>OJAM01000362.1_pt1 | contig 21114 bp, 9 predicted proteins | sample 1589071 | NCBI WGS metagenome assembly OJAM01 (sample SAMN03283243) | human gut metagenome | biome: human-associated habitat; material: feces | host: Homo sapiens | place: Peru | collected 2012
GCGACCGGTGCGGAGGGCGCACTGAAGAACCTTGCGGCGGAGGCCTCCGGGAAGTCTTTCGACCAGATCGCCGCCGAGGCGACATCCGCCTGGGAGAAAGAGCTTTCCCAGATTGAGATCCAGGGAACCGAGGACGAGAAGAGGATGTTCTACACTTCCCTCTACCACACGATGATCAACCCGTCAGTCTACATGGACGTGGACGGGAAGTACAGAGGCCTCGACCACGAGATACATCAGGCCGACGGCTTCACGAACTACACAGTGTTCTCACTTTGGGACACCTACCGTGCCGAGCATCCGTTCCTGGCCCTGTTCAAGCCGGACCGTGACAGGGACATGGTGGAGTCGATGCTGGCCCACTACGACCAGAACGTGCTGCACTTCCTTCCTGTCTGGAGCCATTGTGCCAACGAGAACTGGTGCATGAGCGGCTACCATGCCGTCCCTGTGCTGGCCGACGCCATCACCAAAGGGCTGGACATCGACCGTGACCGCGCCCTTGAGGCGATGGTAACCACCTCAAAGGCAGACTGGTACGCCGGGCTTGGGGAATACATGAGGCTCGGCTACGTCCCTTACGACAAGATCTCCACCGCCGCCAGCAACACGCTGGAATATTCCTACGACGACTGGACCATCTGGCACACCGCCCGGCTCGCGGGTAATGACAAGGTGGCCGATGAATATCTCGCACGCGCGCAATATTACAGGAATGTCTTTGACACGGAACTCGGTTTCGCCCGTCCGAAGTATGCCGACGGCACCTTCAAGAAGGATTTCGACATCATGCAGACGATGGGCGAGGGCTTCATCGAGGGCAACTCGCTGAACTTCTCTTTCCACGCCCCGCAGGACGTTTTCGGCGTGATGGCGCTGATGGGCGGCGAGAAGAGGTTCATCTCCGCGCTGGACGAACTCTTCTACCATGATCTTCCTGAATATGCCTACGCAACCAACGAGGACATCACGAAAGACTGCCTGATCGGTGGCTACGTACACGGCAACGAGCCGAGCCATCATATTCCATATCTCTATGCCTGGACAAGCCAGCCGTGGAAGACACAGTACTGGATGAGGGAAATCATCAACAGGATGTATCGTCCTGATATTCACGGATTAGGAGGGAATGACGACTGCGGTCAGATGTCCGCTTGGTACATCTTCGGCGTGCTTGGATTCTATCCTGTCTGCCCCGGAAGCGACCAGTACGTGTTCGGCGCTCCGTACCTTCCGTACGCCCGTATCGCCCTTCCTAACGGCAAGACCCTTGAGGTGAAGGCCGCCGGCGTGAGCGACACGAACCGCTATGTCAAGAAGGTACTGCGCGACGGCGTTGAGTTCAAGAAACTCTACATCACCCACGATGACCTCCTCCAAGGAGGCACCCTCGAGTTCGTCATGGCCTCCAAGCCGAACAAGGCCCGCGGCCAGAAGCCTGCCGACAAGCCATACTCGCTTTCCGCAAAAGCAAAGTAACTTCCCGCAAAGGGTAAGCCTCTGTTTCACAGTATATTAAGCGAAGTCCTTCAGCTGATATCAGCTAAAGGGCTTCGCTTTTGTAATTGATTTTCAATCGCTTATTCCCCACTGCGTTCGGAGAAAGTTTTTGGGCGCTGTGCAGCTCTTCGGTTCTGATACGCTGGTGGTCGCTGAGCTCGTCAAAGCGTCTGCCAGCGTACGGCAACAGAGTCTGCCGAACCATAGTTTGTGAGCCCGAACCATCGGGCTAGCCGCTTAGATAGGTTCCAAGTGGTATTTAGTAACCTTCAAAAAATAACCTGCATCATCTTAAGGAATCTTTTCGGTATATATCTCTTTTCTCATCAGTCATGTGCCACCGGCACACTCCTTCTTCAAAAAAAGATCTATCCTCGAAAATCTTCTCTTAATCTGAAGCAACTTATTTTTTTCATGTTACTTAAGGGAGTAACAACCGAAAATATTTCTGTTTTTTATAATCCGTATATGTTTCTTTTCGTTTTTTACATTTATTGTGCATATTATTGCTGTTCAAATGTTTGTTTAAAATTTGAACTATGTATTTAAATGAAAAGAGACAAGAGCTCGCTCCGTTCGTCAACCTGCGGAGCGACGTGGGCTTCAAGGCCGTGTTCGCGGACAGGAACAACAAGGACATCCTCATCGGGGTGCTGAACCAGATCCTGCCTCCCGAGGCGAGGATCGAGGACATCAAGGAATATTCCGACCGGGAGCAGCAACAGGATGTGATCTACGGGAAGAAGACAGTGCTCGACCTAGTCTGTGTGGACAAGGACGACAGGACGTTCATCGTGGAGATGCAGGCCTCGGAGGAGGACAGCTTCTTCGAGAGGTGCGTCTATTACGCGTCAGGACTGTACCATCTGGAACTGTCGGAGGGGGATCTGTACGGGAAGCTCCACCCGGTCTATGTGGTCTCCTTCCTGAACTATCGCCTGAGGCACGACGACGAGTCGCTCTGGGACACCGACCACTTCATCTCCTACTGGCAGTTCACGGAAAAACGCACCGGAATGGTTGCGAATCAGACAATTAGTGTTATCTTTGTGGAGATGACACTGTTCACCAAGACGCTGGAGGAGTGCGTGACGGAGTCCGACAGGCTGTTCTACATATTCAGGAACAGCGGTGGCTTCCAAAAGATTCCGGAGTGGATCGAGGAGGCCGGAGGAATCTCCAGACGGCTCGCCGAGGCGTGCGAGGTGGCGGCGTTCGACAAGGAGAAGAAACTTAAATACGAGATCGACAAGATGAACGAGAGGGACATTTTGGCGCAGCGCGTATTCGCCGAGCGCAAGGGCTTCGAGAAAGGCTATGCCGACGGAGAGGCCAAAGGAATCGCAGATGGCATGGCCCAAGGCATGGCCCAAGGTATGGCCCAAGGTATGGCTGAAGGCATGGCCCAAGGCATGGCCCAAGGTAAGGCTGAAGGTAAGGCTGAAGGAATAACCGAAGGTAAGACCGAAGTAGCCAAGGCCATGCTGGAAATCGGTATGCCGATAGGGCAGATCCTACAGTTGACCGGGCTTACCAAAGAGCAGATAGGGGCTTTAAGGTGATGTTTTTAACTGCCATTGCCAAAGAAAGAAGGCGGCCGGGGTTTCCGGTCGCCTTCTTTTGTTGGATTGACTGAATGCAGGATTACTTCTTGAAGTACATGCTTTCTTCGTTGCTTCCGTTGTAGTTGGCCTGATAAATCACGTCATAGCTGCCTGCAATGGAAGCCTTGTCGGTTGAAGTGGCCTTCGGAATAGAGATTCCGCAGATGTAGTACTTGCCGTTACTGGTCATCTGACCTGCACCATAGTACTGGTACTTTAGGGTCTTCAGGTCTTCGCTTACCGTGAACCAGAGCCACTCGTAGTTGGAATCGGAGAATCCCTTGTCACCAGGAGCAAAGTTGTAGTTGCCCCAACCGTTTCCGCCAGAACATTCAGGAATATATGTGCAGAACTTTCCGTCTGCGGCTTTCTGGGCTGCGCGGCGGTCAAAGAACACGCCGAATTTGACAGTCCTTTCATTGTAGTCAATCTCGACACAAGCGTCCAGAACCGAATCAAGATAAAGGCCCTTGATGCCAAGGTTGTTTGTGTGCTCTTTGCCAGCGGCATCCTTCAAGGTCTCTCGCTGACGTGGCTCACCGAATGTGACAACAGTTTTGTCCGCATTGGTGTTACCCTTACCCAGTGTCTTGTTAGGGTCAAATAATTTCGAGTAAAGCGTCCAGCTTCCCTTGAAGTCGTTGGCTCCGATCTGGGTGAAGATGTAGGTGTGACCGTTGTCAAGCACAACCTTTCCGACGCGTACGCTACCGGTCTTGTTCTCCCCGACTGTAAGGACACCATCCTTCACTGTGATCCACTTGCTAGCGCTCTCAACCTTCGCATAGACATCATGGACTTTATATTCCTCGTCGCCGATCCAATAGTTGAACTCTTTGGCGTCAACACCCTGAGCGATCTCGGTGGTCTTGCCGGCCACGATATTCGTAACCTCAAGGGCATTGCCGTAGGTGGTAGTCTGGATGTGGGAGATGAGGTTGGTGTTGGTGTACTCTCCACCTACAGGCCAGATGGCGACGTAAGCGGTGGCGGTGCATTTCACCGTGTCAACAATGGCAGGAACGGTGATCGCACCTTTCGTGCTTGACTTTTCAGGAGAATCAAGCGCCAGTTCAATCTTGTTGTACTGTGCGTCACCACCAAGCGTTACTGTGGTCTCGCCCGGTTTGACTCTGGTCCCCTCCGGATAAGACACCACGATCTTTGCGATACCGGTCTTGTAGGCAAGTGATACGGAGCCCTTACCTCCTGACAGGCCGCTGACAGGGGTGGAGCCAACAATCACCTGATGCGCCATGGCATCAGCAAGCGTACCTTTCTGACCGCCCAAATTCACAAATGTCGGAGCGGATCCATAGTTCACGAGATTAGTCTCGTTGTTGTCAACATAGACGAAAGCCGTTTCTGCGTCATTCGGCACGGCCACACGGTTGCTGAATGACGCGGTCTTGCCTTCTGCCGCCTCGCCTCTGAGGATCTGGGTTCTTCCCACTGAAGTACCGTCAGCCTTCGCGAAACGTATACGGAGGAAATCCTTGGCTGTGAAAGCAGTCTTCATGCCCTCACCCTGTGCGGACGGAAGGGTAGCCTCGATTGTCAAGGCCTTCACGGTAGCGTTTTCATCCTTGAACTCCTTCACATCCTCTCCCTTGTCGCAGGCTGAGAACATTGCCATTGCGGAAAGAGCGCAAGCGAATGTCAATAATATTTTTTTCATCTGAATATAATTCTAGTTGTGGATAATGACTGTTAGTTCCAGTAAGGATTGCCCTGACGCTCCTTCTGAGGAATCTCCCAAGTGAAGCCTTCGGCAGGAATCTGAGTCTCGCTCCAATGGTTCGCTCCACGGGCGTTCTGAACGCCCCAGCGCTTCTGGTTGAAGAACGCCCAATCGCCTTCTCCCCACATCTCGATGCGCCACTGAAGTTTGACCATCTCCATAACACTCTTGCCAGGCATCGTGTTGTCGCATGTCATGGCGGTGGCGCCGCTCTTTGTGCGGGCCGCAAGCAGTTTGTCAAGCAATGCCTTTGCCTGAGCGTCCTGCCCACCCTGAGCGTATGCCTCAGCGACCATCAGCAAGACGGCTGAGGAACGGAGGTATATGTTGTCGGATGTGGTAGCCTCGTTCGTGTGGTTTTTGTAACCGATAGCCGAGGATGCCGCCCATTTGAGAGACGTGTATTTCGGCATAGTGTACTGGTACCATGTCGTGTCTGCTCCGTTGTTGGTGTAAACGTGGAAATCCTCGAAATCCTCAGGGAGAATGCAAGCCTTGCGGCAGTCATCATCCGAAAGTGCGTCATAGATTCCTTTGTCCACCTGATAGTAGCCTGAAGGGCTGCGCTTGAGGGCATTGAGACCTGCGTTAGTCCAGAAGATGTTGGATGAGCCTCTGGCACCGCCGAAAATCGCCTCTGGATTCTTCTCCAGATTGTAGAAGGCGTTCTGTGTGGCGTTGAAGTCGGATCCGTTCCAAGAGGTTCCCTGAGGCAGGGATGCGGTGACACCAGCGCGAGAGTTCACAGAGGCCAACAAGCTTGCCTTCATACCATAATCTTCGGCGTTGATCAGGTTAGGGAAATGGCTGAGGAGGTCATTCCCCGCCTCTATCACGGTCTTCCAGTCCTTGCTGTCGAGGGCGGCGCGGCAACGGTAGTACTGTGCCACGGCACAGTCTATGTCGTAGATCTGGGCAGCCTCGTTACCGATGGTATAGCCTTTCTCTCCGAGCGTGGAATCGTGGAAAAGATCCACTGCCTCCTTGAGCGTAGTGTTGATCCAACTCCAGGTCTCGGCGACCGAAAGCGGAGCCTTGGCGGCATTATAGGTGTAGGCATCGTAGATCGGCCAGCCCTGCTTTGTAGTGGAGGTTACATCCTGAAGGTCTGTGTAGCGCTCCATCAGCATCATGTAGCAGATAGCCTTCATTGTCAGTGCCTGGGCGCGGCTGGAACCCATTCTTGGATACTTCTCGACACGCTCCTCGGTAAGGAAGTCAAGCGCCTTGAGTGCGGGTCCGAGCTTGAGTACAGGGGCGAGATAGTAGCCATAGTTCTGGATCTCCTGATCTGTTCTCCAATAAGTGTTGTTTGCAAGATTCTGATACCAAGTCGAGTATGTTCCTTGATTCAGTCTATCTCCTTCAACCACATCGCCAGACTGGCAGAAACGGCGAAACTCAAAATTGGATTCGTAAGCGGAAGCGTTGGAATAGCCACCGGCGATCGCAGCGTTGTAGATGTTGATGTAACCCGGCAGAGAACCAACGAGACCTGTCAGAACCTGCTGCTCAGCTTCCTCGCTTCCATTGATGAATTCTGCCATCTCATCATCCGTGAAATAGTTCGGATTGTTGACATCCAGCAGTGAGGTGCAGGATGAAAAGCTCAAGCCAAGGATCGCGGCAGCCAAAAGACTTTTATATGTTTTCATATTTATTCGCGTTTAATTTTAGAAATCAAGATTCAAACCGATGGTGAGAGTCTGCATCTGTGGGTAGATGAAGGTGTCAACCTCTTTTCCTCCGATTGTTGAGAAAGTAGGATCCACACCTTTCTGCTGAGAGAAAATCAACACGTTGTCAGCTGAGACGAACGCACGGAGGGCACTGATGTTGACTTTTTTTGTGAGTTTCTTAGGCAGGGTGTAGCCGATGGTCACGTTCTTCACACGGAAGTAGCTTGCGTCAAAGAGGCTCATGTCTGTGTAGTTGTGAGAGCCTGGCAGCAAAGATCCATCAAGATAGTAACTGCTTGCGCCTGAACTTGGGAACCACTGCATAGGGTAATAGGCACTGGTGTTGTCCGGATTCCAGGTGTTGCCCACGAGATCCTTTGAGACAGGAATACGCTGTCTGCCCATAGATGAGCCGCGGAACAGATGCTGGGAGTACTCCATAGAGAAGAACTTGCCTCCGATCTGGTAAGCGGAAACGACGCTGAAATCGAAATCTTTCCATTTCAGGCTGAGGGTAAGACCTCCGATCCAATCAGGAGTGGCTGATCCTACCTCGTAGTAAGATGCGTCTGCCGCCACGTCTGTCTTGACATTGTCACCCACCTTATAGTTGGCGTAACGTCCTCCGTGCTCGTAGACACCTGTGGTCTCGTTCATATTCACATCATAGTAAGTGACTCTGTGCCAATAAAGCGGAAGACCGGATTTTTCGTCCACACCGGCATATTTAGGCATATAGAGGTTGAAAAGATCCTTCCCTTCTCCACGGAGGTAGAATATTCCTCGTCCGGCGTGGCTTGCAGTTCCGGCCTGCGCCATATCTTCAGTCGCGACGGTCCAGCAGCCCTTAGGGAGATCCATGGTCTCGTCGTAGTTCGGAATCTGGTCGGCAGGAACGCTCAGAAGCGTGGTGCGGTAGTGTGTTCCGTTGATGCCAACGCTGAGGGTGAGATCTTTCTTGCGGATGATGTCAGCGTCGAGTTCTATCTCGAATCCTCTGTTGCGGACCTTGGCAGCGTTTCCAAGAACGGTGGTGTAGCCGGCGCTGGCGAGAGGGGAGACTGACTGATTGAAGAGAGAGTTGACAGTCTTGTGGTCATAGAAGTCAAGCGCACCGGTGATGCGGCTCCTCAGGACACTGAAGTCAAGGCCGAGGTCAAACTGGTGGATGTTCTCCCAAGTCAGGTCGGAACGAACCAAGTCGTTGCCGGTTCTGATGGCGGTTGAGGCAGGAACGCCGGTACCGCTTGAGCTTGTCTGCCACGTGGCGACAGCGTAGTACCAGTAGTGGTTGAGATAATAAGAGGTAAGACCATTGGAGTTACCCGTCACACCATAGCTGGCGCGCAGCTTGGCGTTGTCAAGCCATGTCTTCATCTCCTTAAGGAAGCTTTCCTCTGAGAAACGCCAACCGGCTCCGACTGACCAGAATGTACCCCAGCGGTTGTCCTTTGTGAACTTGGAGGCGGCATCACGCCTGAGGGATCCAGACAGATAATATTTGCTGTCGTAGTTGTAGTTGAAACGGCTCAGGTAAGACTCTGTCCTGTAGATGTTTGTACTGAAGCCAGGGGTAGTGGAGTTCTCACCACCAGCGTTAACATAGCGGCCGATGAAGTTTCCGGCGATGGCATAACCCGGAATCAGCTCGTAACCAGTGCCGAAATTGAGGTCATCCCTGTTCAGATCCTCATACTCGTGACCTAACATAGCGTCAACGTGATGCTTGTCGAAGTCCTGATTATAGGTAAGGATCTGCTGGGTGTTGATGATTCGGCGCTGGTAGGTCTTGATACCGAATCCTCCGTTAGGAGTTCCGCGGCCCGCGACACTGTTCACGTACATCGTACGTTTCCAGTGTGACTCGTCCATATTGAAGTTCACGTTGAAGTTGAAATACTTCAGGAAATTGACATCGGCGAACAGACGGGTTGTCCATGTTGAGATGTCCTGACGCTCGATGTTGGTCTCGGCGATGTACTTGAAGTCACTGCCATAAGGACTTGTGGCGACACCGAGCGGTGAATACGAGGCGTTCTTGGTGTTCAGAATCTTGTCACCGTTGGCATCGAGAACATAGTCACCGTTCTTGTCAATGGTGTAGACTGGCTCGATTGGCTGCCATCCTTTGACGTGAAGCATGGCGTTACCATACGCTCCACCGATCTGACGGGAGCCCCACTTACCGGCCTGAGCTCTGGTGCTGGTCTTTGAATAGCCGACATTGGCGCCGATCTTCAGCCACTTGAGAGCCTGGGCATCGACATTCATACGTCCGCTGTAACGCTTGTACGAGCTCGCAATCAAGAATGAAGGCTCGTCCTGATAACCTAGGGAAGCGTAGTAGTGGATCTTGTCTGATCCGCCGCTGGCCGAAAGGTTATATTCCTGACGGAAGGCTTTTTTGAACATAATGTCAGCTGCGTCACCATTGTAGAGCAGCCTTGCGTCCTTGTTGATTTTTCCGGTTACTGGATCGACAAGGTAAGCACCGCTCATAGTCGCGGATGCGTTCGAGCCGGATCCCGTAGGCGTGTAGATCGCCCCAGGAACATTGTAGGCCATATTGTTGCCGAGTGCGTTCTTCTGGAACTGGGTCTCGCTTCCGTTGTAGTCGAACAGGTGCTGGCTGGCAAATAGCCTTGCCTCCTCGTCTGTGTGGTTCGGAGTGGCGATGTTTGTGTAGTAGTTGCCGTTCGCATCAACTCCAGGAAGACCTGTTCCGTTCACGCCGTAACGGTAAGAGTTGTAGATTGACTGCCAGGCATATTCATAATACTCAGCGGCGGTGTCGATCGAGTTGACGTTGTAGTTTCCGATGGAGTTCCATCCCCAGCGGCTCTGGAAGGAGATCTTTGACTTGCCTTCGGAGCCTCTCTTTGTGGTGATGAGGATCACACCGTTACCGGCCCTTGATCCATAGAGGGCGGTCGAGGCGGCGTCCTTGAGGACGGTCACAGAGGCGATGTCGTTAGGATCCAGCTGTGAAAGAGGGTTCTCGTAGGTGGAGTTGGTCTGCTGGGCCACACCGTCGATCACGACGAGGGCGGCGGCCGAAGCGCCGTTCGTGGAGCTGACACCACGAAGACGGATGGCCATATCGTAACCAGGCTGACCGTCAACCATAGAGACCTGAAGACCAGGAGCGGCTCCCTCGAGTGCCCTGGAGACGGTCGTGGTGTTCTGAATGGCCACGATCTCGGACTTCACGTCGGTGATGGAACCGGTCACATCCTTCTTTTTCTGAGTACCGTAGGCGACAACCACAACCTCATCGAGGAATCTGTTGTCACTCTGAAGAACAACATTGATGACAGCCGAGGAGCCGACTTTGACTTCCTGAGTGCTGTAACCAATACTTGAGAACACGAGGATGGCTCCCTGCTTGACGTGAGGCAGGCTGTAGTTACCGTCCAAGTCTGTCATTGTGCCGGTGGTCGTGCCCTTTATGAGGACATTGGCCCCGACACAGGGTTCCCCTGTCTCGTCCGTGACCTTTCCGGAAACGGCTGACTGGGCGAATACCTGCACCCCGACTAACAGGAGCGCAAGCAAAGCTGTGATGAAACGTTTACCCATAAACTGTTTTTTAATAATGGTTTTGTGATTTTCTCAATCAGTCTTGTCAAGTGGAATGCAACAGTGTCACGAATATGCGGGGACATATTGCCGGACAAGCCGGCGGCGTAAAACGGCAAAAACAAGTATGAATATGGTCATAGTTTACCTTGTGCTATTATACGTCTGTGACATTAAACCAAAAACATTGGCAAAAGTAAGGAATATTATCCCCCGCTTTTTGAAATATTGATAAAAATACTTTGAAATTTGATTTATACCTAAAATTTTACGCAAACCTTTTCGCAAAACAGCGCAAAATGGGTTCGTAATGTGAAATTTATGACCAAAATCATACTGCGGTCTCATAATTTGTCAATCTACTGATTTGATAAAAATCCGATTGAAAATCAGGACACGACACAGGAGGGCAGGAACATTTTTCAAAGTACTTTCACCAAAAATTTTCCAATATATTCTACTATTAGTTTTATATTTGTGCTTTATGTACAATATTTATGATTTTGTGATTTTGCTAAATCAGTAGTTTAACAAAACCATTATAAAAAGCAGTTATGGGTAAACGATTAATTACGACTCTGCTTGTGCTCCTGACAATCGGGGCGCAGGCATTCGCCCAGTCGTCTGTCTCCGGTAAGGTCACGGACAAGACTGGTGATCCACTCGTAGGTGTGAATGTCCTCGTCAAGGGGACGACCACCGGAACTATGACAGAACTTGATGGTTCCTGGAGCCTCCCGGATGTGAAGTCCGGCGCAGTTCTGGTCTTCTCATCCATCGGCTACGCCACACAGGAAGTAACTGTTGGCTCACAGAAGCTCATCAATGTCGTTCTGACCGATGATTCCAACTTTCTCGACGAGGTTGTCGTCGTAGGTTACGGCACAGCCCGCAAGAAGGACGTGTCCGGAGCCATCGCAAGCGTCAACTACGGAAGCAACAAGGACATCGCCAACCTGCCTAACCCTAACGCATTCGTGGCGTTGTCAAGTAAGGTCGCCGGTCTCCACTACCTTCCTACGAACTCTGCTTCGGGAAGCAACCTCAGCACGATGACCCTTCGTGGACGTAACACGATCCCTTCAAGCACATCAGCAAGTGCTGAAAGCACCAACGCCCCGATGATCATTGTCGACGGAGCGATCTTCTACGGTTCCATTCAGGAGATCCAGACCAACGACATCCAGAGCATCGACGTGATGAAGGACGCTTCCTCAGCGGCCATCTACGGATCCCGCGCCGCCAACGGTGTGATCGTCATCACGACCAAGAGCGGACGCTCCGACAAGCCGACCGTCAACTTCAACGCCGACCTTAAGTTCAACAGATGGGGACGCAGACCACGGATGCAGACCGATGACCAGACTTTCATCGAGCATCGTTTCCTTGCGATGAAAGCCGTCGGCAAGGTCACCGATAAGGATCAGGCTATCCCTGGAACGGTGTTCTCAGAGCGCGAGCTTGAGGTCTACAACAGCGGAAAGAAAGTGGACTGGTTCGACGAGATCTCACAGAGCGCTCCTTCACAGAGCTACAGCCTGAGCATCTCCGGAAGGAAGAACGCCACATCCTACTACATCTCCGGCGGCTATGACAGGACCAGAGGTGTGCTCAAGGGCGACAACTACCGCAAGTTCAACGTGATGTCCAAGGTGGACACCAAGGTGGCCGACTGGCTCACCGTAGGTCTCACAGGACGTTACCTCGGAGCCAAGAGCTGGGGATGCACCCCTTCGATGCAGTCCGCGACCTGGATGAGTCCATATTCCTACACCCACGCCAACATCGCCGGCTACGAGGACTGGATCAACTCCAACCCTACAGGCGAGGACAAGGTCAACCCGCTCTGGGGACGCGAGAACGCCAGCTACCTTTGGACTGACAACCAGACCGTCAACTACAACATCGGCGGAGTGGCTTATGCCCAGATCGACTTCCCGTTCCTTCCAGGACTGCAGTACAAGCTGACCCTCAATGCCCAGCGCAACACCTCACAGCAGGATCTGTTCAACAACCCTCAGCTCTACCTTGACACGAGAGTGGAGAGCGACCTTGCCAATCCTTATAAATATGTCGGAAGCGCCAAAGGTTATGTTCGCGACTACCACACGTCAAACTGGAACATCGACAACATTCTCACCTACACGACCGACATCAAGCAGCACCACTTCGACGCTCTTGTAGGTTACACACGCGAGGCCTACAACCAGGAAGCCATCAGGATCGACTTCAGCGAATTCGACATTCCTGCCGCCGCTGACCTCGGAACCTATGGTCTGGATCTGTCCAACGCCAGCAATCTGCAGGCCGCCCGTCAGAGAACCAGCTGGCAGAGAATCTCCTATCTTGGCAGAATCAACTACAACTACGCCAACCGCTACTACCTGACAGGTAACTACCGTCGTGACGGTTACTCAGCCTTCGCTGACGGGAACAAGTGGGGTGACTTCTTCGGAGCGTCTGCCGCCTGGACTCTCAGCAACGAGAACTTTATGAAAGATGTAAGCTGGCTCGACTTCCTGAAACTCCGTCTTTCCTGGGGTCAGAACGGATCCAGCGCCGTGGCCGCCTACTCCACCATCGCCGGAATCAAGAAGACCTACACATGGATCGGAGAGCAGAGCGTCTACGCCCTCTATGTCAACGGACTTGAGAACAAGAGCCTTACCTGGGCCACCACTTCCAAGTGGAACCTCGGATTTGACTTCGCTGTCCTCGGCTCAAGACTTGACGGTACAGTCGATGTCTACACTTCAGCGACCACAGACCAGCTCCTCAACAGGTCAATCCCTTACGTCGCAGGATTCCCTTCAGTGGACGCCAACGCCGGCAAGGTGACCAACAGAGGTGTCGAGATCACTCTCCATTCTGTCAACCTCAACGGTGACGGCGTGAACACGCTGAACTGGGAGAGCAACCTCACCTTCGACCTCAACCGCAACAAGATCGTGAAGCTGTTCGACGACAACAACAACATTGATGTCGCCGGTGTCACAAAGACAGGCTACGACTCAAATTACGCCCTGATGCCAGGACACTCTATCACCTCCGCCTGGGACTACAAGCTTCTTGGAATCTTCCAGAGCAAGGAGGAGATCGAAAACTACAAGAGTTCAGACGGAACAGTGATTATGCCTGACGCGCAGCCTGGTGACCTCAAGTTCGCGGACATCGACGATGACGGAAAGATCACCACAGCCGACAAGGACTGGATCGGAGATATGGATCCTCTCTTCACCGTCAACTTTGGCAACACCTTCAGCTGGAAGAATTTCTCTCTCTACTTCAGCTTCCGCTGGATGCAGGGCAACGACAAGCACTTCCTCGGCTACGATCCTAACGGCTTCGGCATCGGAACTACCGACAACCAGCTTGACATCAACCCTTGGACTGAGGAAAACCACTCCGACAAGTATCCGAGATACGGCTACGGCAACCCTTATGGCTACAACTACTGGAATCAGCGCAGCTTCCTGAAGCTGAAGGATCTCACTCTGTCCTACAACTTCAACACGAAGCTTCTCCGTAAGGCGAAGATCCAGGGTCTGCGTCTCTACGTTTCAGCCACCGACCTCTTCACCATCACAGGATGGTCAGGTCTTGATCCTGAGAACGGAGGAACTGTCGCCGCCGATATGTCAAGTACACGTTACGGCTCGACACCTACCTACAAGACAGTATCCCTCGGAGCCAACATCACATTTTAATCAGAAAGCGTTATGAAGATTAGAAAATATATTCTTGCGACAGCGGCCGCCATCGCGACGCTCGCTGTGACGGGTTGCGAGAGCGACAAGAATTTCCTTGAGGAAAAGTCCTACACTCTCAACACGAAGACTTTCTACAACAGCCCTGCCGACGTTGAGCTCGCCATCAACTATGGCTACGCCAGAGTGCAGTACCTTCTGCTTGGAGTAATGCACAACTCTTGCTCTTGGCTGCTAATGGGTTGCGGCCTTGACACGTTCACCACCACCAACAACAATGGAATCGGCGGTGGCAACTGGGACAACGGCTACAATGGCAATGATGGTTTTATTGATCACTGGTTCAGGAACCAGTACTACGTCATCTATGACATGAACAAGGTGATCCAGACCATCAACACCAAGGAACTCAACTGGAACAACGAGACTCAGAAGAACGAGTGCCTCGCCGAGGCAAGATTCCTCAGAGGTTGGTTCTACCGCAACCTTGCCGGTCTCTACGGTGGAGTGCCTGTCGTGACAGAGCCTACCGAGGAACTTTGTCTTGACTTCCCGAGAAACACCCGTACAGAGGTTTGGGAGCAGTGCTACGAGGACTTCAAGTTCGCAAGCGAGAATCTGCCTCAGGTCGCTTCAGCCACAGGCCGCGTCACCAAAGCAGCGGCTGACCACTACCTCGCCGAGATCTGCAACACTCTCGGAAAATTCGACGAGGCGATTCAGGCCGCCACAAGAGTGATCAGCGGAACCGACGGTGACTACCACCTTATGACAGCCCGCTACGGACAGCGCAAGGATGAGTCAACCGACCGTTACGGCCACTCACTCAACCCTTACTGGGATCTCTTCCAGATCGGCAACCAGAACTTTGAGGACGGCAACAACGAGGCCATCTGGGTGGCTCAGTACAACTACGGTACCTACAGCACCGGTGGTGGTGGAAACTCTTGGTGGAGATGTAACTACAACCAGGCAGAGGCCGCCATCAACTCCAACTGGATCCGTTCCAACAACACCCGCAAGACCATTGACGGAAAGGAGAATGTAAGAATATTCGGAGACGGTGGATTCTACTTCGCCGACGGTGTCACAGAGGCCAGCTCGGCTCGTCCTGACTCAATCGGAACCATCGGTGTCTACGGCCCTGCGTTGCGTCCTACGAATTTCTTCATCTACAATGTTTGGAACGACAAGAACGACTTCCGTGGTTCAGAGACAATGATCCAGCACAACGTTTGGCAGCCAAGCGGCGAGAAGACCTGGCCTCAGGCTATCGCTGACGTTGCCACACTGTACCCTTCCTACACTCTTACTCCTGCCGACACAGTAGGTTACTGGCCTCGTCTCTGGAAGTTCTCCACCGACAAGCGCGGAACGAAGACATCCGGTCCTACCTGGCAGCAGTACGACTGCGACTGGTACATCGCCCGCGTGGCCGAGACTTATCTGCTCCGCGCCGAGGCTTACCTTGGCAAGGGTGAGAAGGCCAACGCCGCCGCTGACATCAACGCCCTCAGAAGGCGCGCCGGAGCGGCTGAATGCTCAGCCTCCGATGTCACCATCGACTACATTCTTGACGAGCGCGCCCGTGAGCTCTTCGGTGAGGAGCATCGCCGCGTGACTCTCTCACGTCTGTCCAACAACCCTAACCTCGCTTCTCTCAACTACGGCAATGTCCTTGTCAACAGAGTTAAGAAGTACGGTTGGGACTACCCTAACTCAACAGACGGAATCGTACGTCCTAACATCCACGACTACGACTATGTGTTCCCGCTCCCTAACGGATTCATCCAGTCCAACACAGGAAGCCAGATCCCACAGAACATCGGTTGGGACAACGGTACCTACGACAACAGCAAGTAGTCTGACTACTTGACAGATACGATAAGCGCTGGTCATTTGGCCAGCGCTTTTAATATATTAGGAAACAACTATTTACGTACAGCCACATCCGTACCGGGCGTGTCTCGTAGGGCGGTGGCGATGTCGTGGGGATTGACTGTGGCCTTGCGTTCCATCAGTTCGGGAAGGTTGTAGGAATTCATCTGGGACTCGTAGTACTCCAGAGGGTCTCTCTGAGGGAGAAGGAAAGGTTTGGAAGCCTTGCCGTCACCGTCGATGTGGCAGATGAAAGGCCTTGTGTGAAGGCCGTCCAGACGACGGCTGCTGAAGACCAGCCAACGGCTGTTGCCGCTCCACGAATGGTAGCTGTCCACATCGTCGGAATTGGCTGCGTCAAGCGGGAATATCTCACCGGACGAAAGATCCGCGGCCCAGAGGTCGGCGTCCTTGTGCCAGATTGAGAAGTTGCCATATTCACAAAGAGTGAAGACAAGGAATCTGCCGTCAGGGGATATTCTTGGAAATGAGACGCTTCTGTCGTTCGCCGCTCCGTTGTAGAGCGTGTCCACCGCATCGCCGAACGTGGCGCTCTCGGGGTCGAAGTCAATGCGGCAGAGGCTGTACTTGACTTTTGAATATTCATCTGGCATCGGCGAGACCGCCTTGGCAGAGCAGAAGTAAAGGCTACGTCCGTCTGGCGAGAAGGTCGGGAAGGTCTCGAACGAGTCCTCAGAGCGGGTCAGCGCCGACCAGAAGATCCCGTGGCTCTCCACGTCATAGACTACCACGTCAGATTCGGAGTCATAGACCTCGATGCGGTTCTCATTGTGGCTGAAGAAGTTCTGGTTCGTCTTGTTGACCGAGAAAGCGACATATTTCCCCGAAGGATGCCAGTAGGGGTAGACAAGGGCACTGATGGTGGAATCGGTCTTGGAGTTCAGTTTCTCGACCTTGTCATTCAGGATCATCGCTGTCCCGCCGAACTCGGATCTCGCATGGAAAAGCATTCTGGAGGGATCCCTCTGGCAATAGGTGTGACAGTTGACGCAGTTGCCTCCGGTCAGCGAATTTTCGAAAACAGCGGTCTGTGAATATGTCTCCAGACACCTCTGGTAAATCCCCATCTTCTTCCAAGCCTGATAGCCGGGAGGGATGAGCCTGTAGGAGAGGTACGGATCGATCTCGTCCGGCGACACGCTGATTGTGAACGGCTTGAGCGACACCCACTTCTCCCCTCTCTTGACTGCGACGGTGAGTGTGATGTCATCCCCCGAGTTCTCGGCCATAAGACTTTTCCAGGTCCTCGAAGGGAAAGAGAAAAGGCCTTCCTTTCCCTTTATCTGACGGTCTCCGGACTTGCCGCTGACAATCAAAACCGCCGGCTCGTCCGAACCGACATAAGAGAAATTAAGAGGAGCGATGTTGACAGGAACTGTCACCCCGGCGTAGTCCGGAAAGATTTCCGGAGTGTCCTCAGATGTTTCGGAAACGCTGACTTTTCTGCCGCAAGAAACGACAAGAAGCAATGTCAGAGCCAATGATGTCAAACGTATGGTTTTCATTAGTTTTCAGAGATTTGAGTGAACAGAAGATAGTACCAGAACGTGTTCCTGAAAGAAGACAGAGAGGATTTCGGATCAGAACTCCGCAAGGCTTTGCCGTACCTCTCCTTGAAGGATTGAAATCCGGCAAGGCTTTCTGAGGTGACTCCGTGCGCCAGACACCAGTCTAAATTATAGGACTGACGACGCGCGACCTCCTCGGCAGGCATTCCGTGGCTGGCGGCGAAGTCCACATCCATCGTCCCGTAATAGTCCGAATAGAAAAGCAGACATTCCTGAACCGGAGCCGGAAGCTCACGCAGTGCCGGATCTCCGTAATGCTTCGCCACAAACTCCACGACATTGTCCATATCCTTGGCCAGCAGGAGATAAGAGAGAGCATATTCCATCGCCATCCGGTCAGACGGATTGGCATCGACTATTCTGAACAGGTCGTCCATCGGGTTGGTGTAGAGCACGAAAGCGTCCTCGCACTGAAGATCACGCCTTCCGTTTCCGAGCAGCTCATCATTCATAACCGCCTCGTCATCACCTAAGAAACGTCTCTGAGAAGTTGCCCATTCGGAATGTCCCAATGACTTTTCCATCAGCCTTATGTACTTCCCCGCCGTGGCATACGACCCTCTCATCAGGTCTATCTGAAGCACCATCCGCAGCATCGACGGGACGTGGTCTCCAAAGGCTTGGTCGGCGTTGAAGGCCGTGCTCTGCGCCGCCGACATATTCCCCATCGCAAAGAGTACCCTGCTGAGCCTCAGCAAGTCGATGTCGTTCTGGGATTTCACGTCGCAGATCAGCGAAAGCGGCCCGTTCTGACGGTACTTGAAAAGATCCTCGACAAGGAACCCCTTTCGAGCCAATGCGAGATTCCTGTAATTAGCCTCGGCTTGCGACCGTACGTCATTACCGTACAGTTTGAGGATTCTGTCCCAGTCCTCGTTCGTGGCAAGGCACTCCAGCCTGTAGAGCCTCGTCTTCGCGTCAGACTTGTAAGCGTCGGTGAACGACACGAGCGACAAGATGACCACAACCGCGCACAGAACGCTCACACCGACCTTCGCCACGCCCCCCTTCACTATGATCCTGCGGGAAACGGCGGCGATGAATATGCACACGGACAGCATCACCCAGCTGACGAACTGAATCTCCGGCATCTTCAGGATGTCTAATTCGTAGTACATCCTCGGCGTGAACGCGTCAAGAATGGTGGCGATCTGCCCAGAGTGAATCATCAAAAGTCCAAGAGCGATGTTCAGCACGGGATAAACAACTGAGAGCAAAGCGTTTCTGCGTTTTACGAATATATCGAACAGCAGCGCCCGCACGGCGAACAGCAGAGCCACCGACCCTGCTAAAAAGAAAAGCCCGACCGTCATAGCGCAGCCCGCTATCAGCGGGACACGGTCGCTTTTGATCTTGGAATATTCCATCAGGCAGAAGACCGCCGCGACGTAGGCGATAAGCCCTTGATAAAAACTGTAGTAGTCCAGCAACGACACCGCTAAGAACACCGACGGCAACAGACATAGCGGGAATATTCCCCACACCACCGGCCTCCGAGATTCCCCCTCCGGTCGCTGTGGTTCGACCGGTCGCTGTGGTTCGACAGGTTGGTGAGCCTGTCGAACCACACCAACCTGTCGAAGCGACTGAGCCTGCCCAAGCGCCCCGTCTCCATATTCAGCAAATCGTCCCCCCGTACAGGCGGTCCGCTCCATTATCCTCCAGACCATCCAGGCGTTCAGCCCAAGTGTCACAAGCGTGACCGCAGGCCCGACCCAGCCAACAGTGAAGAACTGCACTAAAAACTTAGCGATAAGTTCCGCAAGCCCCCCAGGATGAAGCAGAATGCCTTTGATGTACGTCCAGTCAAAGAGAAACATCTCCTGATGCCCTCTGAAAAGCAGCACCCACTTCTGAGAGGAGCAAAAGTAGAAGGCGAAAAAGGCCGCGCAGACAAAGCCTACGAGCGCAAGAATGAGATTGTTATACTTAACCCGCTTCATACTCCGGTGATAAATGATCCAAGGAGTACAAAGATAATGATTTTACAGTTACAATCGGCCTACGAAAAGCGTGAACCAACCGTCCAGACAGACCTTAAACTATGCGCCCGACTCCCTCCAGTTCTAAAAGCAGTTCCGGACGGCACACATCGGCCACGAGAAAATGCGTCGGAACATCCTTGAAATGATCCGAGAACACACCCTTGACGCATTTCAAATCCTCCGGACGGCGAACATAGACCCGAATCATCTCAAAGTCAAAAGCTTCACATCCAGAGGCGATGTTCTCCGGAGACACTAAACTCTCCACGACATCAATCGCCCCGTGAGCCTGCGCCACAGGATCCTCGGAGAAATCGCTGCTTTCCCCCCTTATCGCCGCGGTCCCCGACACGAACATCACATTCCCAAGAAGCCTTCCCCTCTCAAACTTAGGGGTGGTGCGGACACTTTCCTTCCCGGAGGCAAGAACCTTTTCTGAATATCTGTGAGCGGGAATCTGCAACGGGTTGTCAACAGGCTTGGACACCCCATCGAATCCCTTCACCGCATACACAGAAACCATAACCCCTCCGGCGTCACAGCCTATCCCTGTCGCCGCCGGGTACCCGTCCGACCAATCGGCTCCGGCATAGAAAGCGGATCTCGCATCATTGAACAACTGATAGTTCTGAACTCCCCCGTTCACGGCGGTGATGCTCTCGATGTAGTTCCATTGGCGGACGATTTGCGAGACCGCAAAACCCTCGGTGTCAAGTACATCCTTGATTCGGGCGAACACCTTGCGGGATTGCTCCCCGGTGTCTGCGGCCAACGGGAAACCAATGGCCCCGGTAAGAAGCTCGGAGCATTCTCCGGAGCGAATGACAAGATAGTCACCGTGCCTTTCGACCTCCCCGACATCCTTCAAGTAAACAACCTCGGCCACAAGCCGGCCTTCCATCGGCCTCTGCGCCACAAGGCTGACCAGCGGACATTCCGGAAACGCTGCGGATGTCATAGAACGAAGAATCCTGTCACACGACAGGTAGGCCTCCGTCCCCGAGGCGGCGAAGAAGTAGACGACACTGACAGGGACATATTCATTGCCGATCCTGCCGAGAACATCGCCGCACTGGCGCTCCAGACTTCCTTCCTCAGAAGAGGTGATTATTCTTGTGAACTTTTCAGTCATTGAGTGATGTTTTGCTCCGCAGGCAAATTTCGGCATTTTCTATGGAATTATGCCAAAAATAAAACCCTATGCGACAGAAAAAACGATTATCTTTGTAAGATTAAAATAAAACCACAACGACGAATGAAGAAAATTCTGATTGCCGTCGCCTGCTGCGCGATGACACTTCTCGCCCAGGCGAACCCGGCCCACAAAGTTAAGATCAACGATGGCCTCACGGTCAGTGTGGAGGCTTGCTCCGAGAGCATATTCAGGATCAAGGTGTCTCCGAGAAAGGATTTCACCGAGTCCCTGATGGAGCGCTACGAGCTCATCAAGACCGACTGGAGTGAGGTCAAGACCGACATTTCCGACAAGGGAGGGGTCTGGACGCTGAAGACTCCGGAATATTCATTGGCCATCAACAAGAAGACGGGAGTGATGACCGTGAAGGATGCCAAAGGCGGGAAGGTGATCCGTGAGGTTAGGTTCCTGCCTGAGAAGGAAGGGCTCTGCGGCGAGATGAGGTCATTCATCAACGAGAAATACGCCGATCTGAAGGTCGCTGACAACGGCGGAGGCATCATCGGCGACGACAACGGGAAATTCGGAGAGGTTGACAAGCACGAGATTCCGGCGGCTGACGCAGTCAGCATCCTCAGCTTCAGCATGGAGGACGGCGAGCGCTTCTACGGCGGCGGCAGCACCAGCCGCGACCACATCCAGCACAGGGGCGAATTC
>OJAM01000363.1_pt1 | contig 21109 bp, 24 predicted proteins | sample 1589071 | NCBI WGS metagenome assembly OJAM01 (sample SAMN03283243) | human gut metagenome | biome: human-associated habitat; material: feces | host: Homo sapiens | place: Peru | collected 2012
CAGTCGGCGTACTGTTCGCAGACCGCATCCAGCTTTTCATCTGAACAGGAGGTCTCGGAGTCAAGCTCCTTCATCCGTTCGTGACTGCGCTGAATTGCTTCGTCGTTTTCAGCAATTTTCGCGTCCGTTGCCGCCTTTTGCTGAATGTACGCTTGAAGATTTCGATTTTGTTATCCATGACTGGCTTCCTTTCCGGCATCAGATGTGCCACTTTGATTTTTGAGGGTTGAAACGGGATTGCAGCAGTAGGGACACTCTGCAAACACGCAGGATTGATATTTCCAGTGAGGACGGTGAAAGCGGCAGCTTCGGCACTCAGGGAGAATGCCATCCGCGCCGCTGTCAAAATGCTCAAAGCCGGGTGTGGTCTGCATCAGCAATTCCAGTGCTTGCAGATCACCGGCTGTCATGCGTTTCATACTTAAAAACTCCTTTCCTTCGCCGCATCGCCAGCAAATATTCCGGCTTTTGGGCAACAAAAAAGAGGGTTTGCTTCTTACTCCAAATTGGAGAAGAAACAAACCCTCTTCGTTTACGATGTAGTTCAGATGATTTCTCGGATGGTATGAATGACACCGAGCAGCAGCCCGATGAAGAAGGCAAGTCCTCCGATAAGACCGCCTATGATTAAGTTCAATGCGAAGATGCCGACTGAGCCGGAGATACCGTAGCCGCTGGGAACGAGCCAGAGGCACATCCTCCGGATGCCGAACGGTAATCCAACGCAGATCCACATAAGAAAGTAGTCGCATACGCCGTCAGGCATATAGATCGGCTTGAGAAATGACGCGAGGCAGAACGCAAGCGCGATTGGAAGCAGAACCTCCTTCAAGAAGACTTTGATAGCACCCACTATATCCTCCTTCTGCCGGAAGTGTGCAGCAGCACCCTCCGGCTTGCTTGATTATTGTGAAAGTCCTTTGTTTTCGGTCAAAAAAAGAAGGGACTAAGCCAGAATGCCTTGGTTTTCAAGGTCTTTCTGATTTAGTCCTATTATCGCACAATAATCCTTGATGATAATGCAGTTGATCTTGCCGCTCCGTACATCCGTCATCATCTGATGAAAGGCCGGACGGCTGTAGTTCATGCCGGTATAACCGTTGTCAGCGTACCGCTCTACAATTTGGATGTTGGGGTACTCCGCAAGGAAAGCGTCGGCGATTTTTGCCTGATTGCCGATGGAATTGCTTTCGGTATCGTCGCCGTCCTCCACGGATAACCGGCCATACTGTCCGGCCAGATAGTGAACTGAAGTCTCCGGCAGAGGTTGGGCCGACAGATATTTGCTTTTCCGTGCCATACTTACCCCACCTCCTTCGCCGCTGCTGCGATCATCTGCTGATAAGACGCCAGCTCATCGGCGTAGTTGAACTGTATCGTAATTTGCTTACCCTCGGATACCGTGATCCTGCGGATCAATCCGGCCACCATTTCACGGGTAAGCTTGTCAATTTTTCTGAATTTGGTATATTCGGCGACCCAGTTCCGGGTGTCTGCCGCGCCCTCCTCCAAGGCTTGCCGCCGTTCGTGCAGGCTGACAAGGGCTGCCTGCAATGCGTCGATCCGCTGCGTATAGCGCTGCCGCATCATGTCATACTCCGTGCGGGAGATCAGATCATCGTGGAAAGCCTCCAACAAACGCATACGGTATTCCTTCTGCTCGGTGATCTGCTTCTCCTTTTCCTCAATGGTCATATCCAACTGCCGGTGCTTGGCGGCTTGGATGCTCTTTTGACCGATCTCGTGGATCAACTGGTCAATATCGACCACCATTTCAATTTGCTTCTGGATGGCTCGCAGCACCACATCCTCTAAAGCAGTCTGCGAAATGGAGTGGCTGCTGCACAGCTTGGAGCGCTTGTGGGTGGAGCAGACGTAGTAGTAAAACGTGCGGTTGCCGCGCTTTACGCTGCGCCTGCACATGGCGCGGCCGCAATCGGCGCAGTACAGCATTCCGGCCAAGGGCTGCACCACTTCCTCGGAAGGAGAAGTGCGGGTATCCAGTGACAGCAGGTGCTGCACCGAAGTGAAAAGTTCCTCGCTGATAATGGGTGCGTGGTTCTTCTCCACAACGCACCAATCCTCTTTGCTGCGCAGCTTCATCTGTTTGATCTTATAGTTGGGCGTCCCGCGCTTGCCCTGCACCAGCGTCCCGATATAGATGGGATTTTCCAGAATAGCCCGCACCGCGACAGGTGACCATGCGTTATTATCACCGGCTGCCTGAAAGCCTGACTGATATTTCAGCCCCTGTTGCTGCTTATATGCCGCCGGCGGCAGAACGCCCTCCGAGGAGAGATAGTTGGCAATAGCCTGCTGGCTGTAGCCCTCCATTTTCAGTTGAAAGATGGTGCGAACCACCATAGCGGCGTATTCATCGATGATAAGCTTGTGCTTGTCGGCAGGGTCTTTCAGATAGCCATAACAGGCAAAGGCACCGAGAAATTCTCCCGCCTTGCGCTGGACACGAAACTGCGCCCGCAGCTTCTGGGAAAGGCTGCGGCAGTACGCCTCGTTCATGATGTTCTTGATAGGGATGGAAATATCATCGCACAGCGGCGTGTGTTCACTGTCCAGATCATCATTGACGGAGATGAACCGGATGCCCATATCCGGGAAAATGGTTTCCAGATACTTACCGGTCTCGATATATTCACGGCCAAGGCGAGACAGGTCTTTTACAATAACGCAGTTCGCCTTCTTTTCACGGATGGCATCCATAACGCCCTGAAAGCCGGGGCGGTCATAGTTTGTGCCAGTATAACCGTCGTCTACCCGCTCCCCCACCAACGTGATCTCTGGGTGTCGCTGCACAAACTCGTGGATCAGCTTCCGCTGGTTGTCGATACTCTCACTCTCATAGCGTTTGCCCAGCTTTGACAGGCGGAGATAGGAAATGCCATACCAATGCTGTCCGGAGAGTTCTTCTGTTTGTGGGCAAAAAAATGCAGCCATAAAACGTACCTCCTAAAAATTCAGGAAAGCGGTTTCTGGCTGTCATTGCCGGGCGGCAACATTATTTTCACTGACGGGTCTATTATGCTTTCCCGCTTTGCTTTTGTCAACAGGGAAACGTTGGAGGATCAGGACAGGCTGCACGCATAAGCCCGCAGGCGGTCTTGCAGGCTCACATCTGTGTTGGAGTACGCAAGCTTTACCACAATGCCGTTGTCCGTATAGCAATACGGGTCGCCTACCTGCTCCACATACTGCTTGATGCGTTCGGCGCAGGAGGCAGAGGTGTCGATACTCACACAGGCGATATCTCGTGGCGCTGTACGGGTGGTGTGGCTTGTGCTCGGACGGTTTGCTTCCATGAAGATTCCTCTTTTCCAATAGCGTTGTCGGTAGTATTGCCAGATCTCGGTGTTTTATGAAAATGCTGATAAAAGAGCAACGCCTCCCGGCGCAATGCCGGGAAGCGTTGTCTATGATTCTGTATCTCCTATCCGCAGGGAGAGGCGTGAGCCTCTCCCTGCTATTCTATTACCCTACAGGATCAGAACGGCAGCTCTTTGCCGGAGCCGCCCGCAGCGGACGGGAAATCATCCAGCGGCGGAAAATCCTTAAAGGCATCTGCCTCACCGATCCCGGAAGCTCCTTCGGCCTGCGCCGGACGGGAATCGCCGAAGTAGACATTATCGGCGTTGATCTCCGCGCTGCGGCGCTTGTTGCCCTCCTTATCCTGCCACTCGCGGATCTGGAGCCGTCCCTCTACCACGACCATACGGCCTTTGGTAAAATACTTGCTGACAAATTCTCCAGTGGCGCGCCATGCCACCACATCAAAGAAGTCGGTCTCCTTTTCTCCGGACTGCGATTTGAAATCGCGGTCACAGGCAATAGAGAAGCTGCATACCGGCGTGCCGCTGCCGGTGCGGCGCAGCTCAGGATCATGGGTCAAGCGGCCCATCACAAAAATCTTGTTCAGCATAAATCGTTCCTCCAAAAATGTAGTTATTGCAGAGCAGCCATCTGCTCCAGCGGGATATAGGTGAAATTCACCGCGTTGTGGGCGGCCATGCTGATGGTCTCCAGATCGTTCAGGAGCTTGTTCACCATGCCCTTTTCACTGTCAGACTGTGCGGCGGCACATAGCTCCTGCTGCCGCTTATACAGCTGGAGCAGTTCACCGCGCAGCTTCAGCAGCGCCTTGCTGCCAGCCTTGGGATTGCCGCCATCCACAACAACGGTGTTGAAATCCTCCTGCGCCTCCACCGCCATGGCAAGAATACTGTTTACCTTATCCTGCAAGGGATTGACACACAGGCGGGTCAGCGTGTTTTCTACCGTGGGCCGGTCACTGGGGGTCTGCCAGAGATAGCACTTGAGGATCAGCAGGTCTTGAGACTCCACCTTGTCGTGCCCTTCCAGCCATGCTTTGGCCTGCACCAGCGGGTAGTAGTTGAGATATTTACGGTCTGACACCTCGATCCCACCGTTCCGCAGTTCACAAAGTACATCGTCAGCCAGCTCATTGATAGTGTCCGGCACAAGGATGGCGGCCACCTCTTGCTGCATGGCGTACAGCTCGGACAGCGAGATCGTGGCATTTACCGATCCATCGCCGCCGTTTTGCTTGCTCTTGAGGACAGCCAGACGCTTATCGCGGTCAACAATGTCCTCTGTCACCACTTTGATCTGCAAACGGTCATACAGCGGCGCGAGGATCTGCTCCTGCGGATCGGCAAAATTGGGTATCTCGTTGGAAGCAGCAAAGAAGGAAATTGCCGGAATGGGATAGGTGCGGCCCTCGTTGGTGTATTTGCGCTCGTTGAGTGCTGTCAGCAGAGAGTTCAGCACGCCATCATTGGCCTTGAATATCTCATCCAGAAACACGATATCCGCCTCCGGTATTTTGCCGGCGGTTTGTACCACAGGCTCATTCTGATGCAGCGCGGCCACGGCCTTTCGGTAGCTGAGCAGCTTATCCGTCGCCTTTTCCAGCATGGCAAAGAAGTCCGGCATATCCTTCCTCGCACCGAGACCGTCCACCATACATTGAAGATCTCGGCGCAGAGTCTTATGCATGTCATCATCCTGCAGCACAGCATCCGGCACGCTGCCGGGTATCAGACTGGACAGGTCGATGCGGCCAAAAAGCTGATCCTCATCGGTCTGCTTGGAAAGCAGCCGTTCAAACTGCCGTGCACCGGTAATGCGCTGGCGGAACAGGTTGATGGACAGGCTCTTGGCCTGACCGGGCTTGCCGAGAATGAACAGGTTGTTTCGCGTCAGCAGCGCAATGGCGATCAGCTCAACCAGTTCTTCACGCTCCGCCACCTGACTGTTGACATCCTGCATTACGGCCAGCATTTTATCTCGCAGTGTCATACTATCGTAACATCCTCCTTCGTTTCATTGTTTCCGCGGCACAGATCAATAAGCTTCTGGCACTGGTGCATCTCAAAACCGCCGATGTGCGCCTTCCGTTCGGGAAGGTGCATTTTCTTTGCCAGCCAGCGATATGCCTGTGTTCGGCTCATGCCGCGCTCCGTCCAATAGGCGTCGAAAACCTGATGTGTTTCGATACGCTTGAGACGCAGCACTTCATTGGCCAGATCACCAAGAGGGCGAACCGTCCCCCTGTGACAGCCTACTCTGGCATTGCAGTTCTGACATTGATACAGCTTTTCGCCTTTCAGACCCAGCCGCACGGCAGAATCGCCGTAGACGCTTTCTGCCGGTACAAGGCGGACAATACCGCCGCAGTATCGGCAAATATGGGGTATCTCCAATCGCACGCCCCCTTACGCAGCCTTTGCGGCTTTTTTGCGGGCTGGCTTTGCTTTCGACGCGGTCATGCGGAGCTGTGTCTGCATATAGAACGCATCCTCCGTGGAGAGCGTCAGCATTCCCGTCTGGGCGATACCCAGCGTAACGGTGCCGCGCAGTGCCCGCAGGCAGCGTTCCAGCCGATCTACCGCAAAGCAGTAGTCACCGGCAGGCTGTCCCGTCAGAGGAATGACCGTCAATGCCGCGTTGGAGGAACCGACCTCACCGGTGCAGCGAAGGGTCAGCCGGTTCCCATCAAAGTGCAGGATCGTCCTGTTGTCCATACAGGCGGCCGTAGCCGTCTGCAATGTGCGGCGCAGCTCCTCGGAATCGCTCAGCACCGTAAATGTATTTTGTGTCCCCGCAATGAGACTGTCCGTGTCCACATAGCTGCCGTGCATGAGCCGTGCGGCAAACTGAAAACCCTCTTTCACAAAGACGAGCTGCCTGTCAGCCATGCCAACGGAAAATGTGTCCTTTTCCTCGCAGAGCTGGGCCAGCTTTTCCAGATTGGCAGCAGGGATAAGAAACGTCTGGTCACCGGTACATTGCTTATCTCCCTTTGCGGAAACAATGCAGACGCCATCGCTGCCAACGGCGCGCAGGCCATCAGAGGTCAGGCGGAGGTTTACGCAGCGCAGCAGGGGCATATTGCTGTTGTTCGGGTCTGTGGCAAATGCCGCACGGCGTACCATGGACGGGACACCGCTGAGCTTCACCATGCTTTCAGGAGCAGTGATGTTCATGCGTGGGAAACCTTTGCCGCTGGCTGTTGGTACCTGATAGTACGCATGGTCACTGGATAGTGCCAGCGTATCCTTGTCTCCCTTGCAGCACTCCACCGTATTCCCCGGAAGATTGGCGAGCATGGCGGAGAGCAGCTTGGCATCAATGGCGAATGTGGTATCACCGCCCTCATAGGCCAGCAGCGGTACGTCCTGCCGCAGCGTTACCTCCATATTGGTGGCGGTCATGTGCAGGCAGCGCGTCCCTGTGTCGATCTCCAGCAGCGCACATTTCAGCACCTCTAACGGTGATGCGGACGGTGCCAACTGCGCGGTACGTTTGGCGGCAGTCAGAAACGCCGCCCTTTCAATGGTAAAATTCAAAAATATTCCTCCTTTACGCGGCAGTATCGAACATACTGAGCTGGTCCTCCAGTTCGGTGTGTTTCGGTTTCCTGCCGGTTCTCGATGCTTGCAGCAAGCCATCATAGAGCGTCTGCCGCGCTGCGGTATCTGCGGCACGGACACTTTCGGACTGCGGTACTTCGACCACCCCTTCCTCTTGAATAGTAACCGGCTTCGGAAGCTGCTTTACTGCGCGGTGCGGGTTGATAATGGCCATCTTCTTGAAGGTGGCGGCAATATCCTCCACGTTGTCCTTAATGCCCAGCATCAGTTCCCTTGCCATTTGCGAGGTCATGTCCTGCACGTCACTCATGGCCGCCAGTCCTTCCTCGGAGAAAGTCCCCTCGATCAGTCCGGCCACAGCCAGCTTGGAGGCCATCAGCTTCATCGCCTTCGCCTGCATGGTGTCGGCGTAGTAGAGCATATAGACCTCGACTCTCGGTGCTGTCTGGTTGATGCGCCATGACCGGCGCGACGCCTGCCGTAAGGTGAAAAGGTTATAACCCATGGAGTAGAAAATCAGCGTCGTAAATGCATTCAGGTCAAGACCGGTCTCCACACATTTGGGGTTGGTGATAATGACCTGTGTGCCTGCGGACAGCCTCTTACTGAGCCAATCCTCCCGCTTTTCCGGGACGATCTGTGTGCTCAGGATCTCCGTTCGGATACTTTCCTCACGCAGCAGTCCCAGGAGCTTTCGCTGGGTATCTGTCCGTGTCCAGCTGGTGTAGATCATTACCCTCTCGCCTGCGGCGATCTTGGCCCGCACGATCTCCAGCACCTTTTCCTCTTTCGGGAGGACGGTCTGGAAATCTGCCATGTCCTCCGGCTTCACGATGGTGCAGCCGCTGATGGGGTGGATGATCTCTGGCTGGTCATAGGGTTGATCTGGATACCGCCAAGGCCGCGGATGGTCTTGACCATCTCCTGCACATAGGCGGCGGCCAGTGGATTGGAACCGGCTCCTACCAGACTCCACAGCTCATCCGCGATCAGGGCGGACAGCTCGCCGCCTGCGTTCATGATGATGTCGTTGGCCACGTCGATGGCCCAATAGATACCGGGCAGGATCAGATCGTCCGGCATACCGGAGGTGTCCAACACGATATACTTGTTGTCGATGCTGATGTGATTGCGGCGGCCCATGGCGGCGGCAGAGCCGGTCACATAGCGGGTCAGCACCACTGCCAGATGCTTGGTTTCCGCCTTTTCCAGCAGAACGTTGTACCAATCGGGAATAATGGGCATTTCCTTGAATGCTCCGTTTTCATCCACCACGGAGGCATTGTCAAAGGTGATCCCGTAGCGGTCGTAGCACTCCACCAGCGAGGCGTCCAGATAGTTTTTGTCCTCCTCCGTGAGATCCTTCTTTTGCAGGGAGTACCAGATGATGAGCCGGGAGATCTTATCCGCCAGCACGGAGTCGTCCCGCGCCGCCAGCTCTTGTATTCCGGCATAGGCGTCCAGTGTCTTGCGGCGGATAGCCATGATGTTGGGGCAATCCCGCGAAGAGGGTGACAAACGTAGGTACAGGCCGCCCAGTTGCTCGCAGTTGGGGCGGAACTCGTGACCTTTCTTGGGAATGACGCACACCACACGCTTTCCCTGCTCCCGCAGGCGTCCGGCCAGGCATTGGAGCGTTACGCTCTTGCCGGCGCCGGAGTTGCCGCCGATCCACCAGTTGCCGTTGGTGTATTTGTAGTCGTCGTAAGGGTCGAGGAACACTGGGGACTTGTTGTAGAGGTTCAGCCCCAGAAAGATGCCGTTGCGGTCGCTGTGCTCATAGGACACAAAGGGGAACGCCGCAGCTACGCCGGTGGTCAATGCGTTGCGGCGGCTTTTACGCTCAATGTCGGCGTCCAGTGTGACCAGCGGCAACGCGGAGAGAAAACCCTGCTCGTTGGCGTAATCGCAGCGGCGGGCGATCATGTCCACCGATACACACAGCTTCTCCACAGCGGTGACGCGCTGCTCCAGCGTATCCGGATCGTCCGCCACCACTTCGATGAGGGTGTGCATATAGTAGAAGTCCTCACCCTGCCGGTTCATGACGTCCTTCAGGTAGAGACCGGAGGTGATGGCACTGTCCAGTTCCTCATAGTCCTGACGGGTATCTCCCACATCCCGCATCCGGCTGCGGTTGAGCATGGTGGTCTGTGCAATTTTGGAGAGGATCTTTTCCCGGTTCTGACGAGTAAAGCTGAAGCTGACATTGACGCCCTCGCCCGCCTCCACCAGCGGCGCAAGCCAGCAGGAGCCGACTGTGGTGCTGTAGCCATAGCCGGTGATGTAGAGGTAGGCATGAAAAACGCCGTCCACTACGATGTAGTCACGGCTTTTCGTATCAATGGCGGTGGGGGAGAGAATGTCCAGAATGGTGGTAGAGCCGGCTTCCAGCTCGGAGAGATCCGGCCTTTCCGGACCGAACAGCAGCCGTTTCAAAAGCGGCTGCTTCTTGATAACAGGCTCAGCTTCTGCCGATGGTACAGGTTTCTTTTGCTTTTTCATTGGTGATACTCCTATGATAGATGGTGTGGCTGATGCAGTCCATTTCAAAAACATAAAATGAAATGCATCAAAAACGCAAAACAAAATCCTTCAAAAACATAAAATGAGATTGACGTAAATAGAATTTTTGCGTATACTATAGAAGAACAGGAGGTGCAGCGTTATGCAGCAATACTTGCCACGAATCGTAGACCGTGAACTGGCCTTGAGGTTAGAGGCGTTTGGCGCAACTTTGATTGTCGGCCCCAAGTGGTGCGGAAAAACAACAACGGGTCAGCAGCAGGCGAAGAGTATTCTGCGGATGCAAGACCCAGACAAAAAGGCAGCTTATCTTGCGACTGCTGAGGCGAAACCTTCGTTGCTTCTTAAGGGTGATAACCCGAGACTGATTGACGAGTGGCAGATTGCCCCCGTCCTTTGGGACGCTGTGCGAACTGCGGTAGACATCCGGCAGGAAGAAGGCCTGTTTATTCTGACGGGCTCCACCTCCGTGGATGATAAGAAGATCATGCACACGGGGACAGGACGAATCGCTCGCCTGAAAATGTATCCCATGAGCCTGTACGAGTCTGGCGAATCCAATGGACAGATTTCGCTGAAAACGTTGTTTGACCGGTCAGATGCGGATATTGATGGGATCACAAGCCCGCTCTCTATCGAGCAGTTGATTTTTGCCGCATGCCGAGGAGGATGGCCAGCAACACTGCGCAGAAAGAGCCAAGAGGCTCAGCTTTTGACTGCACGGGAATATATCACAAATATTTGTGAGTCTGATGTTTCCACAGTGGATGGCGTACAACGAAACCCCGTCTGGACCAGCCTGATCCTACGTTCCTATGCCCGGAATATCTCCACATTGGCGAAGAAAACCAATATCCTGAAGGATGTGTCCGCCAATGCGGACGGTATAACTGCCCCCACATTGGATTCGTATCTGAACGCGTTGGAGCGCCTTTTTGTGATAGAGGACATTGATGCGTGGTGTCCAGCTATCCGCTCGGCAACAGTAATACGATCCGGTAAGAAACGAGGTTTTACAGATCCGTCCATTGCCGTAGCCGCTATGGGGCTTACCCCCGAGTATCTGGAGCAGGATCTAAAGACCTTCGGCTTTATCTTCGAGTGTCTTGCCATCCGAGATCTGAAGGTCTATTCCTCAGCTTTAGGTGGAAAGGTATCTTATTATCATGACCGGCTTGATTTGGAGGCAGACTGTGTATTGCATCTTTCTGATGGAAGGTACGCGCTGATAGAATTTAAGCTGGGCAGCCGTGAGATTGAAGAAGGCGCTCAGCATCTGCTTGAAATCAAGAATTTGATCCATCAAGCCATTGAAAACGGCACGACCAGCCTGCGGGAACCAGATTTGTTAATGGTCATTACAGGCGGAGAAATCGCGTATACCCGGCCTGATGGGGTGAAGATCATTCCGATTGGCTGCTTAAAGGACTAAGACTAATTTGACGGGAAAGGGCATCGCTGCTGCGATGCCCTTTCATTGTGTCTGCGCCTCATATACGCCATGCACCGCCGTGGTCATATCAAACACGCCCTCCGGCAGCTTGACGCGCTGGCTGGTGCGCTTGTTGATGATCTCATAGAGCAGCTCCAGCGCAAAATCGTCCGCATAGCGCGGCTCCTGCACCTCCAGCTCGCACAGATCCAGATAGCGGCGGGCGGTGTCCGCCTCCTCATTGAGCCGCTGGATAATGCCCTGTACGGTGTTGGGGGACGCCCGCATCTGCGATTCATACTGGAATACCATAAAGAACCGGTGCTGCAAGGCATTGCTGGCCACACCCATGCCGATGTCCTGAATGTTGTCCTGGATCATGTCACGGCAATAGGCGTTGTCCTCGTTCTTTGCGTACTCCTGCATCCGCTCAACGTAGCGTGATATGTCGGCAGGCAGCGTCCGTGCCTCAAACTGCATGTGATCCGGCGCGATCTTCAGATATGCGGCAAAGGCTTCCACGATGGCCTGCCGGTCCTCGGCAGACTTCAGATAGATGTTCACCGGTACGATCTCAAGAATCTTGATAAAGCGGTTGTCCTTTGTAATGACCACGCCGCCGATGATATTCTTGACAGGCAGCCAATCCTGAATGCTGCCCTGATAGCTGGCGGTAGCGTTGGTCTCCACACCGCCGCCAAATAGCGCTTTTTTGATACTCATGCCGTTACCACTCCTCTGAAAAACATCATGCGCCTGCGGCAGTGCCATGCCCACCAGCCCTTCAGCCATCGTGTCAGACTGTCGTCGCTGACACCCATCAGCCCAAAGCCGCCGATGGGGACGACCAGTGAGACGGTCACGATGATCTTCGGCGTCAGGGAGAAGGGCAGATATGTCAGGCACACATACAGCACCGGCAGGCATAAAAGAAGGGCCTCGATGAGATTGCGGATCTCAAACAGGCCCAGGATCCGTCCGGCATTGGTAAAGTTGACAGGGATATAGTAGGTGTCAGTATTCATCCTCGACCTCCTTCGCGGGCTGCAAAAGCCGCCCTTTATAGGTTTGATATTCTTGCTTTAATTCTTCCGGCGCACCGTCCCATTCTGCCAGCAGCCGCTCCATACCGAGACAGAGCAGACGCTCGTGGTACTCGGTGGGCGGAATATCCGCCAGCTCCATGCGGCTGAGATGCTGGTTGCTGATGTTCATGCGTCCGGCAAGAGCTTTCAGTGTGATCTTATATTTGATGCGCAATACGCGCAGGCGGGTGGGAACGTACATTATCCGGCCTCCCTGTATTCGATGTAGGGGATGCGGCACCAGCCCTGCCAGCCGCGTCCGGCGACCTCCGTCTGCACCACGCCGTACTTGGTACCCATGGCCTCCACCGCGTAGCCGTTGCCTACATAGACGCCGATATGCCCCTGTTTCCATAGAGCGATACCCACAAGCTCCGGCATGGTGTCCATTGTTCCCGCCATACCGGCCTTCTGGGCATTGGCGTACATCTGGTCAGCACCCACATCGGGCATTCCGTTCGTGCCGTAGTTGATGGAGCCGCTGGCGGCATCAAGCCACCCATAGCCTTTGATGAGTCCGATGCAGTCCGCCGTGCGTCGGCCCAGCCAGTTGGCGCGGATGAAGTCCTCATATTTCCCGACGCCCTCCGGATACTGCTGAAGCTTGTAGTTGAACAGGGCTTCCGTCAGGATATTGCCATAGGTACCCCAGCAATAGCCCCAGTTGTTCTCCCACGCCTGCATGGCGTAGGCGGCAAGGTCTACGTTATTCTTGGTGGAGGGGCTGACAAAGCCGGACGTGTCAATGGTGTTGCCGTAGCTGCCACCATGCTCATAGTCTCCGGTATAGCCGGTGTCGCCGCTGTAATTGGGGCGATATGGCGCGTAGTATTCCGCGTATTCCTTCAGCGCGTTACTTTTGGTCAACACCTCATACAGCGCACCCGCCCATGTGCGGGCATCTTCCTCAAAGGAGAGCTGATCCATAAATGTCTCCGGGTCAAGGTGGTCAATTTTGATGACCAGCGTTCGCTTGAGCAGGCCGCCGAACTCGAAGATGTTCAATGTCGGCTCATAGCGGAGCCGTGAGGTTGCCAGCGACAACACGGCCTCCGTGGTCATTACCTCCAAGTCCTGTTGATAGGCCACAGAGCTGATAGCAATGAACCGACGCAGGTCATCCTCATCAAAGTCGCTGTTGATCTCCACCCCGTCGATCTCTATACCCTCCTCTTCATATTGCTGGATAAGGCTTGTCACGATGGCGTCGATCTGCGTGTTCTCAAAGTCCTCCAGATCCATATAGAACCCGCCCAATGTCATGGCTTGTCCCGTCATGCGGGCAACGGACGCTGTCCCGGAGGAGGAAAAGCCAAAGAAGATATTGGGAAGGTAGGCAAAGATCAGCATAGGCAGCGCGATCAATGCCACCAGTGCCCAAATTGCCAGCTTGGCGAGAAACGGCGCGGCCTCCTTTGCCGCCGCCACAGCGGCGCCGTGAACACCGCCCGCTGCGGCTGCCTTGGCGATCCTCGCGGCACTGACAATGCGCCGTGCCATGTCGATGCCGTTGTGCTGGCGCTGGTTATCCTGCATGGCCGTCTTCCTTCTTCTTACCGCTGCGTTTGCTGCTCTTGGCGTCCTTCGGGACAGCGCGGCCCGATACGGTAGGCTTTTTCACCGGCGTAGGGATATGCGGCGTCTGCTTGGGTGTACCTTGGGCATTCTTCATGGGGCCGGCAATCGGCCTGCGGGTGCTGTGGCTCATTCCTGCGGTATCGGGACGAACCCCGCTGCGCTGTCCGGTGGACACAGCAGAGGGGGCGGCACTCCGTTCCTGCGGTATCGTGCTGGAGCGTGGCGCCTTGGTCGGAGTATTGGCGGACGCGGGAGCCGGACGCACAGTTTTTTCCGCCACAGTGGAACGGGCGGGGCCGGTATTCCTGCTGTATCGGCTCTCAAAAGCAGAGGTAGCCGTATGCTGCTGGGCAGCGGAGGCGGTATGCTGCTGCGCACCTGCCTGCACATGACTGCTGCGGCTGACGGTATGGCCTGCTTTTCCTGCGGTATCGGAGGGCGCGATCTTCTGCTCACCGGGAACGTGGCTCACAGGGCGGCGCGTACCGGGCATGACGAAGCTGCGGTCTGCCGCTGCGGACGCCGGCTGCGCTGACGGTTCCGTACCGGATGCCCGCGGCTCAGTCTGACGCGGCGAGCTGCCGGACTGCTGCTCGGAACGTCTGCTGTCGGCAAAGGTGTTGACCGTATTGACGCCGCCATAATAGCGTCCGCCGCTGGCGGGCTTGCTGCCGGATTTGGTCTGCGTCTGTGCGCCGGTTTTTCCTGCGGCAGTGTTCTTGCCTGCGGTCTGCACAACACGGGAGGCCATCGTTCGCGCCACCGTATAGGTCAGCACACCGGGGAAGGTGCGCCCCAGAGAGTCGCCAGTGATGGCGGGGTTCAGCCCGATCCGCGTAATGATGGCATCGCTCTTCTTGGCTACCTTGACTACGGTAAGCACCATCACGATCCATGGTAATACCGCTATCCCACTGGGGTGGAAGGACAGGATCGACAGCAGCATTTTGACGAACACCACATTCATCACCATCAGCAGGCACATGGAGCCATACATCCGGCACCAGCCGGAGAAAATGTCCGAAGTGCTGCGGCTGCCTCCCACGCCAAAGGCCAGCGGTGCCGCAATGGTCAGCACCGCCAGAATGAAATACCTCTCCGCCATCTCAAAAAACAGTTTACAGGTTTGAAACATGACGATGAGACCGAAAACGATGACCAGCAGCCACGAAGCGGTCAGATCAACGAAAAATCCTTCATCCGGCAGCTTGATGGCCGCGGCGTCCGGCATCTGCACCATGTCGATGATAACCGAGGTCATATTCAGGCAGATGTCGCAGATTTGTGGACTGGCCACCAGCAGGAAAGAAAAGACAAAGGTGCGGGTGAACAGCAGCTTGGGGTCGTCGGCCTCGAAGCCTATACCGGCCACCATGCTGCGGGTGGCCTGAAACACCAGATTGCCCAGCAGCAGCGCCCAGCCCACACCCAGCATTATCTGCCGGATGGTCGTGATGATGGGCATATATGTTTCCAGATAGGCAAAGTCGAGGCTCATCAGGTCAAAGAGCACCGAGGAAAAGTATTCCCAACACTCTAATATCAGCCCGTATATCCATTCAAAAAAGCCCCGAAAGAGCAGCTCAAGCATAGTCGGTCACCCCTCCCATTCGAGGAATGTGATATTTCACGGCTCCAGTGTGGCAAGCCCCTGAAACAGCGGGACAACATAGGCGATAAATGCACCGATGCCGTTGATAATGGCCCACGCAAGCCAGATACGCTTCAGCCAGTCCCATGCCTGATCCGACTTCTGCTGGGTGTTGGACATCTTCGCACCGATCACGGCGATGGCGGTCATAAGACCTGCCAGCACTGTGCTGACCGAGGCGATGTGAGTATAGATGTCCTTGATGATCCGGCTGGCCGCTGTCCACATATCCTCCACGGCGTAGACGGGAACCAATAAAAAAAGCCCTGTCAAAAACAGGACACAGCAAAAGAGATAGACCTTGTATGCGGTTTTCATGTTCATTCAGTTTCCTCCATAGTGGCAGATGGTTCGTTTTCTTGCAGGATATCTGATAAATGCGCGGCAAAGGCACGCATGAAAATGGGGAGGATGTCCTTGCTGCCTGACAGCCACCAGATGGGGTCAGGCAGGCCGCGGCGCATGGCGTCATAGGACATGGATAGTGCCAGCAATGCTTGTCGGGGTCGGTTCTCCGCTTCCTCGCTGATGATGTGCTGGCAGGCGTCTGCCGCGCTCTCGTGGCTCTCTACGGAGTCGCAGAGCTGGTCGTAATAGAGACCGGCGCTGACATAGGCCAGCGGCTGGATAATGCGCTCATCCGGCGTGCCATCGGGTGTGAGCAGCCCCATCCGCCGCAGCCGCATGGCGGCGGAATCATCAAAGGGCGTGGTAATATGCGGCGGCATTCGTTGTGCGTGCATGTTGATCCTCCTCGTGTGTGTAATAGAGAAGACCCGATACCTTGCGGTATCGAGCCTTTTTGTATGAAAACGGTTATGCCTGTGGCGTTAATGCTTTGATGGCTTGTTGGTTATGCTGCTTGCCGATCAGGTAGAGAAACGCATAGGCGGGAATACGATAGAGGCTTGTAGCGCCTCGTTCAGATAGTCCGAAGTCTGTGGGGTTCTTTGAAATGACGTAGCCGGGGGTATCCGCCATGCCGTAGATAACGATCCCGTTATCGTCCTTCACAGTGGAATTATTTCTCATCTTTGCCTCAATATACTGAATTGGTTGGCCTGCATATTGAACGGCTACATCAATTTCGGCCCCTTTGCTGTCTCGAATATAGCCTACTTCATAGAGCGTGTTTTCGCTGACGAAAAAGTCTTTGACATGCTTAAATACCGCGGTTTCTAATGCAAAGCCCAATTCGGAAGGCTTGGTATAGATGTCGGCTCCCAGCACGACCGCGCCGCGAATGCCACTGTCTGCAACATAAATCTTGTTTCTGGCCTTCAACACCTGCTTGCCTTTGATATTCAACTGAGGACTGATGTTGATGAGATTGGCGTCGGCCAGATACCCAATATATTTCTCTACCGTAGGGCGGGATACCCCATCAAACTCTTTGCACATTGCTTCAATATTGATGATACTGGAAGAGTTGTAACACAGATAGACAAAGACTTTTTCTAGTTCATCAATACTGCGGATTTCATGGACACGAGGCAAGTCGTGTTTAATAGCGCGATCCATAACATCTTCGCGGATCAACTTCTGAGCATATGGAACATCCTCTGTTTTTACCAGTTCAGGGAATCCACCGATTTGCATATAGCGCATCAGATGGATTTGCAGGTCGGACAGTCCCATCATAAGCTGTGTTTGCTGCTGCTTACTTAGCGTATGGATGCGAAATACATCATCCACGCTCTGGGCCTTGCTGATTCCCTTTAATGCACAGTACTCATAAAAGGAGAGCGTCGTAACCTTGATAACAGTCCATCTGCCGGCACCGCTTTCACGCACGTTGTCTTCGATGGCGGCACTGGCAGAGCCAGTGGCTACTGACCGCATATCCGGATTCATGTCATAAGCCATTTTCAGATAATTGGTCCAGTCCTTATCAAATTGAACCTCATCTACAAACATATAGAAATGTGCATCATCTGAAATATTGTTTTTATAGATGTTCAATATCTGATCCATCCCGGCCATACGGATCAAAGGATGATCAAAGGTAAAGAACAGAATGTTCTGTGGCTTCACGCCCTGCTCCAGCAGATCGTGGATAAGCTGATACATGATTGTGGTTTTCCCGGTTCGTCTTGCGCCACTCATCACAACGATCCTGCGCAAATCGCTGAGAAGTGATTTGCGGCAGGTGTAGTAACTGCTGCGGTGAAACTCCTTGACAAACGCTTTCGGTACTACGCCATTCTGCCACCACGGATTGAATGTCGTTAGAATTGAAAGTATATTTTCTTGACTGACAATCGCCATATAAACACCTCCAACGGAGTCATTATATGTTATATCATACCGCTAATTTGAATTATTGTCAATAATAATTAAAAATATACTTTGAATTAAAGGCGAGAAAAACGAAGGCATATTTTCTTTCAGACTATCAAAGAAACTGACGATAACTTAGGTGATACCACCCAAGTTACCAGAACTGCTTTTATCCGGAGGGAGTTGCACACTTATGTGCCGTTTCCTTCAGAAACTCCAAAAACATCTCCTCCAACTCCGCCTCGCTGCCGATCTGCTCTAAGTATGGTGCAAACTTTCTGCGGTCAAAAGTTATCTTCTTGGATGGTGCGGAACGCTTCCTATCTGCGGCGGCGCGGGCTTCCCGCCATGCGGCATAGATGGCCTGCTTATCCGCTGTGGGCGGCGGACATTTCTGCGTGATGTGGTTCAGGGTGGCCTTGTTCAGCCGATACCCTTCAATGCGGCACATCTCCACAAACGCCTCCTGTGAGGTTTCATCGTAGTCTGCGATCATATCCGCGCAGTTCAGCGGCAAGTGCCGGGGATCATTTTCCAGAATATCCGCCAGAGGCGGGATCAGTCCAGCCAGCTTGACAGCCTTGCGGATCTCATATTCTGTAACGCCAAAGAAATCCGCTACGATTTCTCTTGTTAGGAACTTCTGGCGATTTTCGCCAGAAGTTCCTAAGTCCGTCCGCTCACCTTGACGCCGCTTAGCCTCCAGCATAGCTTTGTATGCCTTACCGCGTTCGATGATGGTCAGTTCCTGCCGCCGCAGCAAATTGGTGGCTGTGGCGATAATAATGGCGCGGGCATCGTTGGCCACAACCACCTCAGCGGGAATTGTGTCATGCCCGGCCATCCGCCATGCGGCGGTGCGGTTATGTCCGGCCAGAATCTCATATTCATCGCTGCCGGGGATACTCCTGACGATGATACGCTCCAGCAAGCCCTGCTCAAGAAGCTGCTGGGAAAACGCCCGCAGTTTGTCCGGGGAATATGGGTGAAATCCAATATCGGTGGTGAAAAAGGGACGCAGTTTGTCTACCGGAAGCTCGCGGATCGTAGAAGCTGCCACGGGAAGCGGGTCGATAAGGCTCTCGTAGGCCCTGTTGCCGATCTCCATTTCCGAGACTTGCTGGGCAGCGCTCATGCGCTGCTTCAGCAAATCCTTCATGTTGTTGCTCTTAGCCAAGCGACAACACCTCCCGCGCCAGACTGCGGTAGGACTCCGCAGCGGGGTTCTTCGGCGCGTAGTCCAGAATACTCATACCGGCGGCAGGGCATTCCGCCACCTTGATGGTGTGCTCAATGGGACGTTCAAACACATGGAACGCCTCGCCGTAGACCTCGCTGACTGTCGCCCGAACGCTCTGGCAGAGCTGTGGGCGGGATTGATACATGGTCAGCAGGATACCGGCGATTTTCAGTGAGGGATTGAAGTGGGCCTGCACTGTGCGTACCAGCTCCAGCACATCGGGAATGCCCTCGCTGGCGAGGTAGTGAGCTTGCACAGGGATGATGCAGTAATCCGCGGCGGTCAGCGCGTTGACCGTCAGCAGCTCGTGTTTCAGTCCGCAGTCGATGATGATATAGCGATAAGTGTCGCGCAAGGCGTCTGTGATATGCTTGAGCATTGTTTCGCAGCTGCGGGCGCTATCGCCGTAGGGCTGATACTGGGATAGCTGCATGATTTGCAGCCGGGCTGCGGCATCTGCCAGTCTGCGATTGGCGGGAATAATGTCCATGCCGGCATCGCTATGTAGGATAGCCTTTTGCAGCTGCTGTGCAATGTCCTCCGGATAGTCGATGGCGGCCAGCAGCAGAGAAGCCAGTGTGTGCTTCATCTCGCCGGCGGTATATCCCAGCGCCGCAGTCAGATTGCCCTGCGGGTCGTTGTCAATGAGCAGGACTTTCTGCCCTTCGGCGGTCAACGCGGCGCCAAGGTTCAAGGCCGTCGTGGTTTTCCCCACGCCGCCCTTGGAATTTGTAATGGCTATGATAGTTGAATCCTTCATAAATAGAAGCTCCCTTCAAAAATGAGACCTGAATCGATCTGCTTGAGATGATCACCTCCCTTGGGCAGCTGCGGTGGATTTCGTATTGCGCAAATACGGCCTATTTCATGTCAGTGAAAATAGGGACAACGCCAGAAACCCTTGTAAAATCAAGGTTTCCCTGTGTTGTCCCTATTATATATCACTCACATCCCCTGCACGATGCCGCCGGTGGCGGACAGCAGCCGGGGATCGGTGATGCGCAGGAGCATGTTGCGGGTGGGCTCGTCCGCGCCGTAGAGCCGGACGATCTCCACCTGGTACTCCGCCGTGTCGCTGCCGGAAATGGTGGCCAGAATGGTGGCGCGGCCTGTTTTCACCTGCTGCGCCGTGGCTACAGGCACCGGCGTGCCGCCGGAGAGGAACTCTCCGTCCGCCACGGTGCCGAAGATGCCGCCGTCGCTGTTGACGGTGACGGTGCCCACGTCCCGCTGCACGGAGAAGTCGCCCTTCAGCTCGCCGGGGTCGCCCTTCCTGCCCTTCTTCACCGCCTTGACCGTCGTCTCCATGATGGAGCCGGAGGCCAGCGGCATCAGCTGGGCGGTGTCCACATCGGTGATGCCGTGACCCAGCGCGCCGTATTGCCCGGTGGCCGGGTCGTAATAGGTCAGCGTGCCGATGCCGGCCATGCTGTCGCGTATCCACGCGCCCAGCTGCCAGGCGCCCCCTGCGCCGGGACGGGCGCAGGCGGACAGCGCCAGTGTGGAGCTGCCGCGGCGGACGGTGAGAGTCGTCTCCTGTCCGGCGGCCTCCGCCAGCAGGGACTGCACCTGCTCGGTGGAGTCGATGGCGGTGCCGTCCATGGCGGGCAGGCGTGTCGCCGTCCGCCAGACCCACCACCAGCACACCGGCAGCAAAGAGCTTGATGCCCACCGCCTTACCCAGAGGGATCACGGTGCGCTCCGCCGAGGCTGCGGGCGCCGCCCACGCGGACTGGGCGCACAGCGAGAGGGAGAATACCGCCGCCAGCAGCCATGCGGCCAGACGGCGCGCTGCGGGGATATGCCGTGTTTCATACAAGCGTCTCACCCCTGATCCTGTTGTTTGATTTTGTCGCCGGCGACAGCGTTACTTTGCGCCGAACGGCGGCGAAGCATGAGAAACAAAATCAGGATGAATTGGAAAACGGCGCGGACACTGGCGCGGCGGCGGCTGGAAAATTTTGCCGCGCAAAAAGGCGGAGCTGCAACAGCCCCGCCTCAGCTTATCGAAAAAGCCTGTCATTGCGAACCAGTGCGCGCCGCGAAGCAAGTGCCCTTGGGGTACACACTGGCGCGGCAATCCGTTTCTAAAACGCACAAATTCTGCGCTTTTCGCAGGTTTCCGCCTGAAAAGATACGGATTCCCACGTCGCTTCGCGCCTCGGAATGACAGGGGTGAGGTCTATCGACACGCTGGAGCGTCCAACGGACGCTCTTTTTACATGATCTTTTCTGTGCGTATGGCAGCCAGTGCCTCCACCGTGTCCACGTCCCGCAGCTCCGCCGCCGCCGTTTCGCACAGCAGCAGCGATTCCGGGTGCGCCCGGATCACCACGTTGCCGCCCACATCGCCGGTGAGCGCCATCAGGTCCGGAAAGAACCGCCGGGGGAAGATGCAGGGGTTGCCCC
>OJAM01000365.1_pt1 | contig 21077 bp, 14 predicted proteins | sample 1589071 | NCBI WGS metagenome assembly OJAM01 (sample SAMN03283243) | human gut metagenome | biome: human-associated habitat; material: feces | host: Homo sapiens | place: Peru | collected 2012
GGTCAACGACAGCGTGATAAGCACGCCGTAAAATGTTTTCGGGAAATAACGGCGTATTCGCACGAATCGGCGGCGTCCGCAAACGAAACCGAGCCCGAAAAACCGCAGAAAACCGAAAGCCCCGCGGCTGCAACAACAAAAAATATAATAAGGTTTAATACTCTCTTTCGCATAGATAATATTATAAATAAGAATATATGATAAGTCAATTGCTAAATGATGTCAAAGTCGCTTGAAAAATGCCGTCCGATGTGTTAAAATATTTTGCGAGGTAAAATATGGCAAATAATAATAAATCAAGACACCGCCGTTTCGCGCCGCAGGTCGAGGTCAAGGGCGATAAGGAAGTTTTGTCCGCGCCGATCGAGTCGCTGGGGCTTCCCGAAGAAACGCTGGTTCTTTTGAAAAATAACAGGTTCAACACGGTGTTCGACATCGCGCGTCGTACCGAACGGGATATGTTCCGCGTGCAGACGTTCAACAAAAAACACCTTATCGCAGTCAAAAAAGCGATAAACGCAAAAGGTATAGATTTCCTGCCGTTCGTCAAAGAAGAAAAACCCGACGAACAAAAGCAACAGGATAATTTGCAGGAAAAATCCGCCGTCAAGAAGCCCGATGCAAAACCGCAAGGCGTGCCGCACGGCGAAAAACCGCAAAACCGGGATAATCGGCAGCAGAAAAACCGCGACCGCGGGAAGTGCGCTCAGCAGGACAACAGACTTTCCAAACCGCAAAACCAAAATTCCAAACAAAATCAGAAAAACGGACAAAAACAAAAACCGCAACAGGAAAAACGTCCCAAGGTCGAGTTGCCCGTCGAAGAATGGCTGAAAATTTCAAAAAACGGCAAATGGGGATTTTCCAACGGATTGACAACGGTAATCGAGCCGCGCTTTGACGAGGTGTTTTGTTTCAAAGACGGCGTGGCGTGCGTCGACGACAACGGAAAGTTCGGCTACATCGACACGAAAGGCGATTACGTTATCGAGCCGAAATTTGAATGTGCAATGTCCTTCTCGGAAGGGCTTGCGGTGTTTTTCGAGGGCGAGAAGTGCGGATATATCAATAAGGAAGGAAACGTCGTGCTTCCCGCAAAATACGACGCTGCGACGTCTTTTGAAAACGGCAGGGCAAAGGTGAAAGAGTTCGGCAAATGGTCGACGATCGACACGGAAGGAAACACCTCGGCGCGCGGGTCCGAAACGGAATAAACCGCGTGCCCCATACCGTATATAAGCCCCTTCTTGTCAAATTCCTCTTTATTGAGAAGTCTGTTAAGATAGGCACGTACTTCATCCTCATCCGACGTGTCTCGGACATTCTTTTTGAGGTCCTCCATCATACGGACAACTTTTATATTGGCACCGCCGTGCTTAGGACCCTTAAGCGAGCACAGAGCAGCCGCCATAACAGAATAAGTGTCGGAGCCTGAGGAGGTGACGACATGAGTAGTAAAGGACGAGTTATTGCCGCCACCGTGCTCCATATGGAGGATCAGCGCAGTATCAAGAACAAGAGCTTCAAGCGGAGTGTAGCTCTTGTCGGGTCTCAGCATACGCAATATATTCTCTGCGGTAGACAGCTTCGGGTCGGGGCGATGAATATAAAGACTGTCATTACAAAGATAGTGATTGTAGGCATGATAAGCATATACCGATAGCATAGGAAACAAGCTTATAAGGCTCAGGCACTGCCTTAACACATTATCGAGTGAAATATCAGACGTATTGCTGTCATAAGCCGCAAGAGTCAGAACACTCTTGGTCAAAGAATTCATAATATCCTTACTCGGAGCCTTCATAATAACGTCACGTGTGAAGTTTGTGGGCAAAGTTCTGAGTGACGACAAAATCGAAATAAACTCCTTCAGTTCGTCCTCGGTCGGGAGCTTGCCAAACAAAACAAGATATGACGCCTCCTCAAAGCCGAAGCGGTTGCCGTTTCTGCCTTTTATGAGATCCACAACATTTATGCCGCGGTAATAAAGTTCACCCGGGCACGGGATTCTTCCGTCGGGCGTATCCTCAAAGGATTTGATTTTAGATATTGAAGTAAGTCCGGCCAAAACGCCGTTTCCGTTTTTATCGCGAAGTCCGCGTTTTACGCCGTATTCATCATAAAGCACCGGGTCTATATAACCCGTTTCTCTGCAAATATCTGCATATTTTCCGGTATACTTCAGAATATCGTTCTTTTTGTATTTCATTTTCTCTCCTCATTTCCGGCGGTAAGCTGAAATCAGTGCCGGTATTATACCTGATTTTTACATTTATATGTAAAGTATTTCTATCTAATATTTTATATTATACCAATTTAATTAACACCTGTCAATTAACATAAAATTAAGAATTTATTAACAAAAAAATCCCCGAATGCGACAGAATGGCATTCGGGGAAGCTTTTTGCGGTTTTATCAGTCGAGGAAATCCTTGAGCTTTTTGCTGCGGCTCGGGTGGCGGAGCTTACGGAGAGCCTTTGCCTCTATCTGACGAATACGCTCTCTCGTTACATTAAATTCCTTGCCGACTTCCTCAAGTGTTCTCGGATGTCCGTCCTCAAGTCCGAAACGAAGCGAAAGCACCTTTTCTTCACGTGCGGTAAGTGTTTTGAGAACCTCACCGAGCTGTTCTTTTAAAAGCAGCATGGACGCAGCGTCTGCCGGTGCCAGAGCGTCGTCATCCGGAATGAAGTCTCCGAGGTGGCTGTCTTCCTCCTCGCCTATCGGGGTTTCAAGAGAAACGGGCTCCTGTGCGACTCTGAGGATTTCACGCACCTTCTCCACAGGCATCTGAAGCTCATCTGCTATTTCTTCTGCCGTCGGGTCTCTGCCGTTCTTATGGAGAAGCTGGCTGTTTGTCTTTTTAACTTTGTTGATTGTCTCAACCATATGAACGGGAATTCTTATGGTTCTTGCCTGATCGGCTATCGCTCTTGTTATAGCCTGACGAATCCACCATGTGGCATAGGTGGAGAACTTAAAGCCCTTAGTGTAGTCGAATTTATCAACCGCCTTTATAAGGCCAAGGTTACCCTCCTGAATCAAATCAAGGAACTGCATACCTCTGCCGACATAACGTTTGGCAATACTGACTACAAGACGAAGGTTTGCTTCGGCAAGACGCTGTTTAGCCTGCTGATCCCCGTCGGCTATACGCATTGCGAGCACCTGCTCCTCCTCAGCAGTAAGAAGCGGAACACGTCCTATTTCCTTAAGATACACCTTGACCGGATCATCCATGGCAAGATTATGCGTATCGGCACTTGCTGCCGCAGCGGCATCTTGACTCTTAGGCAATTCGGTATCAAAGTTCAGATTGTCCAATTCGACATCGCCGAAATCATCAATGATTTCTATATTCATGCTTTCGATGGTTTCGTAGAGCTTATCAAGCTCTTCCATATCGAAATCTTCCTCAACTATCGCGGCGTCAATTTCCTGCGTAGTGAGCTTGCCGGTTGACTTACCCTTTTCAAGCAATGCTTTTACGGAGTTTTTCTTTTCGCCCGCTGCCGCGGCAGTGGTGTGGTTTGTGTTGTTGTCCATATTTTTCCCTCACACATCTATGTATTTTTTTATTTAAACAGCTTCATAAAGTCCTCATCGGACATTTCAGACGGTTTCACATCGATATGTCTGTTCTTTTCTTTCTTGAGAACGTTTATACAATCCTCACATTCCCTGACAGAATTGGAAATATCGGTTGAAACAGTTTCTATTCGCGCAATAACGCTTATCTCCTCCGGAGTAAACTCCGATGCTAAAAAAGACAACCCAACCGGTCTTCCGTCTTTAATTCGCTCCGATATTGCCGAAAAAACACGTCGGTTGAAATCGGTAACGAAAAGCTCCGGAGTCAGTTTGCTTTCAAGCTTTCTGTAAAGCTCCGGGTCGGACATAAACGACGCTATGAGTATCTCCTCTGCTTTTGCTGCCCGAAGAGCCTTTGCGCGCTGTGTGTTTACCTTATTTATCTTATCGCCTTGATTTATAACCGAATCACGCACTTCGCGATAAAATTCGTTTTTTTGTTTTTTAGCGCGTTTTGCACGTTCGATTTTAACCTGTGCAGCCACCGCGTCTTTATTCACCGAAAATTCCTCTGAAAGCCTCGAAATATATATATCAAGCTCAACCGGACTGTTAAGCGACGCCAAAACAGCTGCCGCTGCTTTTAAATAATCGCTTCTGCCGGCAGGAGACGATATATCATATTTTGAACGTTCGGAAAGAAGCGAAAACTCAACGTCGTTCGCCGCAGAATCAAGGCAACGCCTGAAGCCTTCGGCACCGAATTTTTGTATTATTTCGTCGGGGTCCTTGCCGCCGGTCATATGTATTATACGAACCTTGAGAGTTGTCTTGCCGAGTATGTTTATCGCTTTTCTTGTTGCCTTTTGGCCTGCCTCATCGGAATCGTAACAGACAAAAATTTCGCCCGCATAATGGGAAAGCAGATGCGCCTGCTCTTCCGTAAGAGCTGTGCCGAGACCCGCTACGGCATTTGTAAAACCTGCTTGGTGTAGTGAAATAACATCAAGATTACCCTCGCACAGAATTATCGAATCGCTCTTGGACTTTTTTGCAAAATTAAGGGCAAAAAGATTGCTGCCCTTTTTATAAACAAGCGTATCGCTTGTATTTACATACTTACGGTCGCTGTCCGCATCGTGAATACGTCTTCCGCTGAAGGCAATAACATTGCCGCGCAAATCAATAACCGGAAACATAGCCCTGTTTTTAAAGGCGTCATAATAATATCTTTTTCCGTTTTTTACCGTTGACCTCAGAATATTCGCCTCATACAGAAGCTGCTGACTGTAACCCTTTGACACAAGATAATTTTCAAGATCGTGCCAAGAATCAGGAGCGTATCCGAGCCCGAAACGACGTATTGTATCATCGGTAAGACCACGCGAATAAAAGTACTCAAGGCCCTGCCTGCCCTCCGGCGAATAGAGCTTTGCGTGAAAGAACCTTGCCGCCTCGCGGTTGGCACCGTACATCTCGGTCCTTTTTTTGCTGAGTCCCGAATCATATCCGTCCTGCGGCATGGAAACACCGTGTCTGTCGGCAAGAAGCTTAACAGCCTCCATATAATCGAGATTTTCAATATTTCGTATAAAGGTTATAACGTCTCCGCCGTTGCCGCACCCGAAGCAATAATACGACTGCGTTTCGGGATAGACGGTAAACGACGGTGTTTTTTCGTTGTGAAACGGACAAAGTCCCGTCAATATTTTGCCCTTTCGTTTAAGCGAAACATACGAGGAAACGGTAGATTCAATATCGGCGCGGCGGCGAAGATCATCAAGAAATTCATCGCTTAAAGCCATATAACATCACCTCTCTCAAAGATTGTCCCACCCAATCCAGGACTTAGGAATAAACAAATTATTATACACGTGAAGAACATAGCTGTCGGACATTCCGGCAACATAATCGCAAGCGGCTCTTTCGGCACCCTCGCTTAAATATATCGACTCATATTCGGTAGGCATAGAAAGAGGATGATGGGCAAAATAGTCAAACAGCGTTTTTATAAGTGCCTCGGCTTTTTTCTCCTCACCCTTACACACCGGATTTGTATAGACGTTACGGAACATAAAATCACACAGCTCCGAAAACGGCTCTGTTTCATTTTTACCGAGGACTATATCGTCGCCGCTGTTGTTGATTACCGACATAACAAGCGTATTTATTCTGTCTGACTTACTCTTGCCGAGAGCTTCTCTTATATCATTCGGAATACTGTCCTCAGACAGCACGCCCGCGACAATCGCATCATCTATATCATGATTTATGTACGCTATCTTATCGGACAATTTTACTATTCTGCCCTCAAGGGTATCGGCTTCTTTACCGGTAGTATGGCAAACTATACCGTCGCGTACCTCATAAGTAAGATTGAGCCCTTGTCCGTGCTTTTCAAGCTTGTCCACAACACGAAGACTCTGTTCATAGTGCTTAAAGCCTAACGAGCAAACATCGTTTAACGCCCTCTCGCCTGCATGGCCGAAAGGTGTATGGCCGAGGTCGTGGCCGAGTGCCACCGCCTCCGTGAGATCCTCGTTGAGTCTCAACGCACGGGCTATTGTGCGTGCAATCTGTGCAACCTCAAGGGTATGGGTAAGTCTTGTGCGGTAATGGTCACCCGCCGGAGACAAAAAAACCTGAGTTTTATGCTTCAATCTGCGAAACGCGTTGGAATGTACTATCCTGTCACGGTCGCGCTGAAAAGAAGTCCTTATGGGACATTCGTCTTCATCTCTTTGCCTGCCCCTGCTGTTTTCGGAAAGGCAAGCTCTTTCGGACAGTGTTTCACGTTCGATTTTCATCGTTGTTTCGCGTATTACGTCAGACATAACATCACCTCTGTTCTCTGTTCAATTATATATACTCGAAAATTTGCTTTTTCCCTCTTTTTATTTCAAAATTTCCGTTTCGGCATATTTCTCGCCGATTTTTTCGGCAAAAAACCTGCCGTTTGAAGTGTCGACTATCAAATTCTTTATATTATCGCTTTTTTCGCACGGAATACTGAATTTAACCTTTACGTTGTCGGCAAAATCCGCAGAAATCACCGTTCCCCCGTTTTCCGGAATAAGCGACGCAAGCTTACCGTAATAATTGTAATCCGACAATACACAGAGCTCGTCGCACTTTGCCATAGTGACAATCACACCGGAATCAAGAGCTATTTTTGCGGTATGCGAATACGCTCTGACGAGTCCTCCGCCTCCCAAAAGTATGCCGCCGAAGTACCTTGTTGCGACAACGCAGACATCTTTGACGTCGCTTTTTTCGAGAACGTCCAATACGGGTACGCCTGCCGTTCCCTGCGGCTCGCCGTCATCCGAATATTTTTTTATATTGCCGTCGCGCAATATGTATGCATAAACATTGTGCTTTGCATCCCAATGCTTCTGCTTTATTTCGGATATAAAGCCGTTCGCCTCCTCCACCGTTTGAACGGGACAAACATAGCCTATAAAACGTGACCTCTTTTCGGTAAATTCATCATGGGCTCTTTTTTTGACCGTTTTATAGCTCGGCATATCTTTCACCGCACTCCTTATAAAAATCAAGAAGCGGTACCAAAGTACCGCTTCCCTAAATTACTTATCAAGATTGTATCTCTTCTTGAATCTGTCAACACGTCCGCCGGTATCAACAAGTTTCTGCTTACCGGTGAAAAACGGATGGCATTTAGAACAAATATCAACGCGGATATTTTCTTTAGTAGAACGAGTTTTGTACTCGGCGCCGCAAGCACATTTTACGGTCGTCTCTTTGTACTCGGGATGTATGCCTTCTTTCATTATCTGTCACCTCTTTCGGGAATACATATTAAGTTACATTTTAACAGCGATAGAGATTCTATCACACTTAGCTTTAAAAAGCAAGCGTTTTTTCAAATTTTATATATCCAAAACCACAGTTTTATTAAGTCGGAGTGAAAAGATAAGCGTTTCCTTGACTGGCTGTGAAAAAATCTCCTCTGCGGCACGCTTATAAATCGAAAGCTGCCCGGAATATCTGCGCTTTAGCTCTTCCTCATCTTTCACGTTATCGGTCTTGTAATCAAGAACAATCGTCTCTCCGTTTTCAAAGAAAGCGCAGTCGATAACGCCTTGGACAACTGCCTTTTCGGACGAGAACTCTTTAGGTACATCGCTGTTTAATTCGCCGAGCGGAACGGCAATTGTAAATTTTTGCTCTCTGTATATCTTATCTGCATTCTTGATTCGCTTGAACAAATTGCTTTCAAAAAATCGCTCAAGCATTTTTTTGTCTGCTGCCGCCGCCTCGACTTCCGTCAATTTACCGAGAGAAACAAGCCTTTTCGTTTCTTTTTCCACGGACTGTGCACCCATATCCAAATCACACACTTCGAGAAAATGGTGTGCTGCCGTTCCGCGCATCGCAGGAGTCATATCATTTTTACACAGAAAGTCAGGCTTGGCTGTAAAATACCAATCAAGACTGCGCGAGTTATTTTCGACTGAAGACGCAGACATTTTTGCGGCATATCCGGAAAGACGAGAATATCCGTATACGTATGAAGTCCGTTTTTCAATATCCCTGAGCAAATTTTCATAAGGCGCGACCGCATCTTCGTCCTCGGTGATATACTCTCCGGTTGATACCGAAGTGACATACTCAACATTAAGCGAAAAATTTGGATTATAGGTATAACGTTCGGAGACTGCCGCAAACTCTCTGAGCAGCTTTGCATCTTTGTGCCACATAAGGCTCAAAATTAAGAGTTCAAGATAAGACCCGGCTTTTTTTATGAGTACGGGCGACGGTGTTTTGTCACCGCAAAGGGAGGCCCCGCATTTTTTCACGAGAGTTTCCGGTTTTTCAGAGGAGCCGACCATTATCAGCCGTTCCCTCGCTCTTGTCATTGCAACATATAAAACTCGCAGCTCCTCTGCCCGCTCGCTGTCACGTATCGCAAGACGACAGGCGCGATGTTGAAGAGTTTCAAACACTCTGCCTGTTTCGGCAACAATTCGTTTCATACCCGCTCCGAGAATTGCGGCAGTGTCGATGATCAGCGAATCCGTCAGGGAACTGGTATTCATTTTATTTCCGCAGCCTGCGATAATGACAACGGGAAATTCAAGGCCCTTGCTCGCATGGATAGTCATAATTCTTACAACATCGGCATATTCGGAAACGCCCGTGGAAGAGTCAATGCTGCTCTTGCTGTCTCTTGTACGGGTTAAATAACGAACAAAGCCCGAAAGCCCCAAATCGGAATTGCTCTCATACTTTTCGGCATATTGCAACAGCAGCAATAAATTCAAACGTCTCGTATCGCCGTCAGGCATTGACATAACTATTGACGGATATGCCGTTCTCTCATATATAGAGCGCAAGAGGTCGCTGACTGAGCAGGTGGTACTCATCTCTCTGTATTCAGTGAGACTCTTTATAAAATCACGGCACTTTTCAAGACCGCTATTTGAAACGGCGTTAAACAGATAGCCGCTTCTTTTTTGTGTTCTGATAACAGCAAGATCGTCGGGAGTAAAGCCGTACAGCGGCGATACCAGAACCGAGAGAAGCGGAATATCCTGTAACGGGTTATCAATAATTTCAAGAAACGACAGCATCACGTTTATTTCGGTGTTTTGGAAAAAGCCGCCTTTTTTCTGATAATACACGGGGATATTTTTCTTTGTAAGCGCATCAAAATAATCGTCAGCATCGTTCAATCCCCTCATAAGTATACAAATGTCCTTATACATTACCGGTCTGTACCCGGATTTTGTTTTTACAGGCATTTTTTCCGCAACCAGCTTATTTATAATATCGGCTATGTGTGACGCCTCGGGAAGATATTCACAGTCGATTTTTGATTTATCGACTATATGCAGTTCGGCGCATGGAAAGGCAGATTTTTCATAATCGGCACCCGCCTTCAGCGACTCGGAGTCATCGTAATTTATGCCGCAGCTGTCTTCGCTCATTACTCTCGAGAACACATAGTTGATGTATTCTGTAACCTCTTTGCGACTTCGGAAGTTTTCGTCAAGATTTATTTTGGCAGGATAATTTTTGCCGTTGAAGTCGGGAAGGTGCTTGCGTTTTTGCAAAAATATTTCCGGCATGGCAAGTCTGAAACCATATATGCTCTGCTTAACATCACCGACAATGAAAAGATTTTCTTCGTTATCGGATATTGCTCTGAAAAGCATATCCTGCGCCTTATTTGTATCCTGATACTCATCTATGAGTATTTCGGTATACTTATGCGAAAGTTCTTTTGCCAGCTCCGTTCTGTCAACTGTGTCATCATCGTTTCTGCTTACGAGCAAAGCAAGTGCCATATGCGAAATATCGGAAAAGTCATACGCATTTTGTTTTTCCTTAAGCTCTGAATAATGCCTTGAAAACAGCATAACCGCTGAAAACAGTTTAATAATTACAGCTCTGAGTGCTGCCGTATCCTCACAAAATTCATCCTCTGTGACACAAACCTCCTTTTGGAGAGATGCGTATATTTCTTTGCAATTATCCCTGAGCGACTTAACTCGTTCCTTTAAAGGCGAGCCGGAAAAGTCTCTCGGCGCAGTACCGAGCCTTTCCGGCTTGAACCCGTCGATAAGCGTTTTAACGCGGTTCCAATCGCCGCGACGTGCCGCATCATACGTCGCTTTATAATACATACTGTCAGAGTAAACAGCCGGTAAATAGCTTGCCTCAAGTCTCGGCTCTTCGCGGAGCATAATCGCACATTTACCGAGTGTTTCGCCGCAATAACGCAGCTGCTCGATTACATCCTTTAATATTTTCTGCCCCCACGGCGTCTGCTGCGGCAAGAGTGACGGATTATAAAGCCTTACTACGCTGTTAATCCATTTTTTCGGAAAAGCGTATGCACAGGCGTTTTCATAGAGCTTATATATAACCTTGGATAGCTTATTGTCGGTTCTGCCGCTTATCAACAGCTCCGTAAGCGATTTAAACTCCTTTGAGCCTTCTTCGTAAAGCTCCTCCAAGGTTTTGTCGGCAGCCTCTTTTATTAAAAGATTTTTTTCGTTATCATCGAGTGTGCGAAAATCCGGAGTAATGCCGACGGAATCGTAATTTGCTCTTACAAGCTTTGAGCAAAACGAATCTATTGTGCAAATGTCGCTTGCAGGCAGCATCATACGCTGCCTCGCAAGATAGCGATTGCCGGGGTCGGACTGTAAAAGCTCCGTAAGGCGCGCATTTATACGTTCCTTCATTTCGGCTGCTGCGGCCTTGGTGAAGGTAACGACAAGCAAGCTGTCAGCCGGACAAGGATTTTTTTCGTCGCATATCCGTTCGATAACACGCTCAACAAGCACCGCCGTTTTACCCGAGCCTGCCGCCGCCGAAACTAAAACCGAGCCGTCGCGAGACTCAATTGCTTTTACTTGAGCCTTGTTCCATTGTATCTTTTTTTCAGCCAACGTCGTCACCCTCCTTATTCAGTGCTTTTTTCGCATCTTTAAGCGACATTTTTTCTATTTTCCTTACGGGAGCGCCCTGCTCAAATCCGCAAACGGCATAATAATCGCAATAGGCGCACACATCGCGCTCTTTTGTTTTCTCGCACGGGAGAACCTCAACATTTCCCGCCTTCAGAGAATTTGCCATTTCGCGCAAAATTCCGTCTATCTCTGTTTTAAGCCTTCCAAGCTCCGCAGCGGTCAACAAATCGCCCTTAAAGCCGCCGCTCTTTTTATCGTAAGTTACATTTATAAAACGACCGCTGACATCTCTGTCCATGCCCTCTATGACATCCTTATCGTTTACGACTATGCCGCTGAGTCTTGAATTTTTGATTTTTTGCTCAAGCACTTCTTCGCTTGTTGCTTTTCTGCCGAGAGCATCTGTGCCTTTTTTTGCGGGCATATACAACACTCCGCTCGGGAAAACATCACCGTACTTTTCCTCTCCGTTTTCACCGATGGCAAACAGATATATCAGCATTTGCATATTAAGACCCGAAAGCACGTCGGACAAGACAAAATCCTTTCCTCCGGACTTGTAATCTATGACACGCAAATATGTCTTGCCGTTTTTTCTCATTGTGTCCACTCTGTCCACAGAGCCTCTGATTTTCAGAAAGCCTCCGTCTGGAAGCGGTACGGCATAAGGCGGAATTTCACCGTCCTCATCTATTTTCACCTCAAATCCCGTGGGTGTGAAATCAGACACCTTGAGCTCTTCGGTAATTCGTTTAACGACTTCAAAAAGCGAGTCCGAAAGGCGGTTATAAAGATATAAAAATCTCTTTTCCTTATTTTCTTTTCCACCCATTGTCTCGTTGAGATATTCCGATAGTAAATTTTTAACTATCCTTTTAATGTCATTGTCTGAGAGCTTAATGAGCTGCGGCTTCGGATATAAGGATAAGACGTGTTCGAGCACAAAATGAATAACCGTACCGCTCTGCGCAGGGTCAAGCTCGGCAGTTTTTCTCGGCTTTGCGTTTAAACCGAATTTACAAAAATATTCAAACGGGCATTTATAATACGTTTCTACACGAGACGCGGAAACATACATACTCTTGCCGAATAGTGAAATTGCATTTTTCGAATCTCGGATTTTCATTTTATCTCCCGAGGCAATCCTGTCGAGAGACCTTATCCGGGAAGAATACTCGTTTTTTTCGCCGAAATATTTTTTCAGCGTTACAACAAGTTCGGTATTTTCACAATAGTCGGTTGCAAGCACTTTAAACGCCGAGGCGTCGCTCTCTATGGAATACAGCGGCTCCGAAAGTGCCATGTCAAGCTTAGGTACTGTCGGAAAAGCTGTGACAATATTGTTTACTATTTCGGACGGGCGCATAGAAGTACCGTCAAAATTTGAAAGCGAATAGGTTACGTAAAGCTTTTCCGAAGGAGACGTTACGGCACGATAAGCCGTAAGCTTCTCGTCAACCGCTTTATATTCGGCTGTTTCGGCAAGCTTCACGCCCAAAGCGCCCATCACCTTACGCTCGCTGTCGCTTAAAAGTCCCTCGGTTGAAGGGTCAAGCGGAAAAACTCCGCTGTCGGCACCGATAACAAATGCCACCTTACAGTCGGAAACCCTGATTCTGTCCGCTGCGCCGACAGTTACGCTGTCGAGCTCCTGCGGCAGCGAGCCGAGTGTCACGGCAGACAGCAGTATATTAAAAAGCTCGCTGTACCGTTTTGCCGTTATAACCGTCTCGCCTATCGCCGACGCCATTTTGCCGAGCATATCCATAAGTGTTGCCCAAACCGTATCCTGCTCCTCACAGAGAACGGTATCACCAGACGAAACGAGGTATTCAATTTTTTCTCGCAGTCTTTCGGTAACGCCGTTTTTGATTAAAAACTCATATATGAGCCGCGACTTTTTTTCGCCGTCAGCCTCTTCAAAATCCTTTTTAAAGGCAAGTACCGGCAAAACCGATCTTTTGCGGAGATTATTCAGTCTTATCAATTTTTCTTGGCTTTTTTCGGTCACATCAAATCCGAGACCGTCGGGATTTTCCGTAAAATCTCTGCGCCATTTCGAGCCATCGATGTTCCATAAAAATGCGTAATTTTCGAGCTCGGATATTTCATCACCCGACAAGGCGGTAAGACCCGTTTTCAAAAGCCTCATAAAGCTTTCCGTAGAAAAGCCCTCGGCGCAAAGTGCCAGTAGGCATTTGACAAATACCATTACAGGCTGAATACCGATAGGCCGGCGCTTATCCTCAAACATCGGAACACCGTATTTTTTAAAGCTCTCGGAAAGTTCCTTGTCGTATGTTCCCGCAGTACGCTCTATAACGGCTATATTGCGGCATCGAAGCGTGGGATTACACCTTAACAGCTTTTTAATTTCACACGCGACAAAATCCGCTTCGTCAGCTCTGTTTCCCGCCGCACACACAACTATGTTATCGCATTCTTCTTTATATGGTTCGGATTCTTCGCCGCACAAATACTTTTCAAGATAAACAAGCTCGGGGCTTCTGCCGTCCTCTTTAACATTTAGTATTTCGGGAGACGAAACGCCGACATTTTGCTCTGCGGCACACTTCTTAAGGTGTGAAAACTCCGAATTAACATTTTCAAAAACGGAAACACCCTCACGAGATAAATCTCGGTCTGTGCAAAGAGAAATAAAGACATTTTCGGCTTTCGGCAAAATACTTTTAATACAGTTCCGTTCCTGCTTTGTAAAACCGCAAAATGCATCAAAATAGACGGCTTTTCCGTCAAAAAAGTCGGTTTCAGATATCATATCGGCGGCAATAGTTAACAAATTCTCATCATCAAAAAAGCTGCGGCTCACTAAGGCATCATACGATGCCGCAATAAGTGAAAGCTCCGAGAGCTTTTTACCGAGTGATTTATTTCCTGTCTTGCCGGAGATTTCCGCAATCTCGTCAGGAGTTACGGCACACTGCTTAAGCTCGGTTACAAAAGTCAGAAGGTTAGACAAAAGAGCAGGCTTGGATGAAAACCTTTTAAAATATTCGAGCTTTCCCGACAGTGCCTCAAGTGAAAGACTCATCAACACTTTGCGCGTGCCGTCGTCGATTGTCTTATTGAGTGCCTTGCCGTACTGCTCGTTTATTACGAAAGCAAGGCGCGTAAAGCTCAATATATCTACGTTAAGCATTTTTTGTGCGCCTATTTTTTCGAGAATACTGCGTTCACTCTCAAACGAGAACTGCTCGGGCACTATGAGTATACACTTTTTATTTTCGGACGCTCTCTCTGCAATAAGAGCTCTGATTTTTTCAGTTTTGCCGCTGTTGTTGCGACCGATTATAAAATTAAGCATTTCGCACCCCCATCTATGCTGTTAATGTCAAAAATCAATATATCTCAAAAAATTCCGACGAATGCGGTTTTAAAGAGACCGCAACGTCATTTTCACATTTCGGAATATCCTTTCTCGCCCATAAATCGCGAACCGCACGGACGTTCTCAATGCCCAAATTCAAAAAACTTAATTTATAATGTTTTTCTTCATCGGAAAGATTGAAAACCGCAACCGCAGTACAGTTTTCGATTTTTGTCTGCCACACGGCAATGCCGCCTTTATTGTATACAAGCAACGGTTTTTCGGAGTTTTGGTTCACATTTATAACTTCGGGATTTGTGACAAGAGACAGAGTATAATTATCCGTAAGGCGAAGCTCGCCGCCGAAAAAAAGCGGAGAGCGGAAAACAGCCCACAAGGTCATCATGGTTTTTTGCTCTTCCTTTGTAAACCCGGAATCACGCCCCATATCGCCCATATAAGAGCCGTCTATGCAGAGCTTGCCGAGCGGCAAAATATCGCAATCGGGAAATGAGCCGTCTTTCACATACGGATACCACTTTTCGCAGAGTGAAAACATATTGAGAAGCTTATCCCATCTGTCCCAAAAATCGCCCGAAATACGCCACATATTTGCATTTTCCGAGAGATGCTCGGCTTTGTTTAACGGTGCGGGACCCGGCGACAGGCTCAGTACCATATCTCTGCCGGAACGGTCTATTGCGGCACGTATCATTTCTATTTCTTTTTCCGCGGAATACGGGTTTTGCGGACTGAATTCGGTATTTGCTATATCATCGACTTTTACAAAGTCAACGCCCCAAGAGGCATACAGTTTAAAAAGAGAATCGTAATATTCTTCGGCCCCTCTTTTTTCCGTATCCACCCCGTACATATCGGTATTCCAAGGACACAGCGAAAACTGAGAAGCAATGTCGCGCGCACGGGCAGTTGTGCCGTAAATACGCGTATTTCGGTGAACCGCCTGACGCGGAATACCTCGCATAATGTGAATACCGAATTTAAGCCCCATAGAGTGAATTTTATCTGCAATCGGCTTAAATCCCGCGCCGTTTGCGGAGGACGGGAAGCGATTTACCGCCGGGATAAGCCGCGAATATTCGTCCATACAAAGGTCGGCAAAGTTATTGTATACATTGCCCTTAGCCGCCGGCTCATACCACTGTATATCGCAGACAACATATTGATAGCCGTATTGCTTTAATCGGTCACGCATAAACTCGGCATTTCCAAGAAGCTCATCTTCGGTTACGCCTGCACCGTAGCAATCCCAACTGTTCCAACCCATAGGAGGCTTTTTTATAAAATCCTTCATATCTTCACCCTATAATCATTTGCTTTATTATACAATATAAGGCACAACAAAACAACCGAACTGAAAAAAATAATGAGTCAAGAAAAAAGCCGGCACAGATAATGCCGGGCGTTCATAAGGCAGTATTAAATGATATATTTTTGATGCAATAAAAGATAAACCCCTCAGATGAGCCGAAACTCATCTGAGGGGCTTATTATTGTTGTACAAAAAGATATTCTTTTGAAGCAAAACTGCCTTATGAACACTCAGCCAACTGTCAAAAATCAGCGAAATTATTTCTTTTCTTTGCCGTTTAAGGCCTCGGAAAGCGTATGCCAACCGAGAACGGCACATTTTACACGCGCCGGCATATGTGAAATATCACGAAGTGCGGACGCCTCTTCAAGGCCTTCTATCTCATCCTCGGTAGCTTCGCCCTTAATCATTTTAATAAATGTATCGCCGAGCTTTAACGCATCTTCCTTTTTCTTGCCTATAATCATACCGAGCATAATATCCGCAGACGCCTGCGAGATAGCACAGCCGTCGCCGACAAAGGCGCCGTCGGTTATTGTATCTCCGTCGGTTTTAAGCTTGAGCCATATGTCGTCGCCGCAGTTGGGGTTAACGCCCTCCAAAACTATATCGGCGTCTGGCAAATCGTGCTTAAACTCCGGATGAACATTGTGCTCCGTCAGTATTTCATTATAAAAGCTTCTATTCTCCATAACCCATACGCTCCCTTATCGTTGCTACGCTGTCGGTAAATTTATCGACTTCGTCCTCGGTATTGTAAAAAGCAAAGCTTGCTCTTGCTGTGGAATTAAGTCCCAAATGCGTAAGCAGCGGCTGCGCACAGTGGTGACCGGCTCTTACGGCTATCCCGTCAGCAGCCAATATTTCGCTTATATCATGCGGATGTACATTGTCGATCGTGAATGTAACTATTCCCGTATGCTCGTCGGCATTTTCCGAACCGATAATATTTACGTGAGGAATTTTTTTCATTTTTTCGATTGCACGTGAGGCAAGTGCAATTTCACGCTCACCTATATAGTCAAATCCGACTTTTTCAATATAATCTATTGCTGCCTTGAGCCCTGCGGCACCTGCGGCATTTACTGTACCGGCCTCAAATTTGTGCGGCAACTCGGCATACACAGCCGATGTGCGCGTAACGGAATCTATCATCTCGCCGCCCGACAAAAACGGAGGCATTTTTTCGAGTAATTCCTCTTTGCCGTAAAGAACACCTATGCCCATAGGTGCCAAAAGCTTATGACCCGAAAAAGCGAAGAAATCCGCGTCGAGGTCTGTGACGTCAACCCTCATATGCGGTGTGCTCTGCGCTCCGTCAACAACCATAACGGCGCCCTTTTCGTGAGCAAGCTTTGCAATTTCTTTTACAGGATACTCTCTGCCGAGCACGTTTGAGACCTGCGTCATTGCGACAATTTTCGTTCTGCTTGTTATAAGCTCTTTCACCTTTTCAAGGTCGATGCTGCCATCCTTAGCACATTCGATGAATTTAAGCTCGGCACCGCAGGTTTTAGCCACCATTTGCCAAGGCAAAAGGTCGCTGTGATGCTCCATTATCGAAACAACTATCTCGTCGCCCTTTTTAACATTTGAAAGCCCATAGCTGTATGCAACAAGATTAAGACTTTCCGTGGTATTTCTTGTAAAAATTATCTCGTTGCTCTTTTCGGCACCTATAAATTTTCGAACGGCTTCTCTTGCGTTTTCGTAGACCTCGGTGGCCTCGACACTCAAAGAGTAAAGTCCGCGCAGAGGGTTTGCATTGTAATTTTTGTAAAAATCGCCCTCGGCATCAATAACGCATTGCGGACGCTGTGAAGTCGCGGCATTATCGATATAAATTATTTTATTCTGCATAAGCAGCGGAAAATCATTTCTGTAATCGTAGTGCATTTTAAAGATCCTCATCAAGTATTTTGATTATGAGCTTTTCGGTTTCTTCGTCGCCCGTTTCGCGGGCCAGACGCTCAATTGCGGCTCTCGCAAGAATATTTTCAGCCTCGGCTTTTCCTATGCCGCGGCTCTCAAAATAAAACAGCGTTTCATCGTCAAGCTCGCCTATTGTTGCGCCGTGATTGCCGACGACGTTTTCTTCGGCGCAAAGAATAAGCGGCACGGTTTTATTTATAACGCCGTCGCCGAGCATTAAAACAGACTCTTTTTCGTTGCCTACGGAGTCGGACGAGCCGGTTTTAAAGTCAATTGTGCCTCTGAATATTTTTGAAGAAGAATCCTTCAGCGCACCGCTTGCGTTTATTTCGCTTTCGGTGCTCTTGCCGTAATGATTTACGACAAGATTTATATCTACCGTCTGCTCCCTTTGGCCGAGATAGCCTATGTCGGATTTGAAGCTGCTCTTATCTCCCGTAAGCTCAATGAGGCTGTCGGAATAAATATCTCCTTTGCCCGGGAAAACCTGTAAAAGCTCTACCCTGCCGCTTTCATCGCAGAAAGACGTTACTTTATTGTAAATAAGTGACTTTTCTCCGCTTCTTTGCACCTGAATAAGACGCACAAGAGCATTCTCTTTTACGTTAAGCTCTGTTTCGACAGCAAGATTATTTTCCGTCGAAAGAACTTCTATAACGGTAACCGAGGTTTCGCTTTGAGCATTTATCGTAACTTTCTTGCGGCTGAATTCATTTTCGCCGTTTACCTCGACACGCACTACCTTTTTGCGTCCCGTTACGTCAACAGTAAGCGGAGACATCTCGGTTGTGCCGTTTTCGTCCCAAGAAAGAGCCGTTTCATTTACGCCGAGCCGATTCCAAGTCCGTGTCGGAAGTCTGTTTATCAAAGTCATATAATTCACCCTTTCAAAAAGACCTTTAGCCTATACTGCCTTTCATTTCAAGCCTTATGAGGTTATTCATTTCAACGGCATATTCGACGGGAAGCTCTTTTGAGACATTATCCGCAAAGCCGCTTACTATAAGGGCGCGTGCGTCCTCCTCACTCATACCGCGGCTCATAAGGTAAAATACAGCTTCGTTGCTGATGCTGCCGATTTTGGCTTCGTGACCGACTGCGGCATCTTTAGTGCGTATATCCATAGCCGGTATTGTATCGGAGCGTGACTGCGAATCAAGCATCAGAGATTGGCACGAAACCGACGACTTAGTCCCTTTTGCGCTCTTTTCGACAACAACGCTGCTTCTGAAGGTGCTTATTCCGCCGCCTTTGCTTATTGAACGGGTATTCATATAAGAGCTTGTATTTTTTCCTACGTGAACAACCTTTGCACCCGTATCAAGGTTTTGACCCTTGCCGGCAAAGGTGACGCCCGTAAACTCCATACGGGAATTATCGCCCTTTAAAATGCTCATGGGATAAAGGCAGCCGACATGTGAGCCGAACGAACCCGAAACCCACTCGATAACGCCGCCCTCTTCAACAAGAGCACGCTTGGTGTTAAGGTTATACATATTTTTAGACCAGTTTTCAATAGTGGAATATCTGAGCTTGGCATTTTTCTTGACAAACAATTCAACGCAACCCGCGTGAAGGTTTGCAACATTGTATTTCGGTGCGGAACAGCCCTCGATGAAATGTAGACTTGCACCCTCATCGACAATTATAAGTGTATGCTCAAACTGCCCTGCGCCCTTTGCGTTAAGTCTGAAATATGACTGAAGCGGAATTGAAACCTGCACACCCTTAGGCACGTATACGAACGAGCCGCCTGACCAAACAGCACCGTGAAGAGCGGCAAACTTATGGTCGCGCGGAGTTACAAGCTTCATAAAATATTTTTTTACCATATCGGCATACTCGCCGTTCATGGCACTCTCCATATCGGAATACACAACACCCTGAGCCGCAACCTCATCTTTCACATTGTGATACACAAGCTCCGAGTCGTACTGTGCACCGACACCTGCGAGAGATTTACGCTCTGCCTTTGGAATACCGAGTCTTTCAAAGGTGTCCTTTATATCTTTAGGCACGTTTTTCCAATTGTTTTGCATTTTTGTGTTGGGGCGAACATATGTCGCGATATTAGCTATATCAAGTCCGTCAAGAGAAGGTCCCCAATTTGGCACCTTCATCTCGTTATATATCTGCAAGGACTGAAGGCGGAACTGCTGCATCCAAACAGGGTCGTTTTTCTCCTTGGAGAGCTTGTCGATAATTTCGGGAGTAAGTCCGCTCTCCATACGATAAGCGTCGTGCTCCTCATCGCGTATATCATAGACGCTGCGGTCAATGTCTTCAATTTGACTTTTCTCTTTCATTTATAATCACCAGCTTTTCCATGGGATAAATCAGATATTGCCGAAGCCGTTTTCATTTATTTCCCCGACAAGCGACGCATCGCCGTTTTTGACTATAACGCCGTTTTCCATAACATGAGTTTTGTCAACGGTCAAGGCTTCAAGTATTCTCGTGCTGTGAGTTATGATGAGCAATGAGCCTTTTACTCTCTCTCTGTAAAGCTTTACTCCGTTTGAAACGGTACGAACTGCGTCTACATCAAGGCCGGAATCGGTTTCATCAAGAATCGCCAGCTTCGGCTCCAACATAAGCATTTGAAGTATTTCGGCTTTTTTCTTTTCTCCGCCGGAAAAACCCACATTTAAATCTCGCTCGGCGTAAGACTCATCCATTGAGAGAAGCTTCATGGTTTCAGAGAGCTTCTTTTTAAAATCCCAAAGGCGCAGACGGCTGCCTGTTTTCTGCTCAAGAGCACTTCTTATAAATGCGCTGAGAGTAACGCCCGGTACCTCAAGAGGATTTTGGAACGACAAAAATATGCCCTTGTTGGCTCTTTCGTTAACGGGAATATCTGTTATATTCTCTCCGTCAAATATAATTTCGCCGCTTGTGACGGTGTATTCCGGATTACCCGTTACTGCGTAGCCGAGCGTGGACTTACCTGTTCCGTTCGGGCCCATAAGAACGTGTGTTTCATCTTTTCCGACCGTAAGATTTACACCGTGAAGTATCTCTTTTTCACCTGCACTGACGTGAAGGTCTTTAATTTCAAGCAGATTGTCGTTTTTCATATTACATCATCCTCGTTTTCGTTGTGGGAATCACATTTACAGCATGAATTCTTTTGTTTATTTTTAAGCTCGAGAACATCTTTAAGCGTATAGCTGTTAACATATTCTTTTATATGCTCCTCAAGTCCGAGCCAAAACGGATAAGTATAACAGGAATCTCCCCTGTCACACTTTTTTCCGTCTTTTGCAAGACAAGATACGGGAGTAAGCTCGCCCTCGGCGGCATATAGGATTTCACCGACCTTGTAATTCTCCGGTGCACGCTTTAATTTATATCCGCCGGTTTTTCCGATGGCACTTTCGACAAGCTCGTTTTTTGAAAGCTCGGTCATAATGCTCTCAAGATATTTTCGGGAAATGTCCTGTCTCTCCGCGATATCTTTAAGGCTTATATATTTATTGCTGCCCTGCTCTGCCAAATCCAGCATAACCC
>OJAM01000367.1_pt1 | contig 21024 bp, 19 predicted proteins | sample 1589071 | NCBI WGS metagenome assembly OJAM01 (sample SAMN03283243) | human gut metagenome | biome: human-associated habitat; material: feces | host: Homo sapiens | place: Peru | collected 2012
CATGCACATCGACCCCGAGCGCATCCGCGAGGTCATCGGTAAGGGCGGCAGCGTCATCCAGAAGATTGTTGCCGATACCGGCGCCAAGGTCGACATCGACGACGACGGCACCATCCACATCGCCTCCGCCAACGCCGCCGCGTGCGACGCTGCGAAGAAGTGCATCGACGATATCGTCTTCGTGCCCGAGGTCGGCAAGCTCTACTATGGCCGCGTCGTGCGCCTGATGCAGTTCGGCGCGTTCGTCGAGATCGCCCCGGGCAAGGACGGCCTCGTCCACATCTCCAAGCTCGACCGCAAGCGCGTCGAGAAGGTCGAGGATGTCGTCACCGTCGGCGATATGATCTGGGTCAAGTTCATGGAGATCGACGAGAAGGGCCGCTGGAACCTCTCCCGCAAGGACGCCCTCATCGAGATCGAAGCCCAGCAGGCCGCCGCAAAGGAGCAGCAGTAAGCGGCAAACCGAAATTTGATATGCGGCGTCCTTTTTTTGCCCTTGTGGGGAAGTGCGGAGTATGATACAATAAAAACGATAATATATTCAGCTGGGAGGTCAACCGATGAAAGAGATCAAAAGTATACTGATGTCAGAGAATGGAATGAAGATCGTAAATGCGTTGTTCCTTCTAAGTATATTAATCCGGAATCGCGGCATTATTTTTGCGTTCTACTCCTGCTGGATCATCTATTTGGCATATTGCATCAGGAATACAAAATCTAAGGCCATGCAAATAAGCTGGGCGGTGCTTATTGCGTTTGCCGTTGTGATGATTTGTGTAAACATCTATTTTTATTCCATCTCACGCTGATTGCCGATCGGTGGAATACAAAAAAAGGGACACGGCTGCGCCGTGCCCCTTTTCATTTTTTCCGTTTTGTGGTATCATATCGGCAAATACCGGCTATCATCAAGGAGGTCGTCTTATGCCCGACACCATTGCTGCCATCGCCACCGCGTCCGCAGCCGCCGCGGTCGGCATCGTGCGCCTGAGCGGCGCGGAGACCCGGCGCGTGCTCGCGGCCCTGTTCACGCCGGTGGACGGCCGTTCGGCTGCGGAGCTTCCGCCGCGGCGCATGACCTACGGCACGGTGCGCGACGCCGAGGGCCGCACGCTCGACCACGCGCTGGCGGTGGTGTTCTCCGCCGGACACAGCTACACGGGCGAGGAGAGCGCGGAGCTGCACTGCCACGGCTCGCCGGTCGTTTTGCAGGAGGTCCTGCGCGCCGCGTTTGCCGCAGGCGCGCGGCAGGCGCGGGCGGGAGAGTTTACCGAGCGCGCGTTTCTGAACGGCAAAATGGACCTCACCGAGGCGGAGGCGGTCATCGACCTCATTGACGCCGAGACCGCTGAGGCGGCGCGGAACGCCGCCGCCCAGGTGGACGGCGCGCTGCGCCGCCCGCTCGAACAGGTCTACGACGCGCTGCTGAGCCTCACCAGCCGCTTCTACGCCGTGGTGGACTATCCCGACGAGGACATCGAGGACCTCACGCTTGCCGAGACGGAGCGGACGCTCACGGAGAGCGAACAAACGCTCGCGGCGCTGCTCGGCACCTTTGCGCGCGGACGCGTGCTCAAAAGCGGCGCGGCGACCGCCATCGTCGGCGCGCCGAACGCGGGCAAAAGCTCGCTGCTCAACGCGCTCGTGGGCTACGACCGCGCCATCGTCACCGACCTTCCCGGCACGACGCGCGACACCGTGGAGGAGAAGGCGGTGGTCGGCGGCGTGCTGCTGCGGCTCATCGACACGGCGGGCATCCGCGAGACAGACGACGCCGTGGAGCGGCTCGGCGTGGAGCGCTCGCGCCGCGCGGTCGAGAGCGCCGATCTGGTGATCGTGGTAGCGGACGGCAGCCATACGCCGCTCACTGTGGAGCCAGACATTCTCGCGCTTGCCGCCCGAGCGCCGCATTGGATTCTGGCCATCAGCAAGGACGATCGAAACCCCGCCGTAAAGACCGCCGTTTGGAGACTGCCGGACGGCGCGCCTGCGCCGGAGCATCTGGTCTCCTTTAATTCCGTAATGCCCGGCGGGCTGGATGCGTTGATCGACACGATCGGAGACTGCTTTCCTGCCGGCGTTCCCGCGGGCGGCACGCTGCTCACCAACGCCCGACAGGCCGAAGCCATCCGCCGTGCGCTCGAGAGCGTCCGTGCGGCGCACGAGGCGCTCACCGCCGGGCTGACGCCCGACGTGGTGCTCACCGAGGCCGAGGGCGCGCTTGACGCGCTCGGCGAGCTGATCGGCCGCACGGCGCGCGAGGACATGGTGACGCGCATTTTTGAACGCTTCTGCGTCGGAAAGTAAATGGAAAGCATTGTTTACAGAAAATTATTGATATTATCTTAACGTTCTGCTACAATACTGCCATTCTAAGGAAGAATCGACTCTATTCCCCAAAAGGGGCCGTTTGTCTGCGGCCCGGAAAGGAACGCCATGCGTGACTATATTATCATGACCGACAGCTGCTGCGACCTGAATCAGCAGGAGGTCGACGAGCTCGGGCTTACCGTTCTGCCGCTTTCCTTTACGATCAACGGCAAAACCTATCTCAACACGCCCGACCATGCCGATATGTCCCCCGAGGATTTTTTCGCAAAGATCGCTGCGGGCGAGAACAGCACTACCGCCGCCGCCAATGTCGGTCAGTTCGACGAGGCGATGCGCAGGGCGCTCGACGCGGGCAAGGATATCCTGTGCATCTGCTTCTCCGGCGCACTGTCCACCACCTACCAGTCCGCCTGCATTGCGGCGGAGGACCTGAAAAGCGAGTACCCCGACGCGAAGATCGTTGTCATCGACTCCCTCTCCGCCTCGCGCGGACAGGGAATGCTGCTCTACCGCACGGTGCAGGAGCGCCGGAGGAGCAGCCCCGACATCGAGACGCTGGCGGCATATGTGAGGAGCATCCTCCAGACCCAATGCCACTGGTTCATCGTGGACGATCTCAACCACCTCAAGCGCGGCGGCCGCGTGAGCGCCACGGCGGCCTTCGTCGGCACGATGCTGGGCATCAAGCCCGTCATGCACACCGACAGCGAGGGCAGGCTCATTCCCATGAGCAAGGCGCGCGGCACGAAGGCTGCGCTCAAGGCGCTGGTCGACAAGGTGGAGGAGCTGGGCGTCGAGCCGGACAAGAACCAGCCCTTGTTCATCTGCCACGCCAACTGCCCCGACTCCGTGGCGTATGTCAAGGAGCTGCTGGAGGAGCGCTTCGGCGTGACGGACGTCCGCGCGGACTTCATCGGCCCCGTGATCGGCGCGCACACCGGCTGCGGCACGCTGGGGCTGTTCTTCGTGGGGACGCAGCGATGAAGTGGCTGGAGCTGCATATCGACACCGCCCGCGCCGGTCTGGAGCCGGTCAGCGAGCTGCTGCGCGAGCAGGGCGTCGAGGGCCTTGTCATCGACGACGAGGCGGACTTCAAGGATTTTCTCGAAAACAACCACCAGTATTGGGACTATGTGGACGATGAGCTGCTGGCGGAGAAGCACGGCAAATGCCGCGTGACCTTCTACCTCGAAGAAAGCGAGAGCGGTTTTTCCACGCTGGCGCAGGTGCGCATCGCGCTCTCGGCGCTCAAGAAGCAGCATCCCGAATACGCGCCGCTGCTCCTCACGATGGAAAACGTGGAGGACGCCGACTGGGAGAACAACTGGAAGCAGTTCTATAAGCCCATGGAGATCGGCGAGCGCCTGCTGGTCATTCCCGAGTGGGAGCAGGCGAAGCCGACGGAGCGCGTGAAGCTCATCCTGAATCCCGGGCTGACCTTCGGCACGGGCAGCCACGCGACCACACGCCTGTGCCTTCAGGCGCTCGAAAAGCACATCCGCGGCGGCGAAAAGGTGCTCGACCTCGGCTGCGGCAGCGGCATCCTCTCCATCGCGGCGCTGCTGCTGGGCGCGGAGGACGCCTTCGCCTGCGACATCGACGACAAGTGCGTGGGCGTCGCCTACGAGAATGCCGCGCTCAACGGCATCGGGCGGGAGCACTACACCGTCCGCGCGGGCGACGTGCTCAGCGACAAAAGGCTCGCGCGCGAGTTCGGCGGAGACTATGATATCGTCGTGGCGAACATCGTGGCGGACGTCATCATCGCGCTCGCGCCGCAGGTGCGGCCGCTGCTGAAAAAGGGCGGGCTGTTCCTCTGCTCGGGCATCATCGACGACCGCGCGGTCGAGGTCGCGGACGCGCTGCGTCTTGCGGGCTGGGCGATCATGGAGGCCCGCGAGAGCGAGGGCTGGTTCTCATATTTGTGCAAATAACAGCATAGCAAAAGAGGAGCGTTCTCTGCCATAGAGAACGCTCCCCGTGTTTGGTGCCGTATCGCGTGCAATTTATTTCCTGATTTTTTGCAGCATCCTTGTAAATTCATCCGGCAGGGGACAGGAAAGCTCCACGACCTCGTGTGTGCGCGGATGGAGAAAGCGCAGGCCGACCGCGTGCAGGCATTGCCCCGTCAGGCCGGGGACCTCCTTCTTTGCACCGTATACCGTGTCGCCGAGAATGGGATGCCCGATGTAGGCCATGTGGACGCGGATCTGGTGCGTGCGTCCCGTTTCGAGCCGGCAGCGGACGTGGGTATAGCCCGGATAGCGGGCGATGACCTCCCAATGCGTGACCGCCTCGCGCCCGCCGGCGACCACCGCCATGCGCTTGCGGTCGGTCGGATGGCGCGCGATGGGCGCGTCCACCGTGCCGCGGTCCTCGCGCAGCTTGCCCACAACGATGCACTCATAGGTGCGCGCGAGCGTGTGGTCGGCGAGCTGCGCGGAGAGGTACTGGTGCGCCGCGTCGTTCTTCGCCGCGATGATGAGACCGCTCGTGTCGCGGTCGATGCGGTGGACGATGCCCGGGCGCAGCGCGCCGCCGATGCCCGAGAGCGTTCCCGCGCAATGGTACAGCAGCGCGTTGACGAGCGTGCCGTCCGGGTGCCCCGGCGCGGGGTGGACGACCATGCCGCTGGGCTTGTTGACCACGATCACGTCCGCGTCCTCGTACACCACATCGAGCGGAATGTCCTGCGGCACGGCCTCGACCGGCTCCGGCTCGGGCAGCGTCACGGCGATGTCCTCGCCGCCCGCGAGCTTATAGCTTTTGCTGACGGCTCTCCCGTTCACCGCGACCTCGCCGCTCTCGATGAGCCGCGTCGCCTGCGAGCGGGTCAAGCCGTCAAGGCTCGACGCAAGAAATGCGTCGAGCCTTTGATTTTTGCTTTCTTCACTTGCCCTGAGCAGGATCGGTTCCATGGTCCTTCTCCCAATTCTTCGCGTCGGTGTTCGGGTAGATCCAAATGTAGTAAACGAGTGCCGCGATGGTGCCGCAGACCACAAAGCAGTCCGCAACGTTGAAAACCGGAAACTCGATGAACGTGCAGTCGAGCATATCCACCACATAGCCGAGGCGAACGCGGTCAATAAGATTTCCCACGCCGCCGCCGATCACGGCGGTCAGCGACCACACGCCGAGCGGGTGCCGCACGATCCGCGCGAGCAGCCATGCGAGCGCGAGCATCCCCACGCCCGTCACGCCGATGAGCAGCCAGCGCTCACCGGAAAAGCTCGACCATGCCGCGCCGAAATTGCGCACATAGTGCAGCCGCAGCAGCTGTGGAAGAAACTCCGCGCTCTCGCCCACGGCGAAATGGGTCACGATATAGGCCTTCACCCACTGGTCCAGCGCGACGATGGCCGCGATAGCCAAAGGGCAGAGCCACAGCGAACGCTTCTTCACGGCTGCGGTACCTCGCTGTCGTCATTGGGATAGACGAGCACCCACTCCGCGTCCGCGGGGGCAAGTGCGAGCGTTTCCGCCTGCGCCTGCCTCATGCCGAGGCCCTCCGGCAGGTCGCGCAGCGCGGCGATAGGGGCATAGTAAAAGCCCGCGTCGCCGTCCTTCACGCCGCCGCTTGAGAGCACATAGTCCGTCGCGCCCGCGCCGTACAGCTCAAACATCGGCAGGCCGTAGTCGGCTGCCAGAAATTTACCCTCTCTTCCGCTCTCGCCGATGGGAGCGGTCTCGCAGTAGTATTCTGCCTCTGGGCTGCCGTTTTCCAAGTCAGCGGGTGCGTCTGCGGTCTTGAACCCGTCCGCCGCCGCGCCGCCAAGCTGGCGGTCATAATACGGGCTGGACTGCACCGTTTCACAGCGCTGCTCGGGATATTCCACCTCGGCGTCCGTATCGGGCAGCGGATCGCTGGGCGGCGCCGCCATCGAAAACATCGCCTGATCCTCCTGTGCGGCAGGCGCGGCAGGTGCAGCGTCGTTTGCTTCCTGCTTCATCGCCGTTCGCGGGATCGTTACCGCCGCCGCGAGTGCGACGATCGCCGCGCAGGCCGCCATCGGCATCCACCGCCGCCATGCGCTCCGCTTTTTTGTTTGCGGCTTTTTCGCCGCCTTTTCTGCGCGCACCGCCGCCATCACGCCCTCCGTGAAGCCTGCGGGCACGTCCTCGTCCTCCAGCTCGCCGAGGGCGGCGTGCAGGGCCGTCAGCTCACCGAGCAGCCTTCTGCATTTCTCGCATTCGCTCACATGAGCGAGCACCTCCGCACGCTCCTCCTCCGTCAGCTCTCCGTCAACAAAGGCCGAGAGCAGCGGCGCAAATTCTTCACATTTCTTCATATTGCGTTCCTCTCCCCTCCGACAGTCTGATTACATTCTGTAACCTTTGACGCTGGCTTTTCAAAAAAGTTCCCGTCTGCCGCCAAATAATTTCGCAGCAGCAGCCGCGCGCGGTTGATGCGGCTCTTCACCGTGCCGAGCTCCAGCTCCGTGACCTCGCAGATCTCCGCATAGCTGAGCTGATGCAGCTCGCGCAGCACGAGCACGCGCCGGTAATCCTCCGGCAGTGCGGCAAGCCCCTCGCGCACCAGCCGCTGCGTCTCCCGGCCCTCGACGTGCTCCTCCGGCGTGGGCGCACGGTCGCGCACCTCAAGGTGTACGTCCTCGTCGTCGAGCGATACGCCGTCCACCGTGCGTTTGTTACGCCGCAGCAGGTCGATGCAGGCGTTGCTCGCCAGACGGTAGAGCCAGGTGGACAGCGCCGCGTCCTCGCGAAAGCCCTCCAGTCCGCGCCAAAGGGCGAGGAAGGTATCCTGCGCGGCCTCCGCCGCGTCCTCGCTGCTGCCGCACATACGCAGGCAAAGGTTGTATATTTTTTTCTCATGCAGCCGGACGAGCTGTTCAAAGGCTGCCTCGTCGCCGCCCCGCGCGGCTTGGATCAGTTCACTTTCGTTCATGTCCGCTCCGTGTGTTCAGTCGCTCAGATCGCGCTTGATGCCCGCCGTGACGCGGTAAAGATCCTCAAGCGTCTCCATATGGTTGATCTGGTCTTTATAGTAGTTGGCGTATTTCACGCCCTTGAGATACCAGCAGTAGTGCCGCCGCGCTTCGAGCAGCGCGACCTTTTCATTGCGGAACTCCGCGCTGCGCTCGATCTGGCGCACCAGCGCGTCGCAGCGCTCGGCAAGCGGCGGCAGCGGCGGGATCGGCTCGCCCGCGAGCGCGGCTCTGCACTGCTGAAAGAGCCACGGATTGCCGAAGCAGCCGCGCCCGATCATCACCGCGTCCGCACCGGTGAGCTTCAAGGCTTTTATCGCATTTTCCGGGGTAAAAACATCGCCGTTGGCGATAACGGGGATCTTCACCGCTTCCTTGACCGCGCGGATGGTCGACCAGTCTGCCTGCCCGCCGTACATCTGCACGCGGGTGCGCCCGTGGACGGTGATGCCCGCCACGCCGACGCTCTCGAGCAGCACCGCCAGCTCCGGCGCGTTGATGCTGCCCTTGTCCCAGCCGCGGCGCATCTTCACCGTGACCGGAACCTTTACCGCCCTGACCACCGCCTCGGCGATGCGCGCCGCCTTTTCGGGATCGCGCATCAGCGCCGAGCCGTCGCCGTTGTTGACGACCTTGCCGACCGGGCAGCCCATGTTGATGTCCAGAATGTCCGCGCCGCTCGCCTCAATGGCGATCTCGGCGGCCTCCGCCATGCACACGGGGTCGCTGCCGAAGATCTGGGCCTGCATCGGATGCTCGCCCGGAAAGGGCGCGAGCAGTGTGCGGCTCTTTTTATCCTGATAGCACAGCGCCTTCGAGCTCACGAGCTCCGTGCACGTCAGCCCCGCGCCGAGGGACGCGCACAGCTCGCGGAACGCCGCGTCGGTCACGCCCGCCATCGGCGCGAGCGCGAGCTGCGAGTTGATCTCCACTGTACCGATGCGCATGGACGTTCCCTCCTTCTCCATGTTTCATAGAAGAAAATTATACCACAGCTTTCCCAAAAGCGGAAGTCCTTATTTTTGCGCGGCAAAACGCGGCAAAAAAGGGCGGCTCCGAAGAGCCGCCCCGGTATGGCGGATGCTGTTTTGCTCAGGCTGCGTCGCCGCTGTCGGCGGAGTAGCTGCTGCTGCCGTAGTAGCCGTTGCCGAAGAAGCTATTGAAGAAATCCCAGGGATTGTAGTAATAGCCGCCGTTGCTGCCGCCCTGCTGTTGCTGCTGAGAGCTGTCCTGCGCGGTCTCCTGCGTCTGAGGAGCGGCGTCGAAGGTCAGCTCGACGGTCTGCGTCTTACCCTCGCGGTAGATGGTGAAGGTCGCGGTGTCGCCCGCGCTGTAGCTCTTCTTCGCCGCGACGAGGTCCTCATAGCTCGTGATGGTCTTGTCGTCGATCTTGGTGATGACGTCGCCCATCCTGAGGCCCGCCTTCTCGGCGGCACTGCCCTCCTCCACCGAGCAGACGAACACGCCCTGCGTGACATCGTAGCGGAACTGCTGTGCTATCTGTGCGTTCATGGTCTGGGGAGTGATGCCGATGTATGCCTTGTTGGTCACATAGCCGTTGGTCATAATGTCCTTGACCATGGCGAGCACATCGTCGATGGGGATGGCGAAGCCGATGCCCTCAACGGTGGTGTTGGAGTAGCTCGAATACTTCGCGGACACGATGCCGATGACCTCGCCGTAGCTGTTGAAGAGCGGGCCGCCGGAGTTGCCGGGGTTGATGGAGCAATCGACCTGGATCATGTTGAAGGGCTTGCCGTCCACATTGATCGCGCGGTTCACGCAGGAGACGATGCCCTGCGACATCGAGAAGGTCAGCTCGCCGAGCGGGTTGCCGACCGCGGCGACCGTCTCGCCGATCTGCACGCTGCCGGACTTTCCGATCACGACCGGCTGGAAATTCGTGCCCTCGACCTTGATGACGGCGATGTCGTAATCCTCGTCGCCGCCGATGACGGCGGCATCATAGGTCGTGCCGTCGTAGGCCGTGACCTTGACGGTGCTCGCACCCTCGATGACGTGATAGTTGGTGAGGATGTAGCCGTCCTTGGTGATGAAAAAGCCGCTGCCGCTGGCGGCGGACTCTGTCGTGCGGCCGAAGACATTCGTTGTGGTGGACACGTTGATGCTCACGACGCTGTTGACGTTGGCGGCGTAGACCTCCGGCATGGTGAGCTGCTGCTTGCCGTCCACCTTGACCTGCCGGACCTCGGCGACCTGACGGTCGGAGACCTCGATCTGCGTCGAGCCGTGCGCGGAGGTAATGGCGTGTTGCGTGATGCCCGCGCCCGCCGCGCCGCCGATGAGCGCGCAGGCGAGCGCCAGCGCGGCGATCTTCAGCCCCAGCCGATTCTTCTTCGGCTTCTTTTCCTCCCAGGGGTCTGCCTTTGCCGCGGTGTTCGGCACCTCGGTGTAGTCCACGTCGCGGACATTCTCCACCTTGTCGCCCTTGCGGTAGCTGTAATGGTACAGGTTGTTTTCGTCTTCGTAATACATAGATAAGCCTCCTTGCCGTGAAGCGTTTATTTTTCTTTTGATGCTACCGATGATACCCCCTGTTTATGTCCATTTCGTGAAGCCGGAACGAATTTTTTTGAACTTTTTTTGAATAGGCCATAAAGAAATCCTGAAGAATGGCCGAATTGGAAAAAATAGCTTGCGCGGGACATTCGGATATACTACAATAAAGCCGATTTCCCGATGCGAAAGGAGCGCTGCCATGCTGAAGATCGAAGGGCTGAAGCTCGCCCCGGGCGAGAGCGAGGCGTTATTATACGAACGCGCCGCGGCGGCGCTGCGTGTCAAAGCACCCCTCCATACGCTGCACATTCTCCGCCGCAGCATCGACGCGCGCGACGGCGTGACGTTTATTTATACCGTTTCCGCCGCGCTCGAGAACGAGGAAAGAGTGCTGCGCCGCGCGAGAAACAAAAACGTCAGCGTCTACGCGCCCGCCTTTTACGAGCTGCCGCCGATGATCGCCCCTCCCGCCGTGCGCCCCGTGGTGATCGGCGCGGGCCCGGCGGGACTGTTCGCGGCGCTGGTGCTCGCCCGCTGCGGCGCGCGGCCCATCCTGCTCGAGCGCGGCGAATGCGTCGAGCGGAGACGGCGCGATGTCGAGCGCTTCTGGGCAACGGGCGAGCTGAACGTGCGCTCGAACGTCCAGTTCGGCGAGGGCGGCGCGGGCACGTTTTCCGACGGCAAGCTCAACACCGGCACGAAGGACGTCCGCCACCGCTATATTTTAGAGGAGTTCGCCGCGTTCGGCGCGAGCGAGGACATCCTCATCGACGCCAAGCCGCACATCGGCACCGACCGGCTCTACACCGTTTTGCAGAATCTGCGGCAGGAGCTGCTTTCCCTCGGCGCGGAGGTGCGCTTCGCGCATCAGGTCACCGGACTGGAGCGGAGGGACGGACGGCTCGCCGCGCTGCGGGTCACGTCTCCCGACGGAACGTATACGCTCCCCGCGGAGCACGCGGTGCTCGCGGTCGGCCACAGCGCGCGCGACACCTTCGCCATGCTGCGCGGTGCGGGCATCCCGATGGAGCCGAAGCCCTTTGCCGTGGGCGTGCGCATCGAGCACCGCCAGAGCGATATGGACGCGCAGCAGTATAAGCAGTACGCGGGCCACCCCTCGCTGCCGCCGACCTCGTATAAGCTCTCGGCCCACACGGCGGCGGGGCGCGGCGTGTTCTCGTTCTGCGTCTGCCCCGGCGGACAGGTCGTCGCCGCGGCAAGCGAAGCGGGCCGCGTGGTCACGAACGGCATGAGCGAGCTGGCGCGCGACGGCGAAAACATCAACGGCGGGCTGCTCGTCTCCGTTACGCCGGAGGACTTCGGCGGCACGGACGTGCTCGCGGGCGTCGCCTTTCAGCGTCGGCTGGAGGAGGCCGCCTACGCCCTCGGCGGCGGGGGCTATGCCGCTCCCGCACAGACGGTCGGCGATTTCCTCGCGCACCGTCCGTCGATCGGGCCGGGGAGGGTCACACCGACCTACCGCCCCGCCGTGCGCTGGTGCGACCTGCACGATTGCCTGCCGCCGTTCGTCTGCGCGGCGCTGGAGGAGGCGCTGCCGCTGCTGGAGAAAAAGCTGCACGGCTTTGCCGCGCCCGACGCGGTGCTCACCGCGGTCGAGACGCGCTCCAGCTCCCCCGTGCGCATCGTGCGCGACAACACCTATCAAACCGCTCTGCGCGGGCTCTATCCCTGCGGCGAGGGCGCCGGCTACGCCGGCGGCATTCTCTCCGCCGCGGCGGATGGGATGCGCTGCGCGGAACAAATTATAAAGGAGATCACTCAGCATGGCTAAAAAGATCGGCGTCATCATCGACTTTCTCAACGACAAATACGAGCGTCAGCTCAACGCGGCGGCAGCCAAATACGGCTATGAGATCGAGTATTTCCCCTCGTCCGCTGAAGCGGTCGGCAGGGTGGACGACTGTGAGATCCTCTACGGGCACTGCTCGCAGAAGGTCATCCGCAGCGCGAAAAGCCTCAAGTGGTATTGCTGCTGCTGGGCGGGTGTGGACCACTTCTGCGACGAGAGCCTGTACCAGAATCCCGACTGTCGGCTCACCAACTCCTCCGGCGCCTACGGCACCACCATCTCCGAGCATCTCATCATGGTCTGCCTGATGCTGCTGCGCCGCCAGATGGAGTATACCGAGATCATCCGCGCGGGCGGCTGGGAAACGCTCCCCGGCGGTATCCGCTCGCTGCATGGCGCGCGCATCACCGTGCTCGGCACGGGCGACATCGGCACGGAGTTTGCCCGCCGCGCGCAGGCCTTCCATCCCGCGTGCATCACCGGCGTGCGCCGCACGGTCAGATCCTCCGACCCGGCGTTCACCTCCATCCATGCCATCGCGGAGCTGGACAGCGTCTTGCCCGAAACGGATATCCTTGTCATGGCGCTGCCCTCCACGGCGGAGACCGTGGGCATCCTCTCGCGCGAGCGCATCGCGCTGCTGCCCGACAGCGCCTTCGTCGTGAACGTCGGCCGCGGCACCGCCATCGACCAGGAGGCGCTCTGCGACGCGCTCAACGCCGGGCAGCTCGCCGGTGCGGCGCTCGACGTGGTCGTGCCTGAGCCGCTGCCCGCCGACCATCCGCTGCGCCGCGCGAAAAATCTGCTGCTCACGCCGCACGTCGCGGGCAACATGACGCTCGGCTACACCTGCGACAAGAGTGTGCAGATGTTCTGCGACGATCTGGAAAACTATGCCGCGGGCCGTCCGCTTGCGCATCTGGTCGACCGGAAGAGAGGCTATTAAAAATGGGCTTCCCCCTCAAGACGGTCCTGCTGCGGCTGGTGCAGGGCTTTATCATCGGCGCAGGCGGCATTCTGCCGGGCATCTCCGGCGGCGTGCTGTCGGTCATCTTCGGCATCTACCGGCCGGTGATGGAGGTGCTCGCCCACCCGCTCGACGGGCTGCGCCGCCATCTTTCCCTCCTGCTGCCGGTCGGCGCCGGCGCGATCCTCGGCTTCCTGTGCGGCGGCGGGCTGATCCTTGTGCTGTTCGACCGCTCGGAAAAGCTCGCGACCTGCCTGTTCATCGGCCTCATCCTCGGCACGCTCCCGAGCCTGTGGGCCGAGGCGGGCGCGCAGGGGCGCGGACGCGGCGCGTACCTTTCCTGCGCGGCCAGCTTTCTTGCCCTCTCCGCCGTTTTGCTCTACGCGCAGTACGGCGCGTTCTACACGATGCGCCCGGGCTTCCTCGGCTTTCTCTTCTGCGGCCTGCTCTGGGGACTGAGCCTGATCGTACCGGGCATGACGTCCTCCTCCATCCTGATGGCGGTCGGGCTGTTCACGCCGATGGCGGAGGGCTTCGCAAGGCTCGACATGGCGGTGATCCTGCCGTGGCTGCTCGGTATGGCGCTCATCGTGCTGACGCTCGCGCGCGTGGTGAACTGGTGCTTCCGGGCGCACTACCCGCTTTTCTACCATGCCGTGTTCGGCATCGTGCTGGCCTCGACGGTCGTTATCATCCCGCTGCATTACGACGGCGCGCGCGACGCGCTTTTGTGCCTGCTTGCCGCCGCGCTCGGCGCGCTCGCAGCCTATCTCAGCGCGAAGCTACAGCCGAAGGAGGATGCATAAGAACATAAAAAGTCGGCAGGAACCGTATGGCTCCTGCCGACTTCCTTGTTATCCTCTCTTCCGCCTTCGGTACAGCCGCGCGAAGCGGCGCAGCAGCTCGTCATAGAGAAAGAGCAGCACCGCGCCGAGCGCAAAGGTCGCCGCGATGAGCCACGGGGCGGTCGCCGCCAGCTCCGCCGTCACCGCGTCGAGCCGGAACACAAAGACGAGCAGCGCGTACATCGCGCCGACGGCGAGGACGTACAGCCCGAGCTTCGTGAGAAAGCGCAGCGCGCGGCTGCCGATCGCGTCGAGACTCGGCTGCACGAGCGGGTAATAGCCCAGAAAGCAGAAGAGCAGCGCGGATTCCTTGTCCGGCCCCAGCAGCAGTCCCAAAATGGCGGCGGCGAAAAAGCAGCACCATTGATAGCTCGCGCGGCATTCCTCGCGCACGGGCAGCAGGCAGGCGGATGCGAGCAGGGGACAGGCGTAGAGCGCCAGCGGCAGCACGCCGCCGAGGAACAGGAACAGCACCGCCAGCGCACCGAGCACGCTCGCGAGCGCCAGCTCCCTCGTCTGTTGTCTCATGGGAACTCCTCCTTACGGAAAAGCGCCGCCTGCGGGCGGCGCTTTCGGTTTATTCGTGGTCGGGCGTTTCCGCGCCGTCACCGGCGGGAGCGTCCTGCGCAGGGGTCTCCTCCGCGGGCGTTTCCGCGTTCTTGCCGTTCTCCGCGTCGGATGCGGCGGACTCGTCCGGTGCTTCGCCGCCCAGCGGCGGCATCTCGATCTTCTCGCTCGTCATGGAAATGTGACGCGCGGGCGCTTCGATGGTGCTCGGCACGGAGGGACGGAAGTCGCTGTCGCTCCTGCGCGTGGAGGCGTAGGCGTCCTCCACCGTCGCGGGATCGCGGCCCTCGAGGATGGCGACCATCTCGCCGCCGGTGATCGTCTCTTTCTCCAAAAGATAGGCGACGACCTTGTGCATATCGTCAATATTCTCCTCGATGACCTTCACCGCGTCGGCGTAGCACTTCTCCAGAATTTCCTTGACGGCCTTATCCATCACGGCGGCAGTCTCCTGCGCGCAGTCGAGACCGTAGCCGCCGTCGAGATACTGGCTGCGCACGGAGCCGAGCGCCATCATGCCGAACTCGTCGCTCATGCCGTACATGGCGACCATGTTGCGCGCGATGTTCGTGGCCTCCTGAATGTCCTGAGAGGCGCCGTTGGTCATCGTGTGCATGATGACCTCCTCGGCGGCACGGCCGCCCATGGAGACGGCGATCTTCGCCATCAGCTCGTCGCGGGTGCGCAGATTCGTCTTGTCCTCCTCGGGCATGAGGAGCGTATAGCCGAGGCTCCCCTCGGTATGGGGCACAATGGTGATCTTCTGCACGGGCTCGGCGTTCTTCTGCCTGTAGGCGACCATCGCGTGGCCGACCTCGTGGTAGGCGACGAGCTTCTTTTCAAACTCGGTGAGCACGCTGTTCTTCTTCTCGCTGCCCGCGATGACGAACTCGAACGCGGCGAGCATATCCTCCTGCGTGACGAGCTTGCGGCCCTTGCGCACGGCGCGCAGAGCCGCCTCATTCACGATGTTGGCAAGGTCCGCGCCGACGCAGCCGGCGGTCGCGAGCGCGACCTTCTTGAGATCGACGTCCTCACCGAGCTTGATGTTGCGGGTGTGGACCTCGAGCGTGGCAATGCGGCCCGCGAGGTTCGGGCGGTCGATGGTGATGCGGCGGTCGAAGCGGCCCGGGCGCAGCAGCGCCTGATCGAGTACCTCGGGGCGGTTGGTGGCGGCGAGAACGATGATGCCCTTGCCGGGGTCGAAGCCGTCCATCTCGGCGAGCAGCTGGTTGAGCGTCTGCTCACGCTCGTCGTTGCCGCCGAAGCGCGTGTCGCGCGTCTTGCCGATGGCGTCGATCTCGTCGATGAAGATGATGCAGGGCGCTACCTTCGAGGCCTCGGCAAAGAGGTCGCGCACGCGGCTCGCGCCGACGCCCACGAACATCTCCACAAAGCCGGAGCCGGAGATGGAGAAGAAAGGCACGTTCGCTTCACCCGCGACCGCCTTGGCGAGCAGCGTTTTGCCCGTGCCCGGAGGGCCGACGAGCAGCGCGCCGCGCGGCAGCTTCGCGCCGATGTCGGTATACTTCTGGGGATTGTGCAGGAAGTCGATGATCTCGACGAGGGATTCTTTCGCCTCGTCCTGACCGGCGACGTCAGCAAAGGTGACGCCGGTGGATTTTTCCATGTAGACCTTCGCGTTGGACTTGCCGACGCTGCCGAGGCCGCCGAAGCCGCCGCCCCCGGTCTTTTTGCTGATGAAGCGCATCATCAGGATGAACGCGCCGACCATCAGCGCCGTGGGCAGGACGTAGTTGAGCATGATGATCTCAAGATACGAGGTCTCCGCCTTGTAGGGCTTGCCGAACTCCACGCCGTTTTCATCCAGGAACGACCGCAGCTCGGGGTCGTTGATCTGCGTGGTGAAGAGCTGGAAGTCCCCTGAGTAGGTCTTGCCGTCCGCGTCGGTGTAGGTGAAGCCGTCCACAGGCGTGATGTTGAGCGTGCGGTCCGCGATCTCGACCTCCTTGACCTTGCCGTCGCGGACAAGGTCGAGAAATTCGTCGTAGCGGATCTCGCAGGTGCTCTCCGCCAGCTTCCTCGTGTCCATCGCCGAGAGGAGATAGTTGAAGCCGATGGTCAGCACCAGCGCCCAGATGAGCAGCGACAGCACGCCCCTGCGGCGGTCGTTGTTCTTGTTGCTTTTGTTCTTGTCGTTCTGATCCATGTATCTGCGTTCCTTTCCGCCTGCGGCCCTGCGCGGGCACAGGCGACAGCTTGCCAAGTTAATTATATGGTATTTTAGCATACCCCTCCTCGTTTCACAAGCGCCGCGGTATGAATTTTCGGTGAATTTTTGTCCGCTTCCCCCTTTATCTTATCCGCCTGTTGTGTTATAGTGTATTATGTATACGAATTTTGACCGGGAGGATCGGTTTATGTCGAAGGAATACGAAGAAAAGCGCGGGCCGCGCGGCGCGGACGACCACACGGAAAAGCGCTTCCCGCGTGAGCGCAGAGCGGAGGAAAGGGTCCCCATGCGCGAGCGCGACGCCGGGGCGGACGGCCTCATCGAGGGACGCAACGCCGTGACCGAGGCGCTGCGCGCCGGCACGCCCATTGATAAGATCTTCATCGCCCGCGGCGAGACGGACAAAACGCTCGGGCACATCGCCTCCACCGCCCGCGCGGCGGGCGTGGTGGTGGTCGAGGCCGACCGCCGCAAGCTCGACTACATGAGCGCGACAAAGGCGCACCAGGGCGTCATCGCCCTCGCCGCCGTGCGCGAGTACGCGAGCGTGGAGGACATCCTCTCCGCCGCCCGTGAACGTGGGGAGGCCCCTCTGCTTGTGGTGTGCGACGAGATCAGCGACCCGCACAACCTCGGCGCCATCATCCGCACGGCGGAGTGCGCGGGCGCGCACGGCGTCATCATCCCCAAGCGCCGCAGCGCGGGCTTGACGAGCATCGTCGGCAAGACGAGCGCGGGCGCGGTGAGCTATCTGCCCGTCGCGCGCGTGCCGAACATTCCGGCGCTTTTGAAGGAGCTGCAGCAGCAGGGCGTGTGGATTTTCGGCACCGCCGCCGAGGGGACCACGAGCCTGTACGAGGCCGACCTCAAGGGTCCTGCCGCCATCGTCATCGGCAGCGAGGGCGACGGCATGGGCCGGCTTGTGCGCGAGGGCTGCGACTTCCTCGTCAGCATCCCGATGAAGGGCCGCATCTCCTCGCTCAACGCTTCCGCCGCCGCCGCCATTCTGCTCTACGAGGCCGTGCGTCAGCGCCTTGGCTGACGCGCGCCGCCATTCACGAGGTCTTCCATGGATCACAAAAAGGATCAAGAATTTGAACAAACGCTCGCCGAGTCCGAGCTTTTGCTGCGCGGCGCGGCCCGCAGCGCGTCGGACGACGCGGACCTGACGCTCGAGAGCATTCTGGCGGAGTTCGGCTCCCGGAAGGACGGCACCGAAGCCGCCGCAGAGCCGGAGGACGTCGGGTTGCCCGAGCCGCGGCCCGCCGTGCGGATCGGAAAAACCGCCGCGCCCGCCGCAGAGCCGCCGGAGCCGCAGCCGTCCGCGCCGCCGGAGGAGCCGTCGGCTGCGGAGCCCGCGCAGGACACCGTGAGCCTGCAGGAGGTGCTCGAGAGCACCGTGCAGTCCGTGCTCGACGAGGGGGAAACGGGGGAGCCGGTCGAGCTTCTGCCGCCGAAGCGCCGGGGGCTTTTCTCGCGCAGAAGGCTGCGCGACACCGAGCAGCTTTATTCCGACGAGTCCGGGGAGGAGCCGCAGCCTGAGGAGCCGGACGAGCCCGAGGATTTCTTCACCGAGGATTTCGGCGAGCGGGACGACACCCCCGAGCCGGACGCGGGCGAGCTGGCCGCCGGCTACCGCGACGACGCGCGCATGGGTCTGCGCAGCGCGCAGGCTGCGCTGCTCGTCACCGCGCTCTCGTGGCTCGCGCTGCTGCTCGACCATTTCGGCGTCATGCCCGCGCTGTTCGCCGAGGAAAGGCTGCTCAGCTGCCTGCCGTTCTTCATTGCCGAGCTTCTTGTCTGCGTCCTCGGACGCGACGTGTTCGTTTATGCCTTCGAGCAGCTCCGCGCGAGGACGGTCACCTATGAGCTGCTCTCCTCGCTCGCCTGCGCCGTCACGCTGGCGGACACGGCGCTCGACTTTTTCCTGCCCGCGCGCGCCGCGCTCGCGGTCCCGTTCCACGCCGTCGCCATGCTCGGCATGAGCTGCGCCCTGCTCGGGCGCGCGCTGCTCTTCGGCGCGATGTACGATACCTTCCGCGTCGCCGCGGTCGGCGAGCCGGACTATCTCGTCACCGTCACCGCGGGCGGAGCCGCCAAGCGCCGCGGCAGCGCGCAGGGCTTTTCGCGCTGCGCGCAGCGGGAGGACGCCGCCTCGCACTGGCAGAGCGTGCTGCTGCCCGTGCTGCTTGCCGCCTCGCTCGTATTTGCCGTGCTCTCCACGCTGCGGCGCGGGGAGCGGCTGCTGTTCCTCTGGAACTGGGGCGTGCTGCTCACGGCGATCAATATGCTTGCCTTTCCGCTGTGCTATTCTCTGCCGCTGCGTCGGCTGACGAAGCGCTTCGTCAAGTCCGGCAGCGCGCTGGCGGGCTATGCCGGGGCGCTGCCTCTGAGCCGCAGCCGCCAGCTGCTGGTGACGGAGAACGACCTGTTCCCCACCGGCACGGTGGCGTTCAACGGCTACAAGGTCTATGGTTCCGACGGCTGCCAGATGACGCCCGAGGCCGCCAAGCGCGTGGTCGCGCTGCTGGAGCAGATGGACTATTTCACGGCCGCAAGAACAGAGGACTTTGACGCCGCGCTCGCCGCCGGCCGCATCCGGTATATCCCGGACGAGGTGCTGGACGCGTTCGTAGACGCCGTCTATGCCCAGCGCGTCGGCAGCGGCGACGGCATTGCGGATCTGAAGCTCGTCTATACGCCGCTCAACGGCGCGGGACTCGAATGTGTCAGAAAGCTCACGCAGAAGCTCGGCATCCGGAACATGACCATCGTCAAGGAGCAGGAGCAGCCGGACGGCCATTTCCCGACCTGCCCGTACCCGAACCCCGAGATCCGCCAGGCGATGGAGCTCGGCCTGCAGTACTGCGACCGCGTGCACCCCGACATCCTCATCGGCACCGACCCGGACTGCGACCGCTGCGGCACCGCCGTGCCGGACGGCAAGGGCGGCTACCGCCTCATCTCCGGCAACGAGATGGGCGTCATCCTGCTGGATTTCATCTGCCGCAGCCGCATCGCCAACGGCACGATGCCGGAAAACCCCGTCGCCGTCACGACGATCGTCTCGACCGACATGGTCACGGCCGTCGCCAACAAATACGGCGTGGAGCTGCGCCGCGTGCTGACGGGCTTCAAGTATATCGGCGAGCAGATCGCCCTGCTGGAGGCGGGTGGTCATCCCGAGCGCTATATCTTCGGCTTTGAGGAGAGCTACGGCTACCTCTCCGGCCCGCACGTGCGCGATAAGGACGCGGTCAACGCTGTGCTGCTCATCTGCGAGGCCGCGGCCTGGTACGCGAAAAAGGGTATGACGCTCGGCGACGCGATCGACGCGCTCTACGCCGAGTTCGGCTGCTTCTGCAACGCGCAGAAGAGCTTCACCTTTGCCGGTGAGACCGGCATGGAGAAGATGGCGTCGCTGATGTCCGGCCTGCGCACACACCCGCTGCAGAGCGTCGCGGGCCTGCCGGTCGAGGGCTTTACGGATTACGAGCAGGACGGCACCGGCCTGCCGAAGGCCAACGTGCTTGAATACCGCCTGCCCGGCGGCGCAAAGCTCATCATCCGCCCCTCCGGCACCGAGCCGAAGATCAAGGCCTACCTCAGCGCCGTCAAGCCAACCGTAGAAGAGGCGACCCGCCAGCTCGATTCCCTCGCCGCCGCAGCCGCCGAGCTGCTGGCCTGACGGCAAACCAGCGAAAAAAATAAAAAACCTCTTGCAAAACCAGACTGGATATGCTATGATACATAAGCTAATTCAATAGCTATCCGGGTGTGGCGAAGTTTGGTATCGCGCTTGAATGGGGTTCAAGAGGCCGCTGGTTCGAATCCAGTCACTCGGACCAAAAACCGACAAGTTTCTTTGAAACTTGTCGGTTTTTATTTATGATAGACTGTAATAGCAGGAAACGAACCGTGTTTTGAGAAAAATGCAAAATTACAGCCTCTGTTGTCCGCCGGGATCTTCGCTGTCAGGTGCTGTTCACGGTCTCCTCCGGATATAGTGCACGAGGATCCGCAGGAATTGGGTGGACGTGGGGGCGGCCGTCAGCGGGCGGTAGGTGAGGCTGCGCAGGAGGATGGCGTTTTTATGCCAGGAAGCGCAGGCGAACCCATCGATGCTTCGGACGACCTGGAGCGGGTTTGCGTTGTACTGGTCTGCCACTTCCGGATAAAGCCACTGCGATGGCTTCACCAGCCAGTGCGGGTTGAGCGCGGCAAGATAGACCGCGTAGGAGAGATGAAAGAAAGCGGTGTTGGTCGCGGAGAAACCGAGGCGGTACAACAGATCATAGACTTCGGCAATGTCCGTTACGGCATTCATGCTGCATCCGTCCCCTCCAGCGCCTGAACACGTTTCATAAACTGCCGGACCAGATCGCGCTGCGCTTCCGCATCCAGCATGGAAAAGAGAAACATCAGGGTCGGGGCAGAAGCGGTGTATTTTCCGCGTTCCAGATCGCTGTATGCACGACTGGAAATGCGAAGCTGTTCTGCCATAGCTTCCTGTGTCAGCGCCTTCTGCCGCCGCAGGGAAGAAAGCTCCCGGGAAAGAAGCTCCGCGAGCAGCGCCGGGTATGGTTTCATTCTGAGGACCTCCATAGGTTATAAATTCTATGGAGATTTTATGTCGAAACGAAGTGTACTTCCACGAAGTGTACTTCGTGTTTTGCGATGCAGATATCTGCTGTCCGTTCAAAGCCTGTGAAAATGCCCCTGCTTTTTCCGGTTGACGATGAAAACCGGCGGTGTTCGTTGAACATCGCCGGTTTTATTTTATGGGGCCGCCGTGTGATGATCAGTCTTTGGCGGGCGGGTATTCGTTGCAGAGCAGGCGGTAG
>OJAM01000375.1_pt1 | contig 20748 bp, 20 predicted proteins | sample 1589071 | NCBI WGS metagenome assembly OJAM01 (sample SAMN03283243) | human gut metagenome | biome: human-associated habitat; material: feces | host: Homo sapiens | place: Peru | collected 2012
GGTCTGCGACCGGACCCACAAGTTATTGACAAACTTTTCAAAGAACTGGTTTTATTTACTGCCAGGGCCGCTTAGGCACTGGAAAAATTAACGAACTATTGAATTGAAGGATGGATCAATTAATAAATGGATGAGCGATTATTATTTGATTCGAAATTGTAAAATCGAAATATCGCTGTCACAATATGACTTTATTTACAATTTGTATGTTCTCATCTTCTTTATTGTGGCACAGCTGTTAAAATCGGCAAAATCAATTGATTGTTTTTTTATTGTAATTCGTTTTATGTCAGAAGTAAGAAGTGCAGACTTGATTGTTTCTGAAGTGTTTCCTGTTTTCCGAGTAAATTCCAAACCTTCAATAGTAAAATTATTCTTGTCAAAAGACAACAACCTACATTTTTCTGTAACTTTCCTCCCATTTGCAAAGGTAAATACAACATCTTCCCAACAAAACAGCCCAAATTCAGGATCTCCGGATGGATCCGCCTTTTCAATCAATTCAAATACATATCCAGTAAATGAGCCACTTTTATCCGAAATCTCAAATTCGATTTCATCATACTCATTATCATACTCGATTTGAGCATAAGCCCCTTTTACTGTATTTGAAAAGCATTTTTCAGATTTAATGAATTCCTTTCCAACTACACCATTCAACGTCTCAATTATCAAATTAACATCTTGATTTGCCTGTGTTGATTTACTGGCTGTGATCCTCAATGAGTAAAGGTCACCGTCAATATTGACTTTCGGATGGAGATAGACCATCTTCTTGTTTGCGTCTATTGTGATTGTCGCGGATGGTATTCCGTTCATGGTGAGTTGGTACTTGCCGGAGTCAATCTTTTTTACACTGTATTTACCGCTTTCGTTGAAATAGGCCTCGCCATTGCTTTCATAGACATCCACCTGTACAGTGTTCTTGTCCAAACGTTTCAAAACCACCTTGATCTCCTGATAGTTTTCGATGGTTTCATATTTAAGCAGCAGTTTTCCGGAACCGATGTAAGTTCCCTCTACCTGCTTTGCCAAATCCGTCAAGGTTCTCTTGGATTTTGAGGATCTTGATCTGGCGATGCTGGAATAGGTCTCTGATTGTGTCTGCTTAAGTTCCCTGCCGGATTCCGCCACATTCTCTTCCATGGAAATCGCATTGCTTCCAATCTCTTTTTTGTAGCCGTCGTCAACAAACTTCTCAAATCTCAGATCTTGATTGGTGGACTGTTTGGAAAGGTATTCAAACTTCCATTGCCTTTGAGTCTCTTGCAAGCGACTTGATGTTACCATTCCTGAAAATCCACCTGCGAGCGCCCCTATTCCTCCAAGGGATAACATTGAGGCACCAAATCCATCTTCGTCTTCACTGTCACATATCGCAACAACAGTACCACTAAATAAAGCACCTGCCGCTGCAAAACCAAGTCCGAGTTCAATGCCATATAGTAATCTTGCGCCGGTAAAGGATCTATTATCATAATCAAGTGCGAAAGGAATTTTAATATCAGAATCCTTGGAACTTGAGTACAGAAAGGCGTAATAAGAGTCACGTGGTATTGAAAGTACCACATTACCGCTACTGTTGATTGTTGCAATCTTATCTTTGTCAGGACTAAATATATCTGTTCCTGGTTCACCAAACACTTTGATTTTCTGATATGTTGAACAAGAATAGAAGATGGTGATAAATATAATAGCCACAAATACGTTTCGCATTATTGTCATTTTCATTTGCGTTTTATTGATAGTCCCACATTATACCTTCAGACGTACAGTCATGCTCAAAAGAAGCATTGTTGTTAAAGGCAAGACACCACCATGGCTCATATAAAGCATTGGGTTTTATTGTAAAAATCTTGCGTAGTGCATCATTGGTACGCCCTCGCCTTTCAACAGGTACAACAATTCGTGAATCAGCATAAAAGTTCGTGGTCAATTTTTCGAATGTTTGCCCGCCATCTATTGAGTATGAAATGCATACGCTGAATGGACAATATGTGTCAGATTCCTGAATTTCCGGGACAGAATATGCCATATCACCTAATTCTCCCTTCCCTATTCCTTTCACGGAGAACACTTTCATAGTACAATTACCATGAGGTCCTATGGACAGTTTAGGCAAATCAGCCTTATATGTCGTGTTAGTTGTGGCTGTACCAGATGTCCCAGATCCCCCCACATTGATCCCATTAGCCAACTGCCCCAATGTACCACCTATTCCAAGCGCACCAGCAATCGAACCCAAATTAACCGATGCTCCGCTAGTTGAAGATGATACATCCGTTGTTGATGTAGTTCTTACAGTAGGATCGTAGAACGATGTTGAAAGACCATCAGAATTAACAAAGAACGACATTGTTTGGTCAATGATCATAATCTCAGAAGTTCGATTATAGACGATAGGAACCAACTGACCTTTAGATGAGATGTAATAACCAACCACGATCTTAATCTCTTCCGACTTATTAAGGAATTCTTCTGTTGGTTGTGCATGTCTGGTCTTCACGGACTGATAAACAACACTTGTGGTTGTCAGTTTTCCGGCAGGACCGCATGACGCAAGTAGAACAGAACTACAGATCATGATTAATAAACATTGAGTTATTTTCATATAGAAGTTATATTTAAGATGTATTTAATTGATCACAAATAGTTTAACCTAGTCACCCCAATTAATATTTGACAGTTTATCACGTAGTACATCATACCGTATCGAATAAATCAACGATGCCGTTTCTGTTGGTTTAAAGTACTTGTCCCAACGATATTTTTTGTCCTTGTACAATCCCAATAGCATTGTTCCGTTCGAAGTAATAGTTAGTTGGTATGTATCACCTTGATAAAACATAAATATATTCATGCTGTCATCCTTGAACTCAACAGAAGATTTGCTGCGATAAACATATCCAATCACTGCAGACGTGAATTTATTGTCACCCTTCACTTCATTTAAATAGATGGTCAAAGGAAAATCCGAGGTTTGATTGTTGTCAGCATAGTCGAACTGAATCTCGAAAAATGCTTTATCATTTTTAGGGAATACATAGACAGCAGAATTGTTATCAAGTTTTCCTCTAGCATCATATGTTGAATAAATGTATCGGTCATACCAGAACTTATCGTTGTTACCGCTCTTTGCGAAAGATTGCAATGACGCCACTACCGTTAGCAGGACTATGGTTAATATAAATCTTCTCATATTAGTCGATTTTGAATATTATGTAATTTAAACATTATGGAATCCTATAAAATTATTTCTCATCTCGGGAGTACACCAAACGAACCGCTATGTATCTTGCATCAAAGGCATTAAGCTCTTTTTTATTAGTTCCCGGGATCTTTTTTGCGCTAGTGTCACCCGCTTTCCAACTAGAGACTAAACAATTACTTGACAGTTCTTTCCAACTTCCACCATATAATGGTTCGTCAATGTTAAACTGTAAATTACCATCAAGAGCGATATCTCGTTCTACATCATCACATACTTCTGCATAGTTACCGGACATATCATACAACCCGAGTTCATTTGGTGCAAGTTCAGCACAATCATGCGGTCCTGTTTGACTATTCCCATTGTACCACGCAACTTCCTCAATGTTATTACTGCCGGAATATTTATAGTTCATACTCATATTACCTCCTCTTGCTGCAAATTCCCACTCTTTTATTGAGGGAAGTCGAAACCTAAGTCCGGTCGTTCCTCTAAGATTTTCCAGAAATTTTCGTAGTTCACTTTTTATCACGGCGTAATCTTGGTTATACCGATCATAATTACCACCATCTTTATCGCAACTTGCACCAACCCTTATTCTTATCATAAATGTAATAGTTTCCATTGTTTGAATAGACGTGATATTTGTATCCTCCAACTTCAGTGATTCGACTTGTTTTAGTATAGCCATCCGATCTTGAATTTGCAGGATTACCCTCACCATACCATATTCTTTGTGAGGCCGATGCCCCAAATGAAACATTTCCTCTATATGAAGCGTCTGTTTGATTGCATGTCCATGTTTGTGACTGACCGTTCTGGTATACGACTGAGACTTTATCTCCTGATTTCCAATATAATTTCCAAGGAGTAGTCGGCCCTATGTAAAAGCCACTTCCAGATGCGACATATCTATCTTCAGAATTATTCCCATTCGATGACACAGCAATAATTCTAACATTAAAATTATAATTAGTATAATTTGAAGCGTAGAAATACACATGCCCATCTTGCGCCACTTGGAAAACACCTGTTATCTGTGCAAAAGTCAAGTTGCATATTAGAAACAGAATGGATGTTAATGCTGATTTAGTAACCGGCAAAAATAATCCCATAGCTCTTTTTTCTCTTTTCATCGCATTTTCCCTAATTCGTGTCGGGCGCAACTTTATAAAATTGTCTTCTTGACCAATAGCTGGTACACTTATGTATAACGAAAGTGTGGAGTTCCACGTTCTTTCAATTGAAGGTTCTGACAAAACCCGAATAAGAAGAACGAATGGAACTCCACACTTGTATATTGACCTGTCACTGGGAGTGTGCGCCAAAAGGTGTGCCTCCACGCAGGGGTGATACACAAGAAAAGAGTGCTGTTCGTGAGTCCCTTATTCGTTGGAAACTGTCAGATTTTCAATTGAGGACTGCGTGATCGCACTTTCTATGTTTGCGTCGGATCGCTCCGACCTTGCAAAGTTAGAAAAAACTTTCAACCGCACAAACCGCACTCGGTATTTCTTGTGTGAGAGTCTCTTTCTGTCCAATCTTTTCGAATCGTCACTTATATTGATGCGCGCAAATAGGTGAATCTATCAAAAGATAAGGATTTTTTTATTCATTCAACACCGGACGAATTTGTATTCCCCATGCTTTCCATTGACTTTCCAGAACAGGTTTCTGCCATGCTGTCTCAATCGTATATGCATCGTCTGCTGTTCTCTTTCCATTGTAAGATTCAGAAACCCAAAGCATCAACCATTCGTCAGGATCTCTTTTTTGTTTTTTTATGCCATAATTTGGAATGAAAATTGACTTTCCCGAAGGACCTGTTACCGTGTATCCCTTACGGTCATCATCGTCTACCATTACCCATTTACACGCATATATTAACTCGAGTGCCTCTTGCCTTGTCGGCATCCTCCACATGCCGTCGCTGTTGTAATACGAAGCGTCATATTTCGTCCCCGATATTTCAGCGACCGGATTATTGTATTCAAACACATATGGTGATTGGTCATTGTATGAATACTTATAATTCTCTCTCCAATACTCACTTTTTGTTTTAACTTCAGACCACGCATAGTAATCCCCTTCTTCCTCAGGCTTTGAGGCACCGTAGTTACATTTGGACCATTTAACGCTCAAGCCTAAATCAACGTATGGTAATAGATCGTCGTCTTCTTGTGAAGATGGTGTAAATGATGAAAAACACAAGGATAGCAGTCCATCGTCATTCTCCGATCCAAAGAACATTGCCACAGTGGAGATCTTTTCATTATAGTAAACATAAGAGTCTGCTTTTTGGGCCAGTACTTTATAGTCATCAAGCAAACATGATAACCTTTTGTCATTATCATTGGAATTCTTCATGATAACAGCAGATGCCACCAGACAATCGTTTTTGTCATAAGAATAAGCGATCGTAACGAACTCTTCACCAATATAATCAAAGAAATCCGTATCGTTCGTTCTGTCTGAAAGCACATAATCAGTGTTGCCATCAAAAACGGTATTTCGCGCAGCTCCCCAGTCTGTCATTGGAAGTAAAAATGATTCCTTTTGAGATGCGGTCACTTCATTTACCTTATCACATGACATGACTGCCAATATGTAACATATCAGCAATGCAATAGAGTTTTTACTGTTCATTGAATTTGTTTTTTGTGGACATAAACAACTTTTCCATATTTTTTATGGACTTCGTAAGGTTAGTATCGTAGAAAGGTTCACCATCAACAGTTGTCATAAGAGAACCGAATTCCGGAAATTTAACGATAACTTCAATTTTGGAAGTTCTATTGTTTGATGATGTAACCACTGCAGTAGTTCTGCCCGGCATTGACGCTCTAACCTTTAATTTTCCATGCCATATGAAAATATAAGCCGATTCACCATCTCTTTCATTAACTGATTTTAGCTCAATTGATGCATTAGATGGGACCACCTTTGGTTGTGCTTCAAACTCCTCACCGACATTTAGTTCAATAGTATCGAACGAAAAAGATCTCAAAGCTACCCCTCCACCACTGGACGTGCATGAGATTTTATAGGTTTTATAATAAGTTATGGCACGAGTGAAGCCTTTGTCGTCAACATAGCTTTCCACGCATACCAATTCCACAATAACGTAACCGGAAAACTCAGTCTTGACCTTTATTTCAGCAGAGATTTCGTCTTTGCGGAGAAATTCTATCGAACTGGATGAGCAAGCCCATACCGCCTTGGAAATAAAACCATAGTTGGCTTTTGGGACATTAAGAGTCACTGTCTCACCAACCTTTGCGGAATGAGTGGTTGATGGGAGTGTAACATATGCAGATGCATCAATAGACATCAAGAAGAAACAAAAAATGGATATTGCAAAGTTCCTTCTTATTAGTCTGAATAAATCAATAGACATATTTTTAATAGTTAACTAGGATTCTGTGTATATTATTAGCAGATGATAAATCAGTCTGTTTGAATTACAAGATAATTGGACATGCTCCAAAATGATGTCACATTGGTTATTGACAATACATATTCACCTTTGTTCGTTTTTGTAATAATATACGAACTTTTTGGCATGCTTGTCAATATCTTTGGATTCTTGGCGTTGAATGATAGTTCAGTACATTGCCTGATGTCAACCGCCTGAAAGTACCTCTCATCAAATTCTTTGTCATTCAGTAGCTTGCTTTCTTTCAAAAACCTCTTCTTTGATGTAATCCCCATTTCGCCTAGTTCCTTCTTGCTGGCTATGAGAATATAGCCATTGTTCATCATCTCATCCTGTCTGGCAATCACATTCTCTTGTTCGCTTATCTTATCTCCTTGGCTCACGATTGTTTCTTCCTGTCTGGAGATGGTCTCCTTCTGCTCTCGCACTTCCTTGCGCAATCTGGAAATGTCAACATCCTTTCTGGATAGTTCATTTCTAAGATTGGCTATCTGCACATCTTTTTTCTCGAGTTCGAGTTTGAGATTCGCAATCAGAATTCTCATGCCACTCTGGTTATCATGTGTGTCAAGTGAAAGCAAAGAGTCCAGTTCCTCAATCCTTCTTTGCTGGTGTCTCAAAACATGTTCAAAACGGTCCAAATCCCGTAATGTTTTTGATTTGGCGTATTTTACCTCTTTCGTAGGAGCAAGGAACAACATTCCCTCCTCCAAGGTTATGGAGTCAAGCACACTGTTGATCGTGTCGATCATCTCCACGATGGAATTCAGGTTTTTGGCTTGCATTTCGTTCTCCAATTTCAATGAATCCCTCTCTTGAACCAATCTTGAATATTTATTCGCCGATTGATTGCATGATGTTAAACAAATGGTCGTGACAACAAAGATCATTATGACCATGAAAGGATATTTGCTCATCAGTTAATATTATTTATTGATTTGTCATGTGTTTTAAAGTGACTTGTTCCCTCATCAAGAGAGTCCCAAGATTTAGTTTAGAATGAATACGCTACGCTTAAATAGGCTCCCACGCCGATGCCCCCTCCATTTCGCCAGTGAAAGTTGCCATTGACACTGACCAAGATAGTGTTGAATGATGCGCCAATTGCTGGAATGAATGAAGCACCGCTTACCTTACCGGTCTTACCATTATAGTTAGCAAAAGTAAGAGTGTAGCAAGCGGTACCTGTTGCATAGAACATATTTGTAATATGATATACATAACTAGGGCCGACCTTCAAAACGATGTCGGGGTAATCTTCTATACCATAGTTGGCGTCAACGGCAAAAGTGGCTCCTATTCCATTCTTCAAGAAGTGTTGGTATTGAATGCCGTATGTAATTCCAACCAAATCAGTGAAATCATGTCCAATAGTGATTCCTACAGAGTTATAATCATGTCTTTCCATATCACGGTGACTGTATGCATCGTGGACCATCTTCTTCTTAATAGGAGTCGTCTCAGCTTTTGATACATTTGTTGTTTGATCGTCAGGGGCCTGATCTTGTGCTTGCATGCTTTGGCTGGTATTAGACGCTGGAGGAATGATCAGTTTCATTCCTGCATATACATACTTTTTGGTACTCGGATTCAGTCGTTGCAAATCATCTACAGTTTTCCCATATTTCTTTGCTATACTCTCCAGCGTCTCTCCACGTAGAACGATATGTGATGTATTGGTTTGTGCGGTCATATTCAAGAATATCAACAGCAAAATCATTGATAAGAATATCTTTTTCATTGTATAATATGCTAAAAATAGTTAAGTTATATTGCCTTATCAGTTTATCTTCATTCATGGAGATATATCTCGCCATTGTTGAAATTAATTTCCCAATGACCATTCGGAGTGCTTTCCCATTGGTATTTTTGCGACATATCCTTCCACCATTGCTGGAATCTAACCTCGGTTTCTCCCATATCTTTTACAATTTTCTCGTATAATTCAGAATTGTCTGAGGTTAAAACTTTTGCCAATTCCGATAGTCCGTTTTTACGCTCGAATATTCGTTGTATCTGTAACTTTTCATCAGGGGTTACTTGCCCTACTGGTTTTATAAACATGTCTGTAACTTATTTTTTTAATATTTTTTCCAATGGATCGTAATAGTCAATCTCTTGAATGATCTTTGATTCAAACATTTTTGTGTTCTTCCGAATCTCTCCGAGTAAAAACATGCTTGCGTTTCTTTCTATGTGTGACACTACACACTGTTGTTTGCTTGGAGTATTGACCTCATATGTCATTTTTCTATTTAACCACACGCATCTATTACAATGATACGCATCACATTCGCAGCAGATAGGCGAATGATCCAACTTATATAATTGAGCGTTCCTGATACTCAGCCCATCTTTCAAAGAGCCAATATTGAATTTGCTCTTTCCTAAGCCAAAATCATCCTTGTCACTTATATGATAAAATGCCGGACAAACATAAAAATTGCCATCAGGGGCAAGGCTGATGCTCTTGTCCCCCGCTCCACAGTTATTCATTGAATCGAGCATTATTCTATCCGTAAGAATGTTGATTTGGGGACGTTCACCTATGGCATACATGCGTGCTAATTGTCTGCTCCAATCAGTCAATACATCTTTGTACTTTTCGTAATCATCTTTGCCAAATGATTCTATGTTGGTAATTACTATATTCAGGCGCTTGACTTTGCCAATAATTGATTCTATAACAGCAGATTGCTTAAAAAGAATCTCTTTGGATACACGTAGAACAACAGACTTCGAATAATCTATGTCATAAGATCTCAATGCCGTCACATCATTAAAAACGACGACATCTGCCTCTTCAACTTTTGATGAAGTCATTATTTTAGTGTGGTCAATAGTCTCAATTAGGTCTTTGTACTCCTGTGGAAGATCATAATCGGGATAAACAAACTGAATCATGAGATTCTCTTTCATTCCAAATATGATTCCGTCTCTAAGAATACTCAAAGACATGAGAGCGCGTTCTTCACACCTATTCTCGTAATGGCAATACGAAATGCTTGTGTTATCAAGTAGTATAACAAGATACTGTTGCATGCTAATAGCAAATTATATTATCATTATTTTTTGGATGATTCTTCTCAAACTCCTCTCGGCAGCCTCGTATTTCCAGTTTACGGTAGAGCTTATTCCAATAGTAATTATTGGCGCGCACTCTTGCCTTATGCATCTTGCATATGGCCGTGCTGCGCTGATAAATAGTAGGTGTGTCGGCTGCGTCATAGTTCTCGCCCTGGCACCAAGCACAACCATTGGCGACTTCGCAACCAAAACATTCTGAAGTTGACTGTACTTTTCGGTTAAGTGCCAAGAACGCACGCAATTTGTTCGAGTCTATTCCTTTATCGGCATTGCCGATTATCCATGCCTTTTTGCTTCTGAGCGAATACTGGGCAAACCTTGTACAAGGATAGTAATTGCCCTTGGAGTCAATGGATAGCATTTTGCCCGAACCGCACCAGTTCTGGTTGTCAAAAACAGGATCAAGCGGCTTACCTATATGTTCCATGTAGAAGGAACAGACATGGTCAAGGTATAAGTCATTGTCAATGATGGCGTCCGCCAATTCCATGAGCTGATGCTCAAAGAGCTGATCATCTCCATCATTCCATACATCCTCAAACACACAATTGATATTCACCTCTTTTATTCCCAAATCGTAAAGATGCAATACACTCTCTTTTATAAAGGGAATGTCAGCTGAAGATATTGTGACTTTTGTACTGGCCTCAGGGAATTGGCTGAGCCACAATGGGATATTCTTAACAACATCTTCATAGGAGCCTCTATCACTGCCCTTCCATATACGGTTCAAATCATGTTTTGCCTTGGTTCCGTCAATGGTGATTCCGACACTTAAATGTCTTAAGTTTTTTCGGATGAAGTTTTGAACTTTCTTTGTACGATAGTTAATCCCATTTGTGGCAAACGAAAATCTATATGAGTTGAACCATGGATGATTCTTATCAAACATTTGTATTTTGAGATAATCGCATATTTGATCAATCAAGTCTATTTCAAGGAATGGTTCTCCTCCAATAAACTCCCAAATGATACTATCTTCGCAGAAAATCTCTCTGTGATCCAATATGTAGTCAATTGCTTTCTTGGCGATGTCAAAACTCATTATTTCGTTAGAGTTTTTCCCGACCAGATAACAGTATCGGCAAGCAAGCTGACAATCTTTTGTCACAATAAATGTGATGGTCTTTGCAGAACCGATGCTCCACTCGTGGCTGCTTTCCTTGATTACACCCATGATTTAATCAATATTAATATCCGTTTGTTCTGTAACACCAACCACTACACGTATCAGCACATCCTGTATGGCATCTCGCACTACAAGAAACTGAAGCGCAGTTATAAATACTGCCATAAGTGGTATTATCGCATCTGCCTCCACAAGATTTGAAGCAATCACCGTAGCAATTTTTGTCGCATGTATTTGTACAGTCTGAAGAACATGCTTGAGCGCATGCATTGGTACAAGAAGCCTTGCAGGAATTAGTCGTGTTATTAGTACAAGAGGAACATGTACTTGAGGTCGAATTATTTGAGCATGCGGAATTACAGTTAGAGCTGGAAGTCGCATTGTTGGAGCATGCGTAGTTACAGCTATAACTTGATGTGGCATTGTTAGAACAAGCCGCATTACAACTTGACGAAGTAGATGTTGAGTTATTTGAACAAGCGGAATTACATGTTGTGCCCATCAATTCGTCCTCAGTATCACAACTAAAAAGGACTGATGGAACGGTTAAGCATGCAAAGATAGGTAGGATATTCTTTGCTCCTCTCTTGAAGAACTCTCTTCTGCTTAGTACTTCCTCCTTAGAAATTTTGTCTGTCATATCCATGGCCGGCTTATAATAAGTATTTTAACATATCATACACAACGAAAGTGTGGAGCTCCACATTCTTTCAATTGAAGGTTCTGACAAAACCCGAATAAGAAGAACGAATGGAACTCCACACTGTGTATTGGTGTCTGCCGTGCGGTGGCTGTGCGCCAAAAGGGCGTGCCTGTGCGGGCAGGTGCTGATACACAAGAAAAGAGTGCTGTTTGTGAGTCCCTTATTCGTTGGAAAACTGTCAGATTTTCAATTGAGGGCCGCGTGATCGCACATTCCGTATTTATGCTGGATTACTCCAGTGACGCAAAGTTAGGAAATTCTTTCAATCACGCAAAACAGCACTCGGATAATTCTTGTGTCAGAGTTTCGTCCATTCCTATCCTTTCGGATCGTCACTTATATTGATGGACGAAATGAGTCTGTTCTATCTCCTAATGTGAAAAAATATATGAAGATTCGAGGAGGAACAGTGTCAATCCTCCTCGATGATGTTCTCTGGCTCCCAGATGCGGTCCATAATGTCCAGAGCGACGGTGATTCCGGACTCTGCCGCCGAGGAGAGGAGATCGTAATAGAGGGTTTTGTCATCGATAAACTCTTCGGGGTCGTTGTTCGTCGCGGCGGAGCCTATCCATTCCCAGGCATATTCATTCCCTGGGACGAGGGCACCACATTCGATCCCTTCCAGAAGGATATTCTTGTATAGTCCCATACGGGTGATCAGGCCGGTGTTCCAATCATTGCTTGCAGCCAGCAGAGCCTTCATAGGGTACAGTTCGATGTCGCCGTCCGCAATGGCCGCGTTGATTTGTTCGAGTACTTTCCGCTCGGATTCTGTTGTGGAACTGAAATCGCCATCGCCATGCTTCTTCGCGATGCTTTCCAATAGGTCAAATGTGGAATCAGGCAGCATATCAAGTGGCAAACATTTTTGTTATACGAATAAACATATTTGTTTTATTGACTGCAAGCATAGACTTTACCGCACTCTAGAAAAGAATGAGAGGAAATAGAGACATTAATGGGCCTGTAGTCCTTCGCGGTGGCCGTGAACGGGTTCCGCACAAAGGTTTGAGGGTTCATCGCGATGAGCGGAAACCAGCTTCCCTGAATCTGTATCATCAAAGAATGGCCTGGAAGGAAGTAATGATCTATATCGCACATCGTGAAGTCCACGCTGACGACTTTTCCTGCCTTAACAGCCTTTGCCTTGCTGAATCCGTCACGGTAACGGAGCGGCATCACATCACCTCTGACAAGCATCTGATAACCATCGGGGCGGACATCAATCAACTTGACGACAATGTCCGCATCCATATTCTTTGAATATGCCCCGTCCGGCAGGTCGAGCCTCAATTCCATGTGCGCCTTTACCGGACCTGCGAGATGCAACGTGTCTGAAAGGACATTTCCTGAATATGTAAGGACATCCTCCCGTGCTGACGCGAAACTCTGATCGGCCGTCATGTAGGCGCGGTCACGTCCATTGGATTTTACATCCATATACGGGACAGGGTTCGTTGGATCTGACGTGAATGTCCTGAAAGCCAGCACGTCAGGCGATCCTGACATATTCAAGGAATCAGCACCTGAAAAGAATATTCTGATAGGCTCCGCATCTGACGGAGGCCATGAGGAATATGTCTTCCAAAGTGTCGAAGACGGTACACCTTCCATTTTTGATTTCAGAGTCTCACCGGATGGTAGAATATTCACCCTCGCAGGCATATTCCCTTTTCCTTCAAGGTAATATGTAAAGAAAGGATACTCAATATCATCCAAGTAATATTCCCCGGACGCCTCTCCGAACCACGCTCCGGAAAGGTGATTCGCCTTGCGGTTCTTCCATCCCCCGTGGTACCAAGGTCCTGCCGCAAGGTAAAGATCACAGTCAGGAGACAGCCTCTTGATCTCATCGTAGGTTTTAAAGGCCCCGTAGCAGTCCTCCGCATCGTAGAAACCACCGGTGACAAGAACCGCAGGCTTGATGTCCTTCAGATGCCGGCCGGGATTCCGGTCTTTCCAGAATCTGTCGTAATCCGGATGTGAGACCATGCTGTTCCAGAACGCCAAGGTGTCGCCGAAGTACGCCGAAAGGTCGGCCATCGGCCTGCCAAGGAAATATTCATAGAGATCGGTGTCGATATTCACCAATTTAGACAGGCCTTTAGTCGAAGGTGCTTTCCGCGTTCTGTACATCGACGAGCCGAAACGGTAGCAGTCCGCAAGGCAGAGCGCGCCGTTGTGGTGGGCGTCATCCCCCATGAACCAGTCTGTCACAGGAGCTTGCGGCGAGACAGCTTTGATCGCAGGATGTCGGGAAAGTGCTGCCATCGTGGCGTAGAAGCCGTTATACGAGGTTCCTTTCACGCCGATGTTTCCGTTGTTGTCAGTGTTGGCAAGGAGCCATTCTACCGTGTCGTAAGTGTCCGTGGCTTCGTCAACAATGCACCCTTTCGCCGTACCTCCAGCCATGCCGCTGAGATGCGGACGGATGTTCTCGAAATCTCCTTCACTCAGGAAGGTGCCACGGACGTTCTGCAAGACAATAACATAGCCATCCGCGGCGTAGTTGAGCAAGTCATCCCAGATGCCGGATGAATATGTCTGTTTGCCTGGCAGAGGTTCCTCCCCCGCCTCAAATCCGTAAAGTTTGAGCGAATAGGGAGTGCGGACAAGCATCACTGGTTTGGCATCGACCGCCGAGACAGGTTCATAGACAGCGGTGTAGAGTCTGACCCCATCCCGCATCGGGATCATCACCTCTCTTTTTGTGTAATTGTCTTTAAGCCATTTCACCGTGACGTTCTTTCCGTTCTGGGCCATGAGGCTGACAGAAAACGTCACAAACAGAAGCAAGGAGAGAAATCTTCTCATCTTTCAATTGTTATTTAACCCGTATCCTCTTCCCGATGCGAAGTGTGGTGTTCACTGACATCCCGTTGAGCCTGCATAACGCAGAGACCGAGGTCTTGTACCTTAACGCGATTGACGAAAGAGTGTCGCCGGACTTGATTGTGTGGTATTTCGCCTCCGGAGCAGGTGTGTCATTCTCCACCAACGCCTGCCGAGGAGGATCCGTCCTGGACGGAATGCGATGCGACACATGCTTGATCGCTGACCAAGTGCCGGACGGAGAGAGGACAATGCTGGCCGTGTCCTTAGGGACGTTCAGAGATCCATCGTCCCCGATGACCATCCAACGCCCGTCCGCCATAAGCAGGACACGCATGTCACCTTCCTGCAGCCGCAAGGTGTCCCTGACATCAATGACCGTGTTTTCAGGCAAGGCTTCCATCACCTTCTCATCTTTATGGCTTACAAAATCAGGAAGGATTCTTCTCGCTCCAAGGAACCTGGATGAGTAATATTTCTCAGTGATGTGCGAGATCTGAATCCCACCTTTCACCGCCGCATGGATGAAAGTGAAATCCCTGCCCGAACTGTCAAGCTCTATGAATATCCCGATGTGGCCGACCCTGCTGGCGTTGCGTCGCGCCGCGAACACTACCAGATCTCCTTTTTGAAAGTTGGACCACGAGCCGCTCACTTCCCTTCCTTGCTTTGATTGGCCTACGGAAGAACGCTCCAAGTCATAGCCGAACTTCTTGTACAAATACTTTGTGAATCCAGTACAATCGAAGGCCCTCGGTCCGCTGCCGCCATAGCGGTATGGTGTGCCAATCATCTTCATTCCTTCCTCCACGAGGATGTCCGCCAGTTTTTCAGTTGACACCGTGATCGAATCCTCGACCTCGGACATGACGTTATGGGCATTGGCCGCGACCGAGATCATCACGGCGATCGCCACAAGCACTGTTCTTATTGCGTTTCTCATTTATATTCAATTCTGTATATGTCCACAGCATTGCCACCGCCACTGCTGTTGCCCTGGGAGGTCGAGAAAAGATAGTGCCCGTCCCGCGTTATCGCCAACCCGACAGGATACGAATCCGCGCGGACGGATCCGATCATGGACATGGTCTTTGTCTCCACGACAGCGATTCTGCTGGAAAAATTGCATGCCGCGAAGATGAACCGTCCGTCTGGCGAAGCTACTATCGTTCTCGCGCCCGGAAACACCTTGCAGCTTTCCCAACCGTTGATTCTGGCGGTTTTACTTTTCCCATCAAGTTCAGCTATGGCCGAATAGACACTTGTCATTTCTGTCCTTTGGACATAGCCTGCGGTGTTGATGCTTGCATAAAGGTAGCCATCCTTGCAAATTAAATGCCTGACGTTCGGCTTCAAGCCTACAATCCTCCCCAGATACGAAGAGGCCTCAAGATCTATCACGGCGATTCCACCGGCACCGCCCATACAACCGACCAGAAGATACCTGTTGTCAGGTGTGAACAGGGTTCCCCTCAGGCAGTGCCCGCTGCCAGTGTCCCTGTTGACCGGCTCTGTCCTGCTATAATCAAGGGATAATTTACTACCGATCACATAGTTGGAGATGTAATGCCAATCCTCAGGCCTATCACTTGAGATGTCCATGACACCGACCGTGTTGTCTCCCCAATGAGTGACCGCCAATCTCGTTTCGTCATCCGACACGGCGATCATCTTAGGGAGCGGCCCAGTCTCGAACATCCGGATAATCGTGTCCCTTTCCGTGTCCAAGACGGCGACAGCGGAAGGTTCTTGCGCATTGATGTCGTAACTTCTTCGGTAATAGGTTATCCACAAATATTTACCTTTGTGGGAGAAAGCCGATTCGACTGGTTTCCCCGAGAATGTCCGAGGATTCCTGCGCTTGTCCTTGAATGTGTAATAGCCGCTTTCATCAGCCCACAACTCCTTGTCCGAACCATCAAACCGATGATGGACAGTTTTGATTTTCTTTCCGGTAGGAACCTCAAAGACAACAGTCCTCATGCCCTCCAGAGAATTGACGTAGAACTTAGAGCCATCAGGATGGATGGTCACCGATTTCGGAGAGCGGATGTCTGTGTCACGCGTCTTATGGTCAGAACAATAATTCTGTCTTTTCTGGACCAAAGTCACTTTAATATCCTTTGTTTCAAGGCATTCAGACAAACATGCCGGATGCGTGACACCGTCCCCGCAAATGGCGGGAACAACATGCATCAATAAAACACAGGCGAGCGTTAATGCATAATGAGTGTGCTTTTCAATCATCAGCAGGTAGAATCGGTTATAATTATGTGTCATTAAAATTATTCGCAATATATGAAAAATAAGTAAAACCTCAGCATAAATATTCAAAATATTGCCGTAGTTTTGCAAAATCTAAGCATTGAGAAAAATTCACAATTATGTTTTTGATACAGTTGATGATAGTGCTTCTGGCACTTTATGTCGGCTCACGGTACGGAAGCCTGGCATTGGGAGCGATTTCCGGAACAGGCATCGCCGCAAGCGCATGCTCCTATAAAAGAGGCTTGGACCTTGGCAAGGACCCTGCGTTCCAGGCAAGGCTGAAAGACCCGGAGATGTATGAATATATGTACGGTAGCACAGCGACATCCCTCGGAAAGGAAATCTCCACGTCAGCGAAACGCGCGGTATATATATTCCTTGCCTCAATCGCCGTCTCGGTTCTGATCAACTCGCAAGGTGCGGTGGTCGTGGCGATGCTGCCTCTGGCATATTCATTGGGCATCCCGGGACCTGTGCTTTTGGGTGTACTGCCAAGCGTCTATGGCTATTTCTTCATACCGAACTATCCTTCGGACATCGCTACGGTCAACTTCGACCGCAGCGGAACGACCGTGATCGGGAAATATCTTCTGAACCACAGCTTTATGATGCCGGGACTGGTCAGTGTGGCAGTGTCCACAATCGTGGCCAGCATTATTTCCAGTTTGATCTTTTAAATGAATCTGCCGGTGGCGCTGTCCTTTGCCTCACGGATTTGATCCGGGCTACCGGTCGCGACAATACGGCCACCTTCGGCACCACCTCCCGGTCCCATGTCGATGATGTAGTCGGCGTTGCGGATGACATCCAGATCGTGCTCGATGACTATGACGGTGGCTCCGTGATCGATAAGGCTCTGGAACACTTTCAGTAGCGTCAGGACATCGGACGGGTGAAGGCCTATGGTCGGTTCGTCGAACACAAAGACAGAGTCGCTCTGTCCCCTGCCCATCTCGCTGGCCAGTTTAAGTCGCTGGGCCTCACCTCCGGACAGGCTCGGGGTCTCTTCTCCCAATGTCAGATAGCCAAGGCCGAGATCACGCAGGACTCTGAGACGCTGACTGATGAGTTTCAAATCAGCGCAAGCGTCAAGGGCGGAATTGATGTCCATATCCATCAGCTCTGGAAGCGAATGGAACTCTCCTGCCGCATTCTCCCTCCGGATGCTTCCCGCCGCTTTTGAATATCTTGACCCACGGCAGTCGGGGCACGGAATGTCCACATCCGGAAGGAACTGCACGTCAAGGCTTATCACACCCGTGCCGTCACAGGTCGGGCAACGGAGCTTGCCGGTATTGTAGGAGAAATCCCCGTCCTTGTAGCCGTGCTTTTTCGCGTCCGGAGTCTTGGCGAAGACTTTCCTTAACTCATCGTGCACGTTGGCATAAGTCGCCACCGTAGAGCGAACGTTAATGCCTATCGGTGAAGCATCTATGAGTTTCACCTGACGTATTCCTTCAGCGTCTATTGACTTCACGTGGCATGGCAGATCGTGCCCTGCCATCTTCGCCTGAAGCGCTGGAATAAGACTTTCAAGCACCATCGTGGTCTTGCCGGAGCCGGATACACCTGTGACAACCGTCAGCCTCCCTTTCGGGATCTCCACCTTCAGCGGCTTGACCGTGTGGATAGCATCAGTTGTCATCGTTATCTTGCCATCAATGAATATGTCAGAGTCTTTTATCTGTTGTCTTACTTTAAGAGGATTCTTGCCAGAAAGGAAAGGACCTATCTTTGAATATTCATTGGCCTCGATGTCGCCGATCGTGCCTTGAGCTATCACTGTACCGCCGCTTGAGCCGGCACCGGGCCCCATCTCGATCATCCAGTCGGATTTCGTGAGGATCTGCGTGTCGTGGTCAACCAGAATGACGGAGTTTCCATCCGCTATCAAGTCCTCCATCACGCCGCAGAGGCCAATTATATTCGATGGATGCAGACCGATCGAAGGTTCGTCCAGAACATACAGGACTCCCGTTGTTCGATTTCTTACGGCTCTGGCCAGCTGCATTCTCTGACGTTCTCCGGTCGATAGAGTAGCCGCTGAGCGGTCCAGTGACAGATAGCCTATTCCCAAATCCATCAGTCGTTTGGCCGTGTCCAAGAACGATTCGCTGATGCTTTCGGCCATGGGCCTCATCTCCTCCGGAAGCGAAGCCGGAACGCCTTTGACCCATTCCACAATCTCGGTTAGGGTCATCGTGCAGGCCTCAGCCAATGATATTCCTCTAAGCTTCGGTGCCCTTGCCGCATCGGAAAGCCTTGTGCCTCCGCAGTCCGGGCAAACGTCAAGCCTCAGGAACTTCTCCACACGCTTCATTCCCTTCTCGTCCTTGACCTTGGCAAGTGCGTTCTCCACCGTGTAGGTCGCGTTATAGAATGTGAAATCCAGTTCGGCGGCGTCATTGGAGTTCTTCGCCTTGTAGAGAATGTGTTTTTTCTCCGCCGGACCGTGAAGGACGATGTCTTTTTCCTTGTCAGTCAGATCCTTGAACGGGACATCTGTGCGCACCCCCATCGCTCGGCAGACATCTTTCATCAGAGACCACATCAAAGTGTTCCAAGGAGCCACAGCCCCTTCGTCAATCGTGAGGTTCTCGTCCGGGACAAGCGTGGATTCATCCACAGTTCGTACTGTTCCTGTTCCGTCGCATTTACGGCAGGCACCTTGGCTGTTGAACGACAGTTCCTCAGCCGATGGAGCGTAGAAATGCTCTCCGCACGCAGGGCAGACAAGCTCCTTTCCAGCCGCCACCAGCAAAGATGGCTCGACATAGTGACCGTTCGGACATCTGTGACTCGCCAGTCTTGAGAACATAAGCCTAAGGCTGTTAAGAAGTTCCGTGCCTGTACCGAAAGTACTGCGTATGCCCGGAATCCCCGGTCTCTGATGAAGCGCGAGAGCCGCAGGGACATATAGCACCTCGTCCACGTCAGCCTTCGCCGCCTGTGTCATCCTCCTTCTTGTGTAAGTCGAAAGAGACTCAAGGTAACGTCTTGATCCTTCTGAATATAGCACCCCAAGCGCCAGCGAGGACTTCCCGGACCCGGACACCCCGGCGATCCCTACGATCTTCCCCAGCGGAATGTCCACATCCACATTCTTCAGGTTGTGCACCCTCGCGCCACGCACCAAAATTCTGTCCGGTTGATTCTTATTCATTGTCAATGAACATCTTAGTAAGTTCCTCAAAAGAGTCAAGGCGGGTGATGTTCGGATGCTCAAACTCCTCCGTCACCTCGTGCCTCCACATAGTGTGGAAAGGAATATGTATGCCGTAGCCCCCGATCTCGATTATCGGCTGGATGTCGGACTTGAAGGAGTTACCGACCACAGCGATCTGTGACGGTGCGACCTGCTCCACATTGCAGATGTCAAGATATTCCTTGATTCCCTTTTTGGTGACGACGATAACCCGGTAGAAGTATTTGTCAAGCCCAGAGCGTTTGATTTTGTTCTGCTGATCCAGCATATCCCCTTTTGTCATCAGTATCAAGCGGTAACGACCGGTCTTGTCCAGAGCGTCAAGCGTCCGCGCCACCCCCGGAAGCGGTGTCGCAGGAAGGCTGAGCAGCGATTTCGCGCTCGATAATATTCGTGAAAGATTCTCGCCCGGCACCTTGTGGTCAGACACCTTCAAAGCCGTCTCCATCATCGAGATGCAGACCGCCTTCGCACCATAGCCCAGAATCGGCATATTCGCCGATTCAGTCTTGTATAGATCCTCAGACAGTTCCTCCGCCGTCCCATATTCCTTCAACTCCTCCGTGAACACGTCCTCCGCCCTGTCAAAATACGTCTGGTTGTCCCACAGTGTGTCGTCCGCATCGAAGATTATCACCTTGACCTTATCTTTCATCATTCATCACATTTTAGGTTCAAAATTAGCGAAAAGAATCCTAACCGCAATCTACCTGTTATCCGATTCCGCCCAGAGATTCCGAGGCTTTTCAGGAACATAGTACTCTTTGATGCCGTAGTCGATGTTGGCCTTGTGGGCCTGGCTCAACTGGTGACGGCGGTGGATGCGGTACGTCCTTCCGTCTTTGATGAAGTAAGCACCCGTCTGGTGGAAACG
>OJAM01000379.1_pt1 | contig 20648 bp, 13 predicted proteins | sample 1589071 | NCBI WGS metagenome assembly OJAM01 (sample SAMN03283243) | human gut metagenome | biome: human-associated habitat; material: feces | host: Homo sapiens | place: Peru | collected 2012
CAGGATCAAACTCTTCTTTGTATAATACACATATTTCCAGTTCGACCCCGACAACTTATTCATCTTTCCTAAAAAAAGAATCAACGCTCTCATTTCGTTCTCGGTACTTGTTGTACTAATCTTTCAATATTGTCAATGAACTTTCCCGTTATTTCTGAAACGGGCTGCAAAGATAGCGACTTTTTCGTTCCCTCCAAACTTTTTTTGACTTTTTTTTCATTTTCACGCAAAAATTAGCGAAAAGAGCACCGATTCTCCGAAAAATAAAGAAAATAACTTGCCCACGCATGGCGATGAAGCAAGTTATTTCCGATCTCTTATCAAAAGGAGCATCCTAATACCAGACGGCCGGCTCCGCCCCCATTTCAAAGACAAGTTCCCCGCCTTTGACAATGTCGGAATATTCAATGTAAGCCTTATCGTAAGGTTTACCGTTCAAGGTGACGCTCTGGATATAGCGGTTCGCATCACTTAAACCGGAGGCCTTGATCTTGAACGTGCCTCCAGCGACCTTCAAATCAACCGCCTCAAACGCCGGAGCGCCGAACCAGAACCTTGTTGAAGCAGGCTCGATCTCATAGAAGCCCAAAGCGGAAAGGACGTACCAGGCGGACATCTGGCCGGCATCCTCGTTGCCGCAAAGACCGTCATCGGCGTTCTTATAAAACTCTGAATATATCCGGCGTGCCAGATCGGCTGTCTTGTACGGCTCGCCTGCCATAGTATAGAAATAGATGACGTGGTGGCTCGGCTCGTTGCCGTGGGCGTACTGACCGATGAGGCCGGAGATGTCAGGAGAAGCGCCCTCACCGTCTATTCTGGAATCAGCGGCGAAAAGCGAGTCAAGCCTCTCGACAAACTTCTCGCGGGAGCCGTAGAAATCAACCAGGCCGGAATAGTCGTGCGGAGCGAGCCAGGTATATTGCCAGGCGTTTCCCTCACAATAATCATTAGCGCGATGCTCCGAGGAATATGGATTGAACGGAGTCCTCCAGCTGCCGTCTGTCATCTTTCCTCTTGCGAACAAAGTCTCCGGATCCATATAATTGCGGTAGGAATGGCTGCTGTTACGGAAATATTCAGCGTCATCCGGCTTGCCAAGGTAATCCGCAGCGGCGGCCACTGCTGCATCCGCAATGGCATATTCCATATCAAAGGCTATTGACTCAAGCATTGTGTCTGAAGGAATATACCCGTACTTCTGACGGTAGTTCAGGCCGCGGATGGTGTCCGTCATAGTCGCCTTCATCGCTTCCCAGGCGAGGTCACGGTCAAAGCCGTCGAAGCCTTTCACGACAGCGTCGGCGACGGCGATGACACCAGGGTTGCCGACCATACAGTCCGTCTCGTTGCCGACCAGATGCCAAACTGGAAGACGGCCCTGCTTCCGGTAGATCTTAAGCATCGAAGCGACCATATCGTTCTCCCTTTCCGGATGCAGGATTGTCATCAGCGGCATCTGGGCGCGATAAGTATCCCAAAGGGAGAATGTGGTATATTCAGTCCTCGGATCATCCAGATCACTGAATATCGAAGGCATTATCATCGTGTGGTAAAGCGCTGTGTAGAAAATTGTTCTGGCTTCAGGATCATCAGTGGACACCTTAGCCTTGGAGAGTTCCGCGTTCCAAGCCTCGCGGGCTGCATCGACCGTGGCCTCGAAGTCCCAGCCCGGAAGTTCCGCCGACATATTCAAAGCCGCCTTTTCCTCGCTGGCCGGGGAGACCGCGATCTTCAGCATCACCTGCTCGCCTTCGGTGGTGTGGAAGTCGGCGCGGAAGTAGTTCACTGAATATTCCTTACCCTCAACGGGATATTCCTTGGCGGTGATTTCGTCGATGGAGTCGAACGGCTTTGAGAATTGGGCGCGGAAGTAGATTTTCTGGTCTTTAGCCCAACCCGTAGAAAACCTATAACCCTCTATGGTACAACTGTCTATGACGGTGAATTTCGTATCGTATGCCCTGTCCCAACAGCCGCCGTTCTCAAGGTCGAAGACCACCGCTGAGCTGTCGGAAGCCGGGAAAGTGTAACGGCTGAGGCCGACCCTTGTCGTGGCCGTCATCTCGGCGGTGATGCCGTAGCGGGTCAGAGGAACGCTATAGTAACCTGGTTTGGCGATCTCTTTCGTCCTGTCGGCGTAGGACCACATTCCTGAGGCCTGCGCGGCGGCGATCGCTTCCGGCGAAGCGTCTTTCGGTTCCTCCCCTCTTGAATATCTCACCGTGCCGACCACCGGCATCACGGTGATGTCGAAGAGGTCTCCGATTCCGGTTCCGCTCAAGTGTGTGTGCGAGAATCCGATGACCGTGGAGTCACTGGAATGGTAGCCGGAGCACCAATCCCATTGCTGAGGGATGCTCGTAGGTCCCAACTGCACCGCGCCGAAAGGCACGCTCGCCCCGACAAACACGTGCCCGTGACCGCCTGAGCCGATCCTGACATTAACGTACCCCGTGTAGTCCTCCAGTTCCGTCGTGGCCGGAGAACAAGCCGCCAAAGCACCGAGGGCGGCGATGATTATTGTCCTTATCGTTTTCATCGATGACGATTGAATATTATCGTTCCGCTAAGATACCTATTCTTTTTTGTTGGAGCAAACACGGAATGACATCATTATTATTTCTGGGTCCTATATAGGAGTTGGCTAACATTTCTTTTATAGCACTGATATTTAAACAATCGCGCGCCATTGATAGTCCTGCGCGAGAATCGGTATGTAAAGGACGATAATCTCCATCGTTACCATATAAGACAAGGTGTGGCGGAAGATACCGGACTTATGCATCGGGTGAAAAAAGTGGCTTTCCGCACCCGACTCCAATCAGTGATGTCTCCCCAGGTGTATAACCACCGTTTTTTCACCCGGAATAATAGTTGTTTGGATCTGAAACGACAATGCCGCACCTAAGGTTGATGGATGTGAATCAGGAATGACACCTACTGTTCTGCCGCAGTTTCCTTCCACTGGCTCGAAACTGATGTCCTGTCCTTGTTGGTACACCAGAAGTGCTTTTCCTGTACCAACACATCTCTTATTTCATTTGGTACACCAGAAGCACGTCTCCTGTACCAATGCGCCCCTGTATATTCGGTGCATACAAAGGCCTCATCTACATTTTCTGTTCTATGGAACAATAGGAGACCCGTTCTTCCAGGTATGGAAAGTTATGCGCACCTAAAACAGCATTCACTTGATAGCTAATGAGTTGGTGTTCCAGGTGTGAGTATATTCGCACACCTAAAAGTCGGCGCCCCCGGTACGGAACGTTCTATTGGTGTTACGGGCTTCCAGGCGCGAGAAACCATACTCACCTAAAACAGCATTCGCTTGATAATTAGTAAGTTGATGTTCCAGGTGTGAGTATATTCGCACACCTGAAAGTCGGCGCCCCCGGTACGGAACGTTCTATTGGTGTTCCGGGCTTCCAGGTGCGAGAAACCATACGCACCTAAAACAGCATTCGCTTGATAATTAGCAAGTTGATGTTTCAGGTGCGAGTATATTCGCACACCTGAAAGTCGGCGCCCCCGGTACGGAACGTTCTATTGGTGTTCCGGGCTTCCAGGCGCGAGAAACCATACTCACCTAAAACAGCATTCACTTGATAGCTAATGAGTTGATGCTCTGGGTGCGAATATATTCGCGCACCTGAGCGTTACGGCATATTATGGTATGCTGAGCCTTAGATCCACACAATATTATGTCTGGTTAGACTTGAAGGCGCTGTAAACCATTAACAAACAGAGTTTGTGTCTGCCCGCAATCGCTTGGATGTCGGCACGATATGGAGGAAGGTAGTCAACTTGTATATATTTCCCTGCTTTTTTGTAAAATGGCGGCATACGGTTATGCTTCTACGCCTGTGTGAGGTGCGGCCGTATGCTGCCTATGGATCCGAGAACCACAGGCAGCATATCCACAGGCTTCACATCGTACTCAGGACGGTTTTGTATGCCGCCATATTCACAAAATGCGGATGCCGCCCACTCGTATATAATCGTCCACGCAAACAATGTCAGCGATAGCGAGATTGCGGGCGAGGAAAAAGGCGTTGCGGCAATATGTTTGTTCAGCGACTGCTTGTTTGCCATATTATCAACCGCCGTATAGTCACCTTATCTTTAGCAATTGACTACAATTGTGCATAAGTTATTGACAGGTAGATTATTGCCGCAAAATATCCATTTTGCCGTAAGTATTTCAGCACCAACGCAATAAGCAAAAAGTCCGTCAACTCCTATACAGTACCTTAATTTAAGAGACAATCGGTGAATTCGCAGGCACTATCACCCGGATATTAACCTGATATCTTAGAAGCTGTTTTGAATTGTTTGAAATGTTCTTTGAGGTGAAAAATCTTCATTTTCTTCCCGCTTCTTCAGTCAGATAGCACCGCTATCTTCCTTGGAAGAAGCGGTCGAAACTGAAGTTTTTCACTCTCAACCCAGCGCCCGAACCGAGGGCAATCGAACTTGTTCGGATTGCCGAGGTGAGCAGCAGGGAAAGAGCTTGCTCTTAACCTTCAAACAAACAATTCAAAACAGCTTCTTAAACTTAGTCAACAGACATATAGTTCCCGGAATTCAAACCGGATTCTGAGATTTTGATTATATTTGTTATTATTTAAGGTAATTTGAAAGATTATGGGCTTTTTTACTTTTCCTGGAGAACAGGAGCATAGGAGATTCAACTATAAGCCCCTCTACTACGATAAGGAGGAGGAAGAGCGCCGGCAGAAGTTCGGAAAGGTTGACGGCACTTTTGAGAAAGAAAAGGAGAAAGGTGAATATGTACCTGGCTCCTACATCCGCGGGTCGCTGCGTGAAGGCAACTACGCGAGAAGGACAACCGTGGCCACCAAGGCACAGAAAATCATCGGGATGGTCGGATTGGTCCTGCTCGCTGTGGTCCTGATTTATTTCACGAAATTCTATTCACTGCTTTAGGATGGAACTCAGGATACTGCCTGGAAACATAGCGAATATGATCGCCGCGGGAGAGGTTGTGCAAAGGCCGGCTTCCGTGGTGAAGGAACTTGTGGAGAATGCCGTAGATGCGGGGGCGGAACAGATCTCGGTGATAATCAAGGACTCGGGACGGACTCTGATCCAAGTCATAGACAACGGCAAGGGGATGAATCCGGACGATGCCGTGCTCTGTTTCGAGAGGCACGCCACATCGAAAATCGCGACCGCGGAGGATCTGGAGGACATCACGACCTTCGGATTCAGGGGCGAGGCGTTGGCCTCGATCGCGGCGGTGGCAGAGGTGACGCTGAAGACCCGCACGGAGGATGAGGAGGTTGGCTGCCAGGTCGAGTTCGCGGCGTCGGTCCACAATTCCACGACAGAGATCGCCACTCCGAAAGGGACAAACATAGCTGTCAGAAATCTTTTCTACAATGTGCCGGCCAGAAGGAAATTCCTGAAGTCGGACAACGTGGAGTTCAAGCATATTGTCGAAGAGTTCACGAAAGTGGCTCTGACGAGGCCTGAGATTGGGTTCTCGCTCAGTCACAACGGGAAGGACGTTTTCGTTCTCAAGCCGGCGAAATCCTTGAAATACAGGATTATGGATCTTCTCGGGGCATCTGTCACCGGAGATGTTGTTGATGTCTGCGCGGACACCTCCGTGGTAAGCCTGAGGGGTTTCGTTGGAAGGCCGGACACGGCGAGGAAAACTTTGGGAAACCAGTTTTTCTTCGTCAACGGAAGGTATTTCCGGAGTCCGTACCTGCACAAGGCCGTTATGAAGGCCTACGAGGGGATGATCGCTGACGGAGTCACTCCATCCTATTTCATCTATCTGGAAGTGGATCCGCACAGCGTGGACGTGAACATCAGCCCGACTAAGTCCGAGGTGAAGTTCGAGGACGACTCGTTCATATTCCAAGTCGTCTATGCTTCGGTGAAGGAGGTGCTGGGGAAAAATGCGTTCGCGGGAGGGATTGATTTCAGCAATCCGGAGGCTAACGACATGCCGGTGCTCGGGTCTCATTTCTCTGAATATCAGCCAGAGAGCATTCCGCAGGTGGCGGTTGACGGTGGGTACAATCCGTTTGACCCGGTCACTTCGGCAGGATCTGCGACGGATGAATATGGTGCCGTAGGGAGGGGCGCTTCGACAGGCTCAGCGACCGAACTTGGCGGCCCGGCGAATGAGTTTGGCGGCCCGGCGGGCAAAGGATATGGCTCGGCAAACGGATGGAAAGACTCCGGAAACGAAAGATTCGGGCAATATGTTGACCGGCGGGAGGACTATGGCAAACTTTTCGAAGAGAAAACGCTGCCGGTCACACAGACCATCATCCTCGGCGGAAAATATATCGTCGCCCCGGCAAGGGACGGCCTGATGATCGTGAACGTCAGAAGGGCCAGAGAACGAATACTTTACGACAGGGCGTTGGCGGCCCTCACAAAGAACGAGCACGTCACGCAAGCGAATATGTTCCCGGTGAAGGTAGAGGTCGGAGCCGCGAACAGAGCCGTTTTCGACGACAAGGCCGAGCTGCTCGCCAGACTCGGGTTCGACATCTCACCGTTCGGGACAGACACGATTGTGGTCAACGGGGTTCCGGAAGGATATTCGTGCGAGGCGGGAAAGATCCAGACGATGGTCTCTGACCTGCTGCTGATCCTCTCGGATGACAGTTCATCGCTGCCGGGAGTGATGGAAGCGGCTATGGCTGAGAAGATTGCCCTGCTGGGAGCGTCAAGCTGCGACCCGCTGGCTTCCCCGATGGAGGCACGGCACCTGCTGGACACCCTGCTTTCAAGCAGCAACCCCGAACTGACCGGCAATGGCAAAAGGATCATGGCGATCATGACCTCCGCTCAGGTGGAAAAGTTATTTTAATTTTTTGAATATTATAGGATTATGCCCTACTACTACGATGACAGGCAATCAGGAATAGGCGGATTCCTCAACAGGTTCCCGCCGGTCACACGGAATATTCTGCTGATCAATATCGTGATGTACATCGCCACGGTGATCAACCAGAACTTCATGGTCAGCACATTCGCGATGTTCTACCCGGCCTCCCAATACTTCCGCATCTGGCAACCAGTCACTTACTTGTTCATGCACGGAGGGTTCTGGCATCTGTTCTTCAACATGTTCTGCCTCTTGATGTTCGGTTCGGCACTGGAGAGGACGATCGGTTCAAAGAAATATCTCATCTTCTATTTCGTGGCCGGACTCGGAGCGGCGCTGACCCACACTGTCGTGGAATATTTCCAGATGGAGGCGATGGCGTCAGCCAATTCGGGAATCCTCTCCGCAGGACAGATCAATCTTCTGTGCCCCCCTACGCTCGGAGCCTCCGGAGCGATCTATGGAATCCAGATCGGCTACGCTATGCTTTACCCGAATGACATCTGGACATTGATATTCCCGCCAATCTCTCTGAAGGCCAAATGGTTCGTCCTGATATTCATCGCCATTGAACTCTTCACCGGCGTGACCGGGACAATGGACGGCGTGGCGCATTTCGCCCACCTCGGAGGAATGCTGTTCGGCTTCCTGCTACTTCTCTACTGGAAAAAATCCGGAAAACTCTGGCAAAGGTGACAAACTGATCTGGGATGAGCGGGAATTCACATGAGACTTCGTTCAGCGGCATCATGGCGAGATTGCTGATGTTGATTTCGGCTTTCCTGCTTCTGCTCAGTTACGCCTCGATGGTCGTGAATCCGGCAAAAGCCTGGTATATGACCGTCTTCGGGCTTTTGTTCGTGCCTATCGCGATCCTGAACGGGATATTCCTTGTCCTTGCGATCAAAAGAGGCTCGAGCTCGTTTCTGATTCCACTGCTGGCGTTGCTCCCTTCGCTGATATTCATCGGCCGGTATTTCCAGTTTTCATCCGGTGCGGCGGAAAGAGGATCAGAGACAGTCAAAATACTGACTTACAACGTGGGGCACTTCGCCTTGGGGAGCGCTCAAGAGTTCAAGGAAGAAGGCGGCAGGGCGGCATGCGCCGACTCGGTCGTGAGGTTCATCATGGAGAACGATGCCGACATCGTGTGCCTTCAGGAAGTCAATCTGCCTGGGGAATATGATGTGGCGAGGTTCTTCGAGAAGCGTTTCCCCGGGTATCATGTTGGTTACTTCATGTTCGTGACAGACAAGGGAAGTTACGGCAACGTGACACTGAGCAAATTCCCTATTCTCAACAAGGGGAAACTGATGTTCGACAAAAGCTCGAATCTTGCGATATTTACTGACCTGAAAATCGGAGAAGGTGCCGAAATCCGGGTCTATAACTGTCATTTTGAGAGTTATAACGTGTCGTTGTCACGGCTCAAGAAGTCTGTGGCGGACAAGGACGGAGAACTGATGTGGGAGACGGAGGAGAAAATGAAGAAGTCCATCAGAAGGAGGCCGGAGCAGGTGGACAAAGTGATGTCGGACATCGAGGACTGCACGCTGGAGGCCATCGTGACGGGAGATTTCAACGACAATCCGATGTCGTACACCTACAACCGTCTAAAGAAGGGCCGGGACGACTCCTTCGTGGAAGCCGGCAAAGGCTTCGGAGCTACATATTCATTCCTCTGGCCTTTCATCCGCATCGATTATATTCTTTACCCGTCGCATTTCACCGCCGTCTCCCATTCCGTCCCCCGCGTCCGCTACTCAGACCATTATCCCGTCATTGCGGAGATTAACCTGAAATAGCACACCGAAGACTTTGTGACGGAATAAGGTTTGAACCATTCGGACAAGTTAGCCTATAGGCATATACCCCTCTCGACCCAAGAATTTTGGTAACGTGCAAAATTCTGGTTGAGAGGGGTATTGCCTATCCCAACTATAATGTCACTTCGACAAGCTCAGTGACCGAGAGGCTACTGAACCGAGTTAATGTCAATGAGATTGTTGAGGATCGCATAGACGGTGAGACCGGCGACGGTCTTGATGCCGGTCTTGCGCGTGATGTTCTTACGATGCGTGATGACGGTGTAGATGGACAGACTGAACTTGTCGGCGATCTCCTTGTTGAGCATCCCCTGCGCCACACAAACCAAAATCTCCTTTTCCCGCGCCGAAAGCTCATTCCCATCGGAAGCCACGTCAGGCTGCCGAGAATCAACCGCCGAATGAATCTTCTTCAATATCCCCACAGAATCATCATACAACGAAATAGCCCCGTCATACTGCTTCAGAACATCCTCCGTCACAGCCGGCCCCTCCAACGCGATCACGGAAGCGTCGCAAAGCTCGGCGATCGCCAGACGCCCCTCCTTCCGACCCTGGAAATCAAAGACAGACGGGTCGATGACGATGATGTCCGGAGCCAGATTGCGAAGCCTCGCCTCGCTGGCCCTGGAACAGTCAACCAGATTCTCCTGAACCTGAAATTCCCCGTGTTCAGAAAGAATGCTCACAAGCCCCCTGGCGACAATGTCAGACGGCACGATCAATGTCACAGTCTTCCTATTTTCCATCACGCTCAAACCCGCTTACTATCGGCACAAGAATATTATTCTCAACATAGGTATGCCTCCTCAGATCATCGTGCAGATGATAGATTGACAGCAACACCATAATCTTCAACTCGTTGGAGCAGTCCCCAGGAAGATATTTCATCACGATGTTCTTCAAGTCCTCAAGCTTCTCCTCCACGTTCTCGTGATGCTCCTCGAACTGCTCGATGGAATATTCAGAAGCCTTCACCCCGTCCCGCCGCAAAGCCTCGATGTACGGGAAGACAACCTCCTCCTCGTAGGCGAAATGCTTGTCAAGCTCCGCCTTGTAGTCATTGAAGAACTTCAGAACCACCTTTTTCTGCTTCTCGTCGAACGGAGCCACAAGCTTGTCGAACGAGTTCTCCAACACACGGAGAGCCCGCCCCATATAATAAAGGTGCGAGCTATGCAGGTAGTCTATGATGTTCCGGATGTCGCCGCCGGCCAGTTCCTCCTGTGACGGAATGTGATCCGGAAATGAGTAAACGTTGCAGATCAGGATGAATGTGTCCGGGTCGATGTCACATTTGCGGCAGGCCTCGGCCACCGGCAGCCCGGCGTACTTCAGGTCAAGACCCATTCTGGAGATCACCTGAAGCAGGCTGTAGTCGATATCGATCAAGTCCGACACGGACATCTCTATTGTATATTTCTTCATATTCAGATTTATTTACATTCCCTCAAGCCTTCGCGCCTTCACCGAAAGCGGAGGAAGAAGAAATTCCCCTACAAATATATTAAATATTCCTCTATAGCCTCTATATCAGCAGTGCGGTGATGTGGAAGCCGATGAAGGCGGCGAGCCAGGCGACCACCATCGTGTAGACGCAGACGGCTATGGCCCAACGCCATTTGCCGGTCTCGTTCTTGATCGCCACAAAGGTAGCGATGCAAGGGAAATAAAGCAAGATGAATATCATATAGGCCACCGCGGCTGGCAGGCTGACCGAGCGGGCAAGCGTGGCCTGAAGCTGCGTGTCTGCGGCGAGAGCGTCAGAATCACCGGATTCGATGACCTCGGAGACAGCCGGCTCGTCCGAAGCGTACATCACGCCCAAAGTGCTGACAACCAACTCCTTGGCGACGACTCCGGTCAAAAGGCCAATGTCCATCTTCCAACTGAAACCGAGCGGATCCAAAGCCGGAGAGACAGCCTTGCCGAGCTGGCCGATGTACGAATGTTCCTGCTGATACTCAGCGCCTTTGTCGGAGCGCGGGAAATAGCCAAGGCACCAGATCACGACGGAGCCGATCAGAATCGTGGTCGCCATCTTCTCAAGATATTGCTTTCCCTTCTCCCAGGTGTGTCGCCAGATGGCCTTTCCGGTCGGTACCCTGTAAGGAGGCAGCTCCATCACGAACGGGAGGTCATCCTCCTTGATGAAACGGCTCAGCACGACCGCCGACAGAATCGCCAGCAGGACTCCGAGGAAGTATATTCCTAAAAGAGCGAGGGCGGAATTGTGGGGGAAGAAGGCTCCGGCGAGCAGGACGAAGATCGGCAGCCGGCCGGCGCAGGACATGAATGGAATGATGGCGATCGTGATGAGGCGGCTTTTGCGGCTCTCTATCGCGCGGGTCGCCATAATCGCCGGCACGTTGCAGCCGAAGCCCATAACCATCGGGATGAAGGACTTGCCGTGAAGGCCAATCCTGTGCATCAGCTTGTCCACGATGAACGCGGCGCGCGCCATATACCCGGAATCTTCCATTATTGAAAGGAAGAAATAGAGAATCAATATGTTAGGCAGGAACACCAGCACACTTCCCACGCCGGCGATCACGCCATCCACGAGAAGATCCTTGAGCCATCCGTCCTTCATAAAGTTCGCGACGAAATCCCCGAACTGCCCCACCAGCCAGTCGATCCAGTTCATCGGATAGTTGCCCAAGGTGAACGTGGACTGGAAAATGAGGTAAAGAAGGAGTATGAAGATCGGGAACGCGGCCCATTTGTTCGTGACGACAGCGTCGATCCTGTCGGTGACGGTCTTCCGCGGCCTGGCTTCGACATGCTGGGTGTAAGTCTCGGCGAGGGCTCCATGGATGAATGAATATTTCGCATCGACGATGGCGGACTCCGGACTCGTGTGGATCAGGTTCTCGATGCGGGCCGTCTCCTCGGAGCGCACCTGGGCGATCTCGCCGGCGTTCGGCAGGGTGGCGATCACCCCGTCGATCTGCTTGTCGTTCTCCAGATACTTGATGGCCAGATAGCGGGTGGAGTACCTGTCCCGGATGTCCTGGTTCTTCTGGATCAGGAGCTTGATGCGGTCGATGCTCTTCTCCAGTTCAGGGCCGTGGTTGATGTGGATGTGTCTGGCCAGCCTCTCGTCGTGCTGCTCGTAGATTTTGATCACGGTGTCCAGCAGCTCGGGGATGCCGGTCCCGTCACGGCTCACGGTCGGACAGACAGGCACACCAAGAAGATAGCCAAGTTGCTTGATGTCGAGGCTGTCTCCCCTCGCCTGAAGCTCGTCGTACATATTCAGAGCCATCACCACACGAAGGTTCATATCGATAACTTGGGTAGTGAGGTAGAGGTTCCTCTCGATGTTGGAAGCGTCCACGACATTGACCACGACATCAGGCACGTTCTCGACCAGGTTCTTGCGGACGTAGAGTTCCTCAGGGCTGTAGGCTGACAATGAATATGTTCCCGGCAGATCCACGAAGACGAACCTGTAGCCGCCATATTCAAAATGCCCTTCCTTCGCGTCCACTGTCACGCCGCTGTAGTTGCCGACGTGCTCGTGGCTGCCGGAGGCGATGTTGAAGAGGGATGTCTTTCCGCAGTTCGGGTTGCCGACGAGGGCGACGCGGATGACGTGGTGCCTCTCCTTTGCCAGACGGGCCATCTCCAGATTCAGCGCGGCGACCTCGTCGCAGTCCACGTCGCAGATGGACGTGAAGTCCTGCTTGGAGTCAACGGAGGCCTTGGCCTCCTCCTCGCTGATCACGTCGATCAGTCCGGCTTCGGAGCGGCGCAGCGAAACCTTGTAGCCAAGTATTTCATATTCAATAGGATCTTTAAGCGGAGCGTTCAGCACGACCGCAACACGCTTTCCGGAGATGAAGCCCATCTCGATGAGCCTCTTCCGGAACCCCCCGTGGCCGTTCACCTTGGCGATGACTCCGACCTCTCCAGTCTTCAGTTCAGAAAGTTTCATATACCTTGTCTCCCGCAGACAAGTGATTGCCTGCTGTAAAAATTATCTCTCAGTTGCCACCAACACCGCCGGCATCCCACTCCTCCAGCATAGTAACACCTTCAAATTACGATACAAAAATATTCATTTTGTAAGATTTTCACAATCGCTAACTGTTGGTATTCGCCAGCGTGGCAGGCAAGAAGTTGATTATCAACTATAAGAGCCATCTCCTGGTGTCAAATCCAAGACCAGGATATCGGTCATTTAGCTATAAAACAAGCAGTTAAGTGCCACGGCACTAAAAAGAGAGGGCGCATCACCGTGCTGGTCACCATCACAAAGAGTGGTTAAGAAGCGGGAATATTTTCCCAATTTATTGGCATTGACCAAAGATTGGTTTGATGATAATTTTGCAGCCTGAAAAAAAGGAAATCAAAAAGTGTTCGAGGCAAAAATAAAGTCACTAACCTTCATCGTGGCGGCGACGTTGCTGTCTATCAGCGCGTTCGCCCAGGTTGGCGGCACCGTTGTCGATCAGGCGGACGGTTCGCCGGTCGCCGGAGCCGCCGTGACCATAAAAGGTAACCAGGCGGTCTGGGATGTCACTGACTCTTTGGGGCGGTTCAAGCTGAAGGCCACCGGCGGGACGCTTCAGATCACTTGCCTTGGTTACAAAACGCTGACCACAGCGGTAAGGAAGGACGGAAGATATTCATTAGCCCAAGATTCATTCGCCATCAACGAGGTGGTGGTGACGGCGACCGAGAGCCACGGGCTGACAAGCTCGTCACGGATCGGGCAGGACGCGATCGCGCATATCCAGCCGTCAAGTTTCGCTGACCTGCTGGAGTTGCTGCCAGGCGGACGCTCCGTAGATCCTTCATTCTCAACTCCGAAGACCATAGATTTGAGAGCTGTTTCGGTCTCCGGTGACAACTACAACACCTCATCCCTCGGAACACGTTTCCTCATCGATGGAGTTCCGGTCAACAACGACGCGAACCTCCAGACCACACCGGCCTACAGTAACTACGGATCATCATTCGTCAACGCCGGAGTCGATATGCGCACAATCACAACCGAGGATGTGGAATCCGTCGAGATCATCCGCGGAATCCCTTCAGTTGAATATGGCGACCTCACCAGCGGCCTTGTCAACATAAAGCGGCGCAAGGGCGGCAACGACACCAGAGCCCGCTTCAAGGCCGATATGAAGAGCAAGCTCTTTTACCTCGGCAAGGATCTGGAGTGGGGCAAGACCGACAAGCTGACGATGAACTTCAGCGGTAACTTTCTGGATTCCAGGGCGGATCCAAGGAACACGAGACAGAACTACAAGCGTCTGACAGGAAGCTACAGGATCGGCAAGACCTGGACCGGGGAGCTTGTCAGAACCCTCAGTGGAAGCCTGGACTACACAGGTTCATTCGACAACCAGAAGTCCGACAAGAATCTGGACTTCGGCGACTGCGGTCCGATCGAGACCTACAAGTCCAACTACAGCCGCTTCGCGCTGGGCGGGGAATATACAGTCCGGAGCAAGAGCCTGAAATCGTTCTTCCAAAGCCTCGACATCACAGGGTCCCTGACCTACGAGAAAGACCTGATCGACAGATGGAAATTCGTGGAATATAGTTCACCGATGCCGCTTTCGACCAGTCTGGAGGAGGGCGAGTTCGATGTCACGATCGTGCCTTACAAGTACGAGGCCACCCTGAAAGTGGACGGAAAGCCGTTCTACGCCTACCTCAACGGCACGGCGAAGTTCCGCAAGGACTTAGGAAACATCTCAAACACATTCAAGACCGGTGCCCAGTGGAATGTCAACAAGAACTTCGGCAAAGGCACCATATTCGATCCCGAGAGGCCGTTCTCCGTGGATATGAATGTCCGCCCGAGAGACTATTCCTCAATCCCGGCCACACACCAGATGTCGGCTTTCATCGAAGACAATTCCGTCTGGACTTTCGGAAACGGGTTCAAGGCCGAATGGCTCGCCGGAGTGAGGGTGGCGGCGATGGCGGGAGCCGGAAAGGAATATTCAGTGAATATGAAGCCGTACTTCGACCCGAGGCTGAACCTCAGGCTGGAGAAATCCCTCGGCAAGGATGTCAAGGTCGGACTGTCCGGAGGAGCCGGCTGGCACACGAAGTTCCCGACGATGGATCAGCTTTATCCGGATCCTATCTATTACGATGTCACTCAGATGAACTACTGGCCTGTCGAGGAGAATCTTCGCAGGATCAACGTCTATGTGCTGAAGATAAATCCTACCAACTTCGGTCTCAAGGCGGCGAGGAACTTCAAGTGGGAGATCGCCGCCGATGTGCAGGTCGGCCGGGAGTTCTCGTTCAACATCGACTATTTCAGGGAGGATATGACCTCCGGGTTCAGGTACGCCAGCGAGTTCACACGGCTCATCTACAAGGACTACCAAGAGGAGACGATCGACAAGAGCACCCTTACCGGTCCGCCTTCCGTGGAGACGACCCTGTGGGTTCCGGACACGCTTCTGGTGGGATATTCATTCAACACGAACGGCAGCCGCACCCTCAAGGAAGGCATCGAGTTCACCATGTCCGCTCCGAGAATCCGCCCGATCAGGACCAAGGTCACCGTCAGCGGCGCCTGGTTCAGAACGAGGTACAGCAACAGCCAGCCGACATATTACAGGCCTTCGGTGGTCGTGGCCGGCAAGACCTATCCTTACGTCGGCTACTACAAGGACACGGACGGTTTCCTGCGCGAGGTGTTCAACACGAACTTTATGTTCGACACCCAGATTCCGAGGCTTGGGATGATCTTCTCGACCTCGTTCCAGTGCCAATGGTTCACCGGAAGCCAGAACACGGCGAAAGACGCCCGCCCGATATCCTACATCGACAAGAATCTGGAGAGCCACCCTTTCACGGACGAATCCGCCGCGAACGGAATCCTGGCGCAGATGATCCGGGAATATACCCCTTCGATGTCCATCTATTTCAGAATCCCGTTCAGTATGAACATCAACCTCAAGGCCACCAAGAAGATCTACCACGACAAGATCTCCTGCGCCCTGTTCGTGAACAAGATTCTGGATGTCTCGCCTGACTACAGGACGAATATGGGCATCCTCGTCCGCCGCTCCGTCCTGCCGTACTTCGGAATGGAGCTTAACTTCAAACTTTAATGAATATGCTGACACACAAAACCATACGAAATATGCTCCTGATGCTTTCGGTCGTCCTTTGCGGGTGCGAGAAAGACTCCGGCCAGAACGTATTCTCGATCGTGACCCTCAACGTGACCTGCCCGTCCGTCAGCGCCGGAATTGAAAGGGTCGAGGTGGACAATTCCCTTGACGGGTCGTTCATCCGGGACCTCAACACGAGGCAGGAATATGATATTCCGACATTTCAGGTCGGGACAGCCACGGTCAAGCTCAGGAAAGGAATATATATGATCTCCTTCGACGGCAAGGCTGTGTTCAGCGACGGCCAGCGCAAGAAGGTCCGTTTCGCGGGTTACAACTCGCCGATGACCTCAGTGACCTTGCTGAACGACAAGGAGACTTTGAACCTTGAATTGACAGTACTGAAATGAACAGGATCATCTGCATGATATTCACAGTTCTGGCGGCCGTGACACCGGCCCGTGGACAAGATAAATCCGATGTCAACTCGGCCTCGGAGAGATATCTGTCCCCTGTCCGTGCCTTGGGGCGAAGCGAGATCGCCGGCCACAACGCAGGCAGTTTCCTGCTCTGGGACATCCCGACATATTCAGAGATCAAGGCGGTCTATGACTTGCGCCGGGAGGATGACGCTCTACTGCCACAGGAAGGCGACGGGTTGGATCAGGGTTCGGTGAAGGTATATTCATTGATCAGATTGCAGAACCATTCGGCGGTCAGGGCCGGGGCGGAATATTCAAGAGGGGTGAAAAGGAACGTCCTTTGGAACTCCACATCGGATTTTGAGCTGCTCTACCCGGACGTGATGGTGGACACGATCGGAGGCAATCTCCAGAAGGAGCAATATTCATTCTACGGAGCTTGGTCCAGGCTGATCGGGAAGGCGCACATCGGGGTTTACGGTGGTTACAGGGCACTGCACGAGTTCCGTCAGGTGGATCCGCGTCCAAGATCGGTCACATCCGACCTGAACGCCGCGCTGACCGGTGGAGTCGCCGCCAAAGGCTATGTCTTTGACCTTAACGCCGCGTTCAGGGTTTACAAACAGTCGCAGGATGTCAGTTTCTATGATCCGCTTGGGGCGAACACCTCGGAACTGCATTTCACAGGTCTGGGAAGCCATTTCGCCAGATTCGACGGTGCGGGAGACTTTACCTCAAGCAGGTACAATGGCCACGGTTGGGAAGTCTCCGCGACGGTCACGCCGGGCCATCCCGACGGTTGGACCGGATTGCTGTCCTACAACAGCTTGGGCATCGAATGTCTGCTGGTCGCCAACAATGAAGTGCCGATCTCGGATCTGTGGATTCAGAAAGTGGACGGTCTTGTCGGTTACAAACGGCTCAGCGGCTCCGTGAAGTGGAATATTCTCGCAGGGATAGGCTACGAGCTGCGGCAAAGCACGGAGAACATCATCGACACGGGCAAGAACAAGGAATATGCTGTGTTAGGTTCCCTGACTATGTACCGGAACCGGATTCTGTCCGCCAATCTTAAAGGCGCGGTGGAGATTCCGTCAGCCGCAGGAACGATCAGCGTGGCGCCGGACTTTGAATATTACCAATCGTCCGCCGAATACATATTCCCGAAAAGGGAGATGGCCTTCGGATTCGCGGAGGCGGGTTTGAACGCGGGTTTGAGGAAGTCGCGCAAGGAGTGGCTGTTCAGCGCCGAGGTGAGGTTCAACCACGCATTCGGGATGGCCGGGACGCTTTCGATTCCGGCGGAGTACACTGAAGCGAGGGTTCTGGAACATTACGAGCATTTTCATTCGATGATCACCTCAGACCGGACGACAGCCGGACTGAGCCTTGGAATCCAGCGCAAGGTCGGGCAGAACACCGCCGTTTTCCTCAGGCCGGATTTCACGTTCAGAGCCATCGACGGCTTTGGGCACGCTGGGTTTCTGACCGCCGCTATAGGACTGGCGTTTTAGAAAAGAATTTAATCATTGTTAACAACTAATAGATTATGAAAAAGTTACTTTTGATCCTTTCGGCAGCGCTCGCGCTTGCGGCCTGCAAAGATGAAAATCCGGTCTTCACAATTTCAACCGAGGAGTTGAAGTTTGACGCCAACGGAGGCGAGCAGAAAGTTTTCATCTCCACCAACAGAGACTGGACGGCACAGGTGCCGCAGACAGACACTTGGTACACGGTCTCGGCTCTCAGCGGAACTTCCGACACAGAGGTCACCGTCACGGTCGAGCCTTACGAGGACGCTACCCCGAGAACCTCTACGCTGACATTCGACACGGCTCTCGGACTGCGATCTTTCAAGATCACCCAGAACGGTCCTGTTCCGCCGGAGCAGCCTGAGTCTTCCGCTTTGAAGGTCAGAGGCAAAGGTGGCAGAGTCGCTTTCCCTGCCGTTCAGGGCTATGTGTATGAAGTAGGTGAGACTCCGGAATGGATTTCCGTGGCCGAGACCAGAAAGGACAGTGTCGTCCTTCAGCTTGACACCAACAGGACCGACGCTTACCGTACCGCTGATGTTGTTCTCAAGACAACCGCCGGAGCGGAATTGGAGAAAGTCTCTCTGGAGCAAAGCTGGAGAAACATCGAGCCGGGCGAGGTTCTTATCGAGGAAGTGTTCTTCACCAGCAACGCTCTTCCTACAACCGGCAAGCCGGACAAGTTCCACGGGGACCAGTATTTTAAGATCACGAACAACTCCGACGAGCTTCTCTATCTTGACGGCCTTATGATCTCAGAGGCAAAGTACCCTTCTTCCACAAAGACTCCGTTTGAGTTCCTGGATCCGATCAAGAAAGAGGCCTGTGGTGTGGGAACCGTCTATGTCATTCCTGGCGGCGGACACGATGTTCCTGTGGAGCCTGGTAAATCCCTGATCATCGCGAACAACGCGCAGAACCATCTGGCGACCAATCCGAACTCATTCGATCTGAGCGGCGCTGATTTCGAATGGTATGACAAGTCCACCTCATCATCCAACCAGGATGTGGACAACCCGGATGTGCCGAACCTTGACATCTGGTTTACTTACACACTTTCAATCTGGGTTCTCCACGACAGAGGATTCGAGGGTTACATCATCTCTATGCCACCTTACGGTGTCACAAAGGAATCCTACCTCGCCGGCTATAAGTGGGAAGGCAAATACATCAACCACTCCCTCGCCGGAGACTTTGAGATGAACATCTCCAGAGCCTACAAGATTCCTAACACTTGGGTTCTGGACGGCGTGAACACCGCCATCGAGGAGAACTTCCAGTACACCAGTTGGGATGAGTCCATCGACGCCGGCTGGACACACTGCGGCAAGATCGACAAGGACCCTGAGCGCTACGGCAAGTCCGTCCTCCGCAAGAGAGGCGATGACGGCAAGCTGACCGACACCAACAACTCCACCAACGACTTCACCCCGGACTCCACACCGTCGTTGAAAAAATAGGACGATTGGTCAAAAACAGGTAAAAACGGCTATCCCGGATTTTGTGACATACAAAATCCGGGATAGTTGTTTTTTTATCACTTTTTATGCATTTTTTTCCATTCCAATGATAGTTCCAACATGCCATTCACCCCATCTCCAATCAACCTGAAAGTCGCCGTTTCCATGAAAGGACACGCACAGGGGGGGGTAACCGCCTCATTATTAATCACTTATGGATATAATCGAGTAGGAGGAAAACGAAGTAGTTTTCTTCCTACTTTCGTTTTCCGACCTCTCACACCACCGTACGTGCGGTTCCGCATACGGCGGTTCCTTATCTTACGTGCAATCTGACATAGTAGTCCATCAAACAAGGATAACCGGCGGCATGGAGTTTATCGTTGGTTGCGGCGTGGTGCATTATACCTTCCGCATTTGCCCAATATCCCTTGCTGCTGTTGCCGTAGATTCTTGCCCAATATGGCTTGATACCGCATCGTATGAGATTCTTTATCCTTGTTTTAGGTCTCTTCCAACTTTTCCATATGCACATACGTATCCGTCTACGAAGCCATTTATCAATGGCGACCAGTGACGATTTCATATCTGCATACTTGAAGTATGACACCCATCCGCGTATGACTTGGTGTAGCGCGACCTTCCTGCGTTCATATCCCATCCCGTTGCTCCTGCCCGTCAGCGTCTTTAGTTTCGCTTTCAGTTTGAGCAAACTCTTTGGATGGACACGCAACCTTCATCCCTCTCCGGTCTTGTAGAAGGTATGTCCCAGGTACTTCATCCCACGGACATAGCCGACTTCCGTCTTGTCGAGGTTTACTTTCAGGTGGAGTTTCTTCTCGATGAACTTGGTCAGGCCTTCGCATACGCGCTCCGCACCCCTCCTGCTTTTGCAGAAGATTAGGCTGTCATCTGCGTAACGCACGAACGGATGACCGCGGCGCTCCAGCTCCTTGTCCAGTTCGTTGAGCACGATGTTGCTCAGCAGCGGACTGAGCGGACCTCCTTGCGGCGTTCCCTCCGTTGTCGGCTGATATACTCCGTTGACCATCACGCCAGCATAAAGGTATTTGTGTATCAGGCTTATGACCCTGCCGTCCTTTATGGTGTGGGAGAGCAGTTCTATCAGGTAACTCTGGTTTACGGTGTCAAAGAAGCGTTCCAAGTCTATGCCCACGGCATATTCATAACCTTCGTCGAGTATCTTCTGCGCCTGTTTCAACGCACCCTGTGCGCTGCGGTTCGGTCGGAAGCCGTAGCTTCCCTCGCTGAACTGAGGCTCATACATCGGCGTAAGTACTTGCGCTATACTTTGTTGGATGACGCGGTCCACCAGGGTCGGTATTCCCAGTTTGCGCGTCTTGCCATTGTCTTTCGGGATTTCCACCCTGCGCACTGGCATAGGCTTATATTTCCCGTTCAAGATGGAGTTCCTGA
>OJAM01000383.1_pt1 | contig 20352 bp, 27 predicted proteins | sample 1589071 | NCBI WGS metagenome assembly OJAM01 (sample SAMN03283243) | human gut metagenome | biome: human-associated habitat; material: feces | host: Homo sapiens | place: Peru | collected 2012
AAGCGCAAAATTTCCGCCGGAGAGCTGGCCGAGCGCGTCGGCATCACGCCCGCGAATCTGTCCATTCTCAAAAACAACAAAGCCAAGGCCATCCGCTTTTCCACGCTCATGGCCCTGTGCCATGAACTCCGCTGCCAGCCGGGCGACCTGCTGGAATTTGTGGACGATCAACAGGAGGTTCCCGATGGAAGACCATAAAATCAACGAATTCCCCCACCCGCCGGAAGCATCCGATTGGGCGCAGGACGCGCTCGTGCCGAAAAAGCCGCCGTTTTCCGCAAACCGGAGAGAGCAGCTGCTGGCATTCGGACTGTATGTGCTGGCATATCTCTATCTGGGCTATCAATGGTGGGCACTGCCGCTGTTCACCGCCGGATTTATCGCGGCGGCGGAGTATCTGTTCCGGGAGCAGAAGCGTTCCTGGGAAAGCTGGGTCTGGCTTGGCTGCGTGCTGCTTGTGACCGGCTGCATCGCCTGGCGCGGGCTGCACCCGTACCAGTACGATTCGCGCTATCCCGAGCTTGTCAACCATGAATATATCCTTTCGGAAAAACTGCTGCTGTTCATCCTGCATATCTTCGCCGTCTATTGGCTCATGAGCCGTTCCGGGCGGCTGACCGGCAGCGAAAGCGGCCATCTGCTGCCGCTCGACGCGCTGTATGCGTTTGTGATCATCCCATTCAAAAATTTCTTCCTGCGCATCCGCTGCGTGCTGTTCGCGCTGAAGCCCAAAAAGGAGCGGAAGGTCAACGCCGGAGCCGTCGCAGCCGCCGTGCTGGCCGCATTCGTCGTGCTGGTGCTGCTCGTCATGGCCATGACGCAGCTGTCCGCTGCGGACGATACGTTCAGTAAGCTTCTGGAGGGACTGCGCGACGCGCTGACACTCGATCTCGATCAAGTGTGGTTCTATCGCTTTCTCCTCAGTCTTCCCGTCGGAGCCTATGTCTTCGGCCTGCTCGCGGGCCTTGGCCGCGAAACGCCGGAGGCGATGCGCGGACGCGGCACGTCCGCAGAGGCCGCGCTGCCGAGGCTGCGCGTCGTGCCGGAGGCCATCTGGCTCGCGGCGCTGGGCGTGTTCAGCGCGCTCTATCTCGCGTTTTTCTTCGTGCAGGGCCGTTATCTGTTCGGCGCGTTCACGCGGACGCTCCCGGAGAGCTTCACCGTCGCGGAGTACGCCCGTCAGGGCTTCTTCGAGCTCTGCCGCGTCATGGCGATCAACTTCACCCTCTTCTGGCTCGTCTCGCGCACCGCCCGGCGGGAAAGCAAGCCTGTCCGCTGGATGACGGCGGCGCTTCTGATCGAGAGTATGCTCTTCGCCGTCGTCGCCCTGTCCAAGCTCGTGCTCTATATCGACTGCTTCGGCTTCACGCCCAAGCGCCTGCAAAGCACCTGGCTCGTGTGCGTTCTCCTGTTCGGCAGCGCCTGCGCGCTTTATACCCACCTGACGGCCAAAAAGTCCATGCGCGTCTGGATGATCTTCGGCGCCGTCACGCTTGCCTTGCTGTGCATCTGGTAAATTGTCGGGTATCCGCGGATTTTGTACGCAAAAAATCCGCGGATACCCCCTTGACAGCACCGACTGCCTGTGCTATTATAATAAAGCTCTTTAGAAAGCACTATATCGCGGGATAGAGCAGTTCGGTAGCTCGTCGGGCTCATAACCCGGAGGTCGGGGGTTCAAATCCCTCTCCCGCAACCACAAAAACAGCCAGTTTCAGTACGAAATCGGCTGTTTTTCTATACTTTTTCAGAAAAATGAGCAGAGCGGGCAAGTGAAGAATTCAACTTTAATTCAACTTGCTTTCAAAATCACGCTTTTTTCAGGAAAATATCTGAGAGGATTTCTGCGTTCTTCCCGTCCGCTTCCTCGACGACGTGCGCGTAAATATTTGCCGTTGTGCTCACCTGCGCGTGTCCAAGCCGCTTGGAGATCGAAACGGAATCCACGCCGTTAAAGTAGAGCATGGACGCCATTGTGTGCCGGAACGCATGGGGATTGATATGCGGCAGGCCGTGGCGCTTGCTGAATTTGCTCATCCAGTCTGTCACGCTGTCCGGGTGCATGGGGCTGCCGTTCTCCTGCGAGAAGACAAAGCCCTGATTCTCGTAGAATTCGCCCAGACGCAGCCGCTCGGTGTTCTGCCATGCGCGATAAGTGCGGAGAAGCTGCATTGTCTCTGCTGGGAGCGTAATATAGCGGTCAGACGTGGCCGTCTTCGGGGTGTCCTCGTAAATTCCGCGATCCGGGGCATACAGAACGTTGTTGCAGATATGGACGCGATTCTTCTCAAAGTCAACGGCGCTCCATTTCAGGCCCAGCAGCTCCCCGCGCCGTGCGCCGGTCAGCAGAAACAGGTGCGTCAGCGTTTCCCATTTTAACGGCTCCTGCTTGAGTGCGTCGCGGATGGCTGCGATCTGTTCCGGCTGGAAGTAGTTTACTTCTTTCTTGGCAACCTTCGGAAGCGTGGCCTTTGCCGCGACGTTGAAGGGAACCTGTCCTTCCTTCTCCGCCTGGTCAAGAACCGTAGAAATCAGCCGGTGATGCTCTAGAATGGTCTTCGCAGACAGGCCGGAACCGGTGCGCTTGTTTTGCCCCGGCTTTCCGAGCGCCGTATAGAAGCTGTTCAGATGGTCGGCCCGCAGGTCTTTCAGCTTGATATGACCGATAGCCGGATAGATGCGCTCGGTCAGCTCCTTGTAGCGGACGATCGTGGAGTGCTTTGCTCCGCGCTGCTCCTTCATGGCAATTACATATTCGCAGTACGGCTCAAACTTCTGGCGGCTGTCAGTGGTGACGCCCGCTCTGCATTCCTTCTCAAAGGTCGCGGCGAAAGCCTCGGCCTTTTTTCGTGCGCTCTTTTCCGTCCAAGTCGGTGAAACCTCGAACGTAGCTGTCCACGGCTTCAACTGCTTCCCATCCGCCCCCCGCCCGCGATGGACGCGGATGGAATAGGAGATCAACCGTCCGGTTTTGTCGCGGCGTTCTTGGATGTTTGCCATTGTTACACCTCCCAGTCGTAAATGTTTCTGACTCCATCCAGCAATTTTCTGAATTGAAATGCGCACTGCATCTCAATGCTATCATCAAGTTTTGAAAGAAACTCCGACAATTGAGCATTGGAGAAAATACGGACTGAACCGCGCGGTGAAACTAGTGCATAGGTCAGTTGACGGAATCCGCGCCCTTCTTCGTCGTATTCAATCGGCATTGTGTCAGTTACATCCTTAATTTCATAGAAATGTAATTTCAGCAGGCATTCAAGCAGGTCTTTTCGGTTTGTTCGATTTTCAGCGCCGGAATCAAAACGGTCACCTTCGGTCATAAAATCATCTTCTAGCAATAAGTACGCTGCTCTTACCCTATCGCGCACCCCAAGCGTGATTCTTGAACCTGTTCGCTTATGAACAAAACTGCAAGATATATTTGAAATCAATATTGCCAAATCTGGGGTTAATCGCTTTTTACCGGTCACAATGTCGCTTATATATTGCGGAGTATAATTGATTGCGGTGCAAAGCGATTGCGAGGTAATCCCTATGTAATCCATCCATTTCTTCAACCGTTTCCCGCTTTCAGGATTGATTTGCTGCCGTTTTCTTGCCATTTATCCCACCTCGTTCAATCCACTTTAATCATAATAGCTGTTTGAAAAATATACGCTGATATATTAAGATTATAGCAGATAAGGAACGACACGTCAAGTTTCTTAAAAATCAACAGTGAGGTGATTCGATGTTTCAGACCATCCGCCAAGTTTCCAACACTCTCAATGTTCCAGAACACTTAATCCGATGTATGGTGGCGCAGGGGACTTGTCCAGGCGTTTATTCTGGCAATAGGTTCCTTGTTCATGTGGAAGCGTTACGCGAGTACCTTGACAAAGAAAGCCGCCGGGCGAAAGCAGGTGATGCAGAATGACTACGAAAAAAAAAGCCCCTGCCGGTGCTGGAACACCGACAAGGGCAGCGGGAGACGGTTTGCCGACCATGTATCCCACAAAGAATTTTACCACAAGCACAGGAAAAGTGCTACATATTTCTGATTTGCTCCATCCCGGCGCAGAGAACGGGATCAAGCTGCCGGAACTTGTAAAGCTGACCGGTCAGGAGGAACGAATTGTACGTCGGCGGATTCAAGCAGAGCGCAAGGCAGGCAAGCTGATTTTGTCGGACTGCTTGCATGGCTATTTTCTGCCAGCATCCGAGCGGGAAGCGCGGCGTTTCATTCTCTCCATGAGCGGGAGAGCCGCTGAAATCGCTTCTGTCAGCCGTGCAGCAGAGGCGGCGCTTGCGGATATGGCCGGACAAGAGCAGATCGCGGGGTGGTGAGCATATGGCACAAAAGCGAATGTTTTCACTAGCTGTCACTGATACCGACAAATTCCTCGATATGTCCGCAAGCGCACAGGCCTTGTATTTTCATTTGGGAATGCACGGCGACGATGACGGTTTTGTCGCGTCACCGAAGAAAATCGCTCGCGGTGTCGGCTGCAATGACGATGATCTTCGGCTGCTGGCTTCAAAGGGCTACATCATTCCTTTCGAGAGTGGCGTAATCGTCATTGTAGACTGGAACATCAATAACACACTCAAGAATGACCGATACCACGAGACAATTTTTGCGGCCGAACGTGCTTTGGTATCCGAAGATAGCGCTGGGCGTTGGGTACTTGGTTCCAGTATGGCTCCAGAGCGGAAACAGCTTGGATCCAGCTTGGAACCTGAACATAACATAACAAAACTTAACAGAACAAAGCAGAACAAAGAGAAGGCGGCGGACAAGCCGCCCCGCGCTGCGCGCTTCACCCCGCCCACGTTGGCAGAGGTTCAGGCCTATGTGTCTGAACGCCAGTCACCCGTTGACCCGCAGGGATTTCTTGATTTCTATGCGGCGAAGGGGTGGATGGTTGGCAAGACCCCCATGCGAGACTGGAAAGCGGCTTGCCGAAATGCTGAATCGTGGGAGCGCTGGGCGAAGCAGCCGGACAAGAACAGGATCCGCAGCTATGATGCGGACGAATCCTTTGTGTGAGGGGGACAACGATATGGACATATCAAACATGGTGAATCAGTTTGCAGGAGAGATGGGCCAAACGGACACCCCCGGAGACTACCGGGAGAACGGCATCGTGCATTGTGCCGTTTGCGGTGAGCCGAAGCAGGCACGCAAGCAGCTTCCAGACTGCAAGGGCGGGTTCGTTGAACGCCTTGTGCCTATCTCCTGTGCCTGCGTCCGAGCAAAGGACGAGGCCGCAAGGCAGAAAGACCGGCGCGAGCAGTTTATGTCGTCGATGGAACAGATGTGGGCAGCGGATCAGCTGCAAATTCCGAATTGCCTGCGAAAGACCTTCGACGTTGACGACCGGCACGCGGCAAATGTTTCGGACGTCTGCCGCCGGTATGCGGCACAGTGGCCGAAAATGAAACGGGAGGATATCGGCGTTCTGCTGTTCGGCGCTGTCGGTGCAGGCAAGAGCTTTTATGCGTGCGCGATTGCAAATGCGGTTCTGGCACAGCTTGATTCTGCTGTCATCACGAGCTTTCCCCGGATTTTGAATCTGCTGCAATCCACGCAGGACAAGCAAGCACTGCTTGACCGGATGCAGCGATATTCCCTGCTGGTGCTGGATGATCTCGGCGCAGAGCGGGATACGGCATACGCTGCGGAACAGATCTTTAACGTCGTTGATGCCCGGGTACAGACCGGCTTGCCGCTCATCGTGACGACCAATCTGTCCGTCGCCGAGATGCAGCAGGCGGATTCCATGCAGCTGAAGCGCATCTACGACCGCGTGTTGGAGCTTTGCCCTGTGCGGATCAAGCTGGAGGGCGAGAGCCGACGCGCACAGAATGCGCAGCAGCGGCTTGCGGTTGCAAACGATCTTCTGAAGCCGCCATCGCGTACATAAAAACCGCCCTTCCGGGCGGCTCCTGTGCGGCGTGATCCTGATGAAATCATTGTAGCACAGGAGGACAGGACATTGCAAGCACAAACAGAACGCGCCGCGCAAACGAACAGAATCGCGGAGGCTGTGCAGCGCGGGCAGCTGGATACTCTGACGCTTTGGGCAGCTGTCCGGGGCTACGCTGCGAAAAAGGCCCTCCGCTGGGTGGCTGCGCTGCATCACCGCTGCGGCGTGGAACTTGACGATCTGATGCAGGAAGCCTACCTTGCCATGCTGCAGGCTGTCAGACTGTGGAGGTCGGACGGCGGCACGGGCTTCATCGGCATCTATGAATTGACGCTGCGGACTGCATTTGCGGACGTGTGCGGCCTGAGAACAATGCGGAATAGGAACGATCCATTGCAGACCGCCGTTTCCCTCGATACGCCTGTGGGTGAGGACGGCGAGGAAACAAACGCGCTGGTAGATTTTGTGCAGGACACGCAGGCGGAAGACCGACTTTTGGAAATCGAGCGGGAGGAACTGGTCGAGGCCGTACAAGCGGCCTTGCAGCAGCTTCCGAACGAGCTGCGCGAGGCGTTGACCGACGTATTCTGGTACGACAAGCCGGTTGACGCGAGGCTTCGCAATACCGCCCTGAAAGCGCTCAGAACGCCTACGGTCTGCCAAACGCTGCGGACGTATGTCTGAGTGCTTTTAGTTTTTGGACACGACTACGCGCGCGCGAGGAAACTCCGGGCAGACACCGTACAGAACCTTAAAAAACCTTAACTTTTTTGCATATATGCGTTCTGCATCGAACCGGCACACAGAAAAACCTCAGAAAACTTAAGATTTTTCTGTATACAGATTCAGGCCTGTTGTATAAAAAACCTAACAAAACCAGCCTTTTCTTCCTATTTATGAACACTCCGCCGACTATGTTTTTCCGGATTTTTTTCGGCAAAAGAACAATACGGAGAAAAAACAAAATGAGTGGAGTTAAAACAAAGCTGGACGATGCAAACCGCGAGCTTGTAAAGGACAGCAGTGGCTATCATACCCCGCTTTTTGAAGTCAGCTATGAGACCGACAGCGTATCCCGAAACGGTTATGAGGACCTCTCAAATTTGGATTGAAAGGAAGCACATGGACATCTTGAAAGAATACCCCCTAATTGACAAATACGGAAAGCGATACCGTGAAGTTGGACGGGGCTACATCGAATATGCACCGAGGCTTGTAACCTCTGCGGGCGAAGTCCCGGCGGGAACGGTTATTTACAAGAAGATGCAGAAAGAGCCAACCGCGCAAAGAAAAGATTGCCCCTTTAAGGGCGGCCTATATCCCCGCTGCGCCGAAGAATGCACCTTTTTTGTAGGTGAGATGTGCAAGCTTGGAACGGCGCAGGCCGGAAAGCGTTGCCCGATGCCTGCGCATTTGACTTGCGGCGATACCTGCGCCATGTATGAGAATGGGCGCTGCACCCTCTTTGCAGCAGAAAGGAAACCAGATAAATGAGCAAATTCAACACCTATGCACGGCAGCTTGACGCTGCATTCAAAACAGCACGCAGCGAGTATACGGAGGCTTATCAGCGTTTTCAGCAGGCGCAGCAGGCAAATTGCAGAGCTAATGCATGGACGCCAAACGAGAGCGCCGCAGAAAAGCAGGTGAAGACCGCACGCGCAGCGCTTGCACTGCACGATGCAGAGGCTGCTTTTACCGAGGCAAGCGCCCGCGTTTGGGGTGACTTCAAGACCACGCGCCGCATGCTTCGCGCAGATCTGGAACAGGAAGTACGCGCCGCCAACCTTGCAAACCCCGACGCCATCGACAGTAACGCGCTTGAACTGCTGAAAAGCGGCGTTTTGACTTCTGACGATTACGCCGCGTTCATGGAGAAGTACGACAGCAACCCCACCATGCTAAAGCTGCTTGCACACTATGCCGCCGAAGCCGCCAAAGCTACAGACAGCCGCAGGGAAGCCGCGACACTCAATGCGTTTTCCATTGACTGCCAGAGCGGTCAGAGCGCTGTTTTGCGGGCATTCGACGATATTTGTAAGATCTCTGACTATTGCCGGGGCGAAAAGCGTGTGGGCGATCAAGTAAGACCGGAGCATGCTGTGAATATGAGCAGCCGCTGGGAAGAACTAACAAGCGATGCTGTGGAGAACTTTTAACCATACAAAGCGCAGTGCGGGAGGGATTTGATATGCTGACATTCAAAGTCCAGACAAATCTTTCAGAAGCGCTGGCTGCCGCCATCGGCAAGGCCGCGACAAGGGCGGAACATATCGTCGCTGTTCAGGCGGCAAAGGACACAAGCCCGTATGTGCCGTTTCTGACCGGCTCGCTTGACGAAAGAACGCGCGTATCCGGCAATACGATCATCTACCCGGGGCCATATGCGCGGTATCTTTACTACGGGAAAGTCATGGTGGATCCGGAAACCGGCAGTGCCTACGCGCCGAAAGGTGGGACGAAGGTGCTGACAAACAAAAACCTTGTATTCACCAAATATTTTCACAATCAGGCACAATCTCACTGGTTCGAAGCGTCCAAAGCACAGAACCTTGAAAAGTGGCGCGACGTTGCCGGGAAAGCGATGAAGCAGGAACTGGATTGAAGGAGGGACATATGGCATTCACAGTAAACGATGTAGAGGTCATTTTCACGCCGGAGGATCGCGCTTACCGGGAAGCATTCGGGACGCTGGTCTGTGAACTGGACGCGATGCAGGAAGCGCTGCGCCGGACGCAGAAAAAGTGCCGGCCCGGCAGACGCAATGCAGGCCACAAATCGTATGAGGTCTTCACCAGTATGGACACAGAAATGCGTGTGAAGCTGGACGCGCTTCTGGGCGGCGGCATCTGCAAGGCGATCTTCGGCACGACGCCGGTCATGGCATCAGCAGATCACGCGCCGCTGTGGTTCAATCTTGTGGAAGCACTGTATTCCAGCATGGCACCGGCAGAGCGCCCAAAGGACTGCGATGCGGTCATCATGAAATACCGGACAAAGCGGATCGCCCGGAAAAAGATCTCTTAAAACCACAAAAAGGAGAAATTAACATGGAAGAAATTAAATTCAGTACCGGCAAACAGGAATTTCGGCTCAATGATCAGGTCAGTGTTTCGTTCAATCCGACCGACGCGGCCTTTGTGGAGCGGATCTACGATGTTTTTGAAAAGCTGGACGCAGAACAGCAGACCTACCGGAGCGAAATGGACGCCTGCGCGGACAAGCGAAAGATATTCGACATTGCCCGCCAGCATGACGAAAAAATGCGGGAAATGATCGACGGTCTGTTTGAAAAGCCTGTCTGCGCGGCGCTGTTTGGGCCCATGAACGTCTATGCGCTGGCCGACGGCCTGCCGGTTTGGGCGAACCTTATGCTGGCTATTCTGGATCAGGTCGATGCGACAATGACGCGGGAAAAGCTGCGCACGAATCCGCGCATTCAGAAATACACGGAGCGCTGGGCGAAAAAGTAAAAGACTGCGGGGATGTTCCGGCGGGAATATCCCCGCAGAATGAAGAATCTGAAAGAGTGGTGATTCCATGAAAGACGATGCTTCCGTATCCGTTGGTGTGAACCTGAATACGGGAAAGGCCGACAAGGAGCTTCAGCGGCTGGAACAGAAGGTTCTCAAGCTGCAGGAGGATCTGACCGTCGGCAAAAGCAAAAAGGGCGCGCTGACGGCGGAGCTGGAGCAGGCAAAGAAAGCGCTTGCGGAGCTTCAGGCACAGACAAAGATCGAGGGCGGCAAGGCGATCATATCGCCCGAAAATGTGACGAAGATCTCCGCCATGCAGGAGAAGATCACATCTGTGCAGGCGGCGATTGAAAAGCAGAATCAATCGCTGAAAAACACGCAGATGGAGCTGGACAGCGTAAAGCTCCGCTATGGTGAGGTCTCGCAGAAGGCGCAGGAGCTGGCAGCGGCAGAACGCGGCGGTGCGGAAGATACGGCGAAGGGAAAGCTTGCGTCGGTTCTGCAAAGCTTCACGGGCAGCGCGGACGTGCCGAAGCTGCAAACTGTTTTAAGCGGCCTTGCAGCAGGATTCAAGGAGATCGCTTCCGCCGCCCTGTCAGCGGGGAAAACGGTCACGAAGGGCTTTTTATCTGCGGCAGGCAGCGGTCTGAAAAAGCTCGTGTCGCTTGCGGGCCGCGCCGGAAAGGCGTTTCTGAACCTATTCAAAACGGCAGGAAAGACAAACGGCGCGTTCGGCGGCGGGATAAAGAATATGCTTCGGTATGCGCTGGGGCTTCGCGGCCTATACGCCCTTTTCGGAAAGCTGCGGGCTGCAATGACAGAGGGCTTCAAAAATCTGGCGCAGTTTTCTTCCGGCACGAACAAGAGCCTGTCAAACCTCAAATCCTCACTGACGCAGCTGAAAAACGCGCTTGCAACGGCATTTGCGCCGATCTTACAGACAATCGAGCCGATCCTGACACGGTTTATCAATATGCTGTCCACGGCGGCGGATTATATCGCGCGGTTCACAGCGGCCCTGACCGGCAAATCCTCGTATGTCCGCGCAACAAAGGTGCAGGAGGATTACGCAAAGAGCCTCGAAGGAACCGGCGCGGCGGCAGAGGATGCAAGCAAGAGCATGGCGAAATTCGACGAGATCAACCAGCTCACGACAAAGGACGCATCGAGCGGGGGCAGCGGCGGAAGCTCCGAGACCTCCCCGGCAGATATGTTTGAGACGGTGGCAATCGAGCCGCTTGATTTTGCTTCGTGGGGCGAGGCCTTTTCTGCCATGCTCGACAAGATCCTTACAGACGGGATTCCGAAGCTGAAAGAAGGGCTTTCCAAGTTTGCCGATTGGGTAAACAGCTTTTCTGCGAACCTGTATAAAATGTTCACGTTCCCCGGCGTGTATGACAAGATCGTGCTGCTCGGAACGGAAATCGCGAACGCGCTGAACGGTCTGGTCAGTCAGATCAACTGGGCACAGCTTGGAGCGGCGCTCGGCACGGGCCTGAATCTGGCGCTCGGCTTTCTGGTCAGCATAGTCTACACCTTCGATTGGCTCAGCCTCGGTGCGAAGCTGGCGGATATGTTCAACAACGCTGTCGCACAAATCGACTGGCGCAATGTCGGAATGCTGCTGTGGGCCAAATTCAAAATTGCGATTGAAACGCTGGCAGGATTCCTGCTGAACGTCGACATGACGCAGCTTGCGCACGCGGCCAGTGAGCTGATTATCGGGTTCTTTGATGCTGCATCAGAAACGATCCAGAGTATCGACTGGCAGGCGCTGGGGCATCAGATCGCGGATTTCCTTGCGAATATCGATTGGAACGGCGTCATGGATTCCATGTTTGAAGCGATCGGTTCCGCCCTCGGCGGCCTCGCAGCGTTCCTGTGGGGGTTGATCGAAGACGCATGGAATGACGTTGTTGACTGGTGGCATGAAGTGGCCTATGAGGACGGAAAATTCACGATCAAGGGCCTTCTGAACGGCATTTGGGAGGCGCTGAAAAACATTGGGCAGTGGATCAAGGAGCATATCTTTCAGCCGTTTATTGACGGGTTTAAGAAGGCATTTGGAATCGCGTCGCCGTCTAAAGTCATGGCAGAGCAGGGCGGGTTCGTGATCGACGGCCTGCTGAACGGCATCAAGAAGGGAATTCAGCCGGTCATTGACCTGTTTACGAAGCTGAAGGAGAAGATAGAAAATATCCTGAAAAAGATCTCGGAGTTTGTCAGCAATGTATTTGCAGGGGACTGGAAAGATGCGTGGAGCGGGATAACGGATATCTTCAAGGACGCATGGAACGGCATTATCGGCTTCCTGGAGGACGCCGTCAACCTTATCATTGACGGTATAAACTGGATGATCTCGAAGCTGAACACGTTCAGCATTACAACGCCGGAATGGCTGAACAAATTGAGCGTGACAAAAGGTCTCGGGGGAAAGACCTTTGGATTCAATATTCCGACGCTTGCGTCTGTCCAGCTTCCCCGGCTTGCCTCCGGCGCGGTCATCCCGCCGAACCGGGAGTTTATGGCTGTGCTGGGAGACCAGAAGCGCGGTACGAACGTCGAAGCGCCTGCTGATCTCATCCGGCAGATGGTTCGTGAAGAACTCCGCGCATACGGCGGCGGAATCGGGAACCGTCAGCAGACCGTCATTTTACAGGTCGACCGCAGAGAGCTTGGCCGCGTGGTTTACCAGCTCAACAACGAGGAGACGCAGCGTGTCGGCGTCCGTCTGGCAGGTGCAAAAGCATAACGGCAGCTGAAACACGAACGTTCGTTTGCTGTGCGGCTGTTGCAACGCCGCACACGCCGCCAGAAGCCATATACCCGCTCTCGTTTATGCGGGAGAATAAAAAACGCCGCTGTGGGGCTTGTACGGCCTCACAGCGGCATTGCTTTTTAATCGTCCGGACGGTGGATGAACCCATCAGGCAGAAGGTTGACGATCTGACGGTATGGGATCACGCAATCCGGCAGCGGGCAGCGAAAGCAGCTTGCGCAGTATGGGCATATCTCGTTCCGCTTGCGCGGTCGACCCTTTTTCCTGCGTGGGCGCAGCGGGCGTTCAGCCTGCTTGTTGGTCATGGCTTTTGATCTGCGGAATCCACACATTGCGAATGTGGGAAATTACCTGATCGCAGTCTGCGCGGGTTTCGCAGATACCCGCGTTCTTTGTGCGGATGGCTTTAATCAGCCGCTTGCAGCCCGCCTTGCTCATACCGTCGGGTGGAACCGGCCGCACTGCGTTCGGCCCAAAATCGTGATTTTTGATCTGTAAAAGCGCCATAAGCACGGCAAATTCGTCCTCTGTCATTCTGCGGATGGTGCTTTGCAGCTTTTCTCTGGTGATTTCCATTGAAATACCTCCTAGCTCCGGCTTGCCGTCGTATGGTTCTGTTCTCTTTCAGCCTTTCGCTGTCGGATCATTTTCAACAATTCTTTTTGTTCTTCGGTTGAAAGAGTCAATACAACGGCCTTCAGTCTGGCACGAAGCAGTTCAACTTCGCTTGCGGATATATCTGTCATAAAGTCCTCCTTAGTAACATGTTTCATAAAAGCGCAATTCCCGAATGCGCCCGCTGAAAAAGTGGTTGATGTTGTAATCGCAGCAGCGGTATCTTGTCCGGAAATGCTGGTCGATCATGGGCGGGTAGCTTTCCGGCGGAATGTCGGCGTATGCGCTGCCACGGTCGGCCTGCTCAATCCACGGCATATCCCGGATGATGCGCACGATCTGGCTTGCACAGATCGGCGGGTGCGGTCTACCGGTGTGTGCCTCGTACTGCTCGAAGTAGTACCGGAACACGCCAAGCGCTTCGTCCAGCGTGTACGGCCCTCCGGGGAATACCGAAGCTGTGATATCCGCGAATTTGTCAAAATCAAACAGCAAGTATCTGCCTCCTTTGTCGGGGTGGGTGGAGCGGAGCGCGGAAGCGGCTCCGTTCCCTTATACCCTTATACAGTCTACTTCTTACTTCTACTTCTGTTTCTTCTTCTACTTCTGTGTCATTCGATATCGGTCGATATCGACCGATCAGCGCCATGTCTTGCCGTGATTCGCTGCACATATCGCGCCCAAGCTTCTTCCATGTCCGGCATGAACGCAGAGAACGCAACGCTTTCGATTGGAGACAGGTTTGCGGGCTTTTCGCCTGTCTCCAAGAAGTCCCAGCAGGCCAGCAGCACGTTCACTGCTGTTTCCGGGGAAAGCTGCCTGACCAGTTCCCGGCGCTCCAGCTTCATCTTGAACCAGCTGGGGTGCTTGTCCTTGTCTTTCGCCATTGCCGCCCCCTCACGCCACAGTGAACCGGCGGCTGGTGCTGGACTTGGTGAAGCGTTCGGCAAGCTCCGGCATGGCCTTCTTGAACGCCGTGCTGTCGAACCGGCTGCTGGTCACGGTCTTCCAGGTGATCTTGTAATCCGCACCCGTCAGCGTGTCGGCGTCAATGGCGGTCATGTGCGCCTTGATCGTGTCCTGAATGCTTTCGATCTCGGCGGTCAGCTCGTCGGCCATGCGGCGAAGTTCGCGAAGCTCGTTGACCTTGCTCTGAATTTCTGTGTTGCTCATTTGTAAAGCCCCTTTCCTTTTTCGGTGGGCTGTGCTATACTGCAGTCAGCCCTTTTCGGCTGCGTCTCCTGTTCACTTCCTACGGCGGCAGGAGACGCTTTTTCTTTGTCTCGGGGAACTCCGGCGGCTGGGGGCTTTCAACTGATCTCGTGAGCCTTGCTGCACTTTGCTGTTCCTTCCCAACTCTTGTAGACGTTCTTCACCCATCTTCTGCCGGTGTCTGAACTGTTTTCGTTTGTTCCCCTTGACTGGCTTCATTATATCATACTGGGCCCAGTATGCAAGATGGGATGTTGCACAAATGTACCCAGTATGATTTGTTAATTTTGCATACTGTACCCACCATGATAAATGAGGTATAATATAACAAGAGGTGATTATATGGGGAAAACGTCAAGCGCTGTGAAAGACCGCTATAACGCGAAAACATATGACGAAATTAAGATCCGCGTTCCGAAGGGCCAGAAAGACTTGATACAGGCCCACGCCGAAGCGCAGGGCGAAAGCACGAACGGCTTTATCAACCGCGCGATCTCGGAGACGATGGAGCGGGACGGGAAGCCGAAAACGGATTGACAACGGCGGGAAACGCCGTATAATGAAAACAGGAGGGATGAAACTATGCTTGATGAAAAGGATTTGCAGGCTATCCGGGAGATGATTCAGGAATCCGCAAGCCAGACCCTGAAGGACGCGATGCAGGGTGCTTCGGTTCTGATGGAATCTTATTTCGGGCCGAAGTTCAAGCTGCTGTTTGAGAATCAGCAGACCATGATGGAGACACTTGCACCGAAGAGCCGGGTTGACGAGCTGGAGGAAGAGGTTGCATTCCTGCGCTCGATCATCCGCCAGCACAGCCGGGAAATCGAAGAGTTGAAACACGCATAAGCGAAATAACAAATGGCCTCCGAGCTTTCCCGGAGGCCATTTCCTCATACAAAACTTTTCGCTGTTTTGAGTTCAACAAAAATTCAACTCCATTACGAAAAGTTCAACAAAGTTACAAAACGATACCAAACGCAGAATTCAAAAAAGCTAGTGTTTTCAAGGCTTTTTCACACGATGTAACACGATAAAGAACGGCATTTTTAGAACTCATAACCCGGAGGTCGGGGGTTCAAATCCCTCTCCCGCAACCATAAAACCACCGTATTTCAATTGAAATGCGGTGGTTTTTCTAACTTTTCGCATCATTTTGCAATTCCACAAAACTTGCTTTGACCCCAATTGGTGCCGCTGTCTATAGAGCAATTTAGTTTTCTGGGGCGGGTTCAGCCTGTTTCAGTGTGATCAGCAGACGAATGATATTTCCCGTTTGGTACATCAGGTATTCCAGCACATTCAATTCGGTCTTATCGTGGTGCTTTGCATAGCCGTTCATGAAATTACAGTATGTCTGCAGCAGTGTTTCAAAATTTGAGGCAATTTCTTTCGGGACTCCAGCTTTGGATAAGTAGTTTCCGTAGATGCTTTTATTGCTTTCAAGGGCTTTATCATTTTTGAAAAATTCCTGAAAGAATGTTTCGAGTGCCTTGCGAAACTTATCTGCAATATCACTGGCATTTTCTGTTGTTGCATCTGCATATTCTCTTAAAGCCTTTACAAAAGCTGTATGTGCCTTTGGATACTGGTTTAACCATGCTAATGGCTGTGACACAAGAGCGGAATCTAGTTCAACGGCTCCCTTAGGGAATACAAAATATTCTCCGTCCGCATTGATTAGATTATAGCCAATGTGTGATTCTGCAAGCATTGCCGTAAGCAACTTAATCAGACCTTTTCGTTCAAAAAAGCGTCCGCTTTCATCTGGCTCTCGGTCTTCTGGCACAATATTCACAAGTGAAATGTAATACGCAAAAAACTCTCTAGGATCTTCGCACACTCTCCTTAGTATACTTAGCCAATGCCTATACCCAGCAGGCCCAATAAACTCAGATAGAAGTTTGTAATCCACTTCCGTACCCGTAATCCTGCAAAATTCGCGGTATTCATTCGCATTAATACCGCAAAAGCGAGTATCTAATGCGATTTCTCCAAGAATATTGAATATTTTCACGAGAAAAAATTTATACTTCTCGTTATCGCAAAACCCTATGCCAAGCTTTTCTCTATAATCCAAAAAATCCATCTTTATCTCCCTTCGTATTCTGACATGTTGTATGCTGGGCGTTGAAATTCACAAGACCATCATAACTGTTCTTCCTGAAAAATACAAGAGCGCTCTCTTTCCGGCAAAAAACATAAAAAATACTGTACTACAATCACGCGCCCATGCTGCAGGATTTCTGCAGCATGGGTCGTTTGTTATACGTCGATTTGCACGATAAACTGATTTGCGGCCAACTGAATATGCTCGACAGGTGTAGGGACCGGCGGGATCGGGAGCGTCAGAATGGCTTCCTGCGCCTGCTCTTTGATGCTGGCAATTCCCTCGGCCATGTTGGACGCTTCTGCGTCTATATCCGGGAAATCGATCAGGTCAAACAGGAGCAAGCCGTCGTCCTCCGTTGTAACGACCAACGGATACACTGCGCTCTGCGGCTGCGCGGTAAAAAGATCTCCGAGAAGGGCTACGGCTTCCTGCTTGTGCCCATCCAGTACATGTGCATAGGTGTCCAGCGTGAAGGATACGGAGTAGTGACCCATGATTTCAGACAATGTTTTCGGGTCCATGCCCTGTTCCATTGCTCTGGAGGCGAACGTGTGACGAAGCGCATGGAAGGTGAAGTGGCGAAGCCCGCTCGCCTGCAGAATCTGATTGTAATAATCCTTGAATGTACGCGGTTCGATCATTCCGCCAAGCGGATTTGTCACAATGTAGCCGCTTGCATTGTACTGATCCCCAGCAAGCTCCGCATCCTTCTGCTGGACATACTGCCAGCCCTGCAGCTCCTGAAGAACGGCGGGCAGAAGCGGAATCGCACGAATGGAATTCTGACTTTTCGGGGTCTGGATCACGATTTCCGTTGTGGGCTCTCCGGGCTGCAGGGGCCGCTTCATCTTGTTCAGCCGGTTCAGCGTCCGGCGGATATGCAGAATACCGGCGCGGAAATCAATATCCTCCCAGCGCAAGCCAAGCAATTCCCCAAGCCGCAGGCCGGTAAAAAGAACGAGACGGACAAACACGCCGTAGCGGTGCTGATAGCTGCACTGCATCAGGCGGGCCTGTTCGTCTCTTGTCAATATTACGATCTGCGGCTTGCTTCCTCTCGGAAGATTCACGCCATCTGCGGGATTACTGTTGATATATCCCTCCGCAACGGCGAAACTCAATGCCTTATGCAGAAACAGATTGAGGTTTACGATTGTTTTTGGACTCAGCTTTTCTGTTTCTGCTTTGTAATTATAATATTGCTGCAAAATTCTCGGTGTCAGCTCCTTCAACTGTATATTTCCCAAAGCAGGATTCAAATGGACACGGATGTAGCTTTCATAGCTCAGGTAGGTCGACTGCTTCAGCGTCGGCCGCATATAAGTTTCCAGACAGAACGGAAGCCATTCGCTCACAGTTACAGACTGAAAATTATTCGGTGTATGATCGCGAATAAAGGAAAGCTCGTGAAGCAGTTTGATTGCTTCCTCCTGTGTTTTTGCATAGCGGGAAATTCTTCGTTCCTCGCCGGTTGCATAGTCGATCCCGATCGTAACGCGGACCTCCCATCTGCCGTCGGCGCGCAGGCGAATATTTCCCTCTCTATCTTTTCTTGTTTTAGACATATCGGACACATCCTTTATGATAATTTACGCGAACCAAGCTCGGCTGCGCATTATCAAGGTGTTCTATGCTTTGTAAAAAATAATGATCTCCTATCATGTGAAAAAATGCGTGTTAAAGTTTAATCATGACAGAACAGAATATTAGGACTCAGAGGAAGTGTCATACAAAACACTTCCTCTGGCGGAAGCGTACAAGGTACGCAAAAAACATAAATAGGAGATTGTAACATGGATAATCAAATAAAAACATCAGAGGTAATTACAATTAGATATATAACAGAAGATGCTCAGCGGCTTCGTGCTGAAGCAAAGGCTGCCGGTTGTTCTCTGAGCGAATTGATTCGTGAACGCTCCCTTCGGGAAGATATGGAGGCTGAATTATTGAAGATACGCATTCAGAAAATCTCCGCTCAGCTTTGTCGTCACAATCTTATTGTGCATGAGATTCATGACAAAGATGCTCGTAACGCTTTTTTGAATTGGGAGGCAGAAGAATGGCAGTGTTTAAAGTGATTTCTGTTCCGCAGAAGTATGCTGACGAAGACGCTTATTCTTGCCGATAAAGCCTATGGCACAAAAGAGATCCGAACCTATCTGCATGACCAGTCCGCCCGCTATACGATCCCGCCGAAAGTGAACACAAAGCAGCCGTGGCCGTTTGATAAAGAGACGTATAAACGGCGGAATGTAATAGAGCGTTTCTTCAATCGCCTCAAGGAATTTCGCCGTGCTGAGACACGCTATGACAAGCGTGACGACTCCTTCCTTGCTTTTGTTATGGTCGCCGCGATCTGCGTCGCTTTCAGCATTTTGCACATCTAAGCGCTGTTTTCAGATACACCCTAGGTACACAATGTGTCATGGGGGTACAGTCGGTACGGGCAAAAGCAAGACGCAAACTCATGCATTTGAGTTTGCGTCTTGCTTTTACATAAGGATAGAGCTTCGCAGGAACGTAAGCGTCAAACCTAACCGCGCATAGACACACATGAGACAATAGTAATATGTATGCTCCGACGTACAAACATTGCGCATGATTGCCAATTCATACACAAAATATCCCATAAAAAACAATACATAATTGTCATGGCGCAAACAGACCCTTTTTTGGCACTATGCCCATTTGACAGGTCGATAAATGACGTGCTATCGTTTAATTGATACAAAAATACCGGCTGAAATGTGAGAAATGGATACGGCGTGCACAATTGCCGCCGATCCGGCCTTGTTGAGGGATTCGATATGATCAATCAATGCTATGAATACGAAGCAGCACATACAATCCAGGACGTGCTGTCCTGCAATGGGGATTTAAACATTGCGCTGGTTGCGGACTCGCATCTGGACAATTCCGTCCCGGCTACCATTGAGAACATCTCCGCAGTCGATCAGGCGGTACATTTTGACTGCTGCGTCCATCTGGGTGATTTCCTCGCCGGTGAGATCGGCAGACGGTACGCAAAGCTTCTGCTGCGGCAGCAGCTCGCGCTGTTCCGGCCCACTGTTTCGAGCGGACGCTTCTTCCCGGTGCAGGGCAATCACGACGCATGCAGCGGGCCGTATTCCGCGCGGCTCTGGCCGGAGGCCATCGGCTTTCTGGACGCGGAGCAGAACGTCCGCCGTCCTGCACAGAAGCCATATTACTATGTAGATATTGCGAAGGAAAAGGTTCGCCTTGTGTTCCTGTGCTCGTATTTTTATGAGCACCGCGGCGGCGAACCGGTCATGATCTTCGGATACGAGGAAGAACAAATCCAGTGGCTGCAAAACGAGGTGCTGGTTTTGCCGGCGGACTGGACGGTGATGCTATTCTCGCATGACGCGCCGTTTTCTGCATTGCTGTTCGATGAGAAAACTGCACTCGAAAAGAACGACATCGTCAACGGCAATCAGATCTTTTCCGCGCTCGACCAGTGCCGGAAGCAATACGGCTTTGACATTGCCGGGTGGTTCATTGGCCACTATCACGGCGATCGGATTGTAACGCTTTTTGGAATTCCGTTTATCATCACTGCGTCAGAAACTGCATATGATCCGCAGCTGTTTGATGACGACGTGCGCTTCTGGGAGAGAGAGCTGGGCACGCCGAGCGAAGATCTCTGGGATGCGCTCGTTCTGAAAAAGAGTGAACGCCGGGTCTATCTAAAACGCTTCGGCGCTGGCGAAGACAGAATCGTTCATTATTAAATATAGATGGAGGCATCCATATGGAACCACATTTTGCGGACAATTGCCGGTCGCTGACAGAAAAGCTCCATGCACTCCGGGAGCCGGACGATCTCTGCTTCGCGCTGCTTGCGGGAACGGCTGTGTCGGATTTCGCGGATCATACGGACGAAAACATCCGCGCGGTCGATGCGCAGACGCATTTTGACGGTGTCATCCACCTTGGCGATATTTTAAACGGCAGCATCCCCGAAAATGCGTCCCGCTTTGTACTCTCGCAGGAGCTGGCGCGGTTTCAGAATGCAACAGCTTCCGGCAAGCTCTACATTGCCTGCGGCGACGACGATGGCTTTCGCAATGAGCGCTATGTCGGCCAAATCGTGACGGGCATTGTTACAGACGAGCGCTGGTATGAAGAAACGGCGTATCTGGAGTCTTACGTGAATTTGCACCGGCCGCGGAACAAGCCGTACTATTTTGTCGATTTTTATGACCGAAAGATGCGGCTGATTTT
>OJAM01000387.1_pt1 | contig 19984 bp, 16 predicted proteins | sample 1589071 | NCBI WGS metagenome assembly OJAM01 (sample SAMN03283243) | human gut metagenome | biome: human-associated habitat; material: feces | host: Homo sapiens | place: Peru | collected 2012
TCCGCCTTCGAACGCTTCTGCACCTTCTGCGGTGCCATCGTGATGTTATCGAGGATCGTTTTATGCGGGAAAAGATCATAGCTCTGGAACACCATGCCGATCTTCTGCCGGTACTTCGACATCTCCGCACTGCTCTTTCCCGAGATCACCTCTCCGTCGAGGGCAATGCTTCCATGATTGATCGTCTCGAGACCATTGATGCAACGGAGCAGTGTGGATTTTCCGCAGCCGGATGGTCCGAGCAGGACGACGACCTCGCCCTTCTTTACGTCGAGATCGATTCCCCGGAGGATCTCGAGCTCGCCAAACGATTTATGTAAATCTTTGATTGAAAAAGTCGTTGTATGCCAAAGGAGCGAATTGCCTGTTGGGACAATCCGCACATTTGTACTTTCGCTTGTCGCAAAATTCACGATTCCATTCCCTCGTGCATACAGGTTGGTAGCCTGACTTTTGAGTCGTACTACTGTACCAACGCTTGGCAAAGATATCATCACGACCTTGAAAAACACTACGAAATAGCGCAACCTTTTCCTGTAGACTCAGCTTTGAATCTGTATGGAATATGGCTTGTAGGCTTTCTTTCGTTGTGACATTAGGCTCGGTTACAATGTATGGTATTCCATGCACATCAAGAATTTTTCTTAACCTGGCATTTTCTTTCTCTAATTCTTGAAGCTTGGCAATAAGCTCATTTGCATTTAGTTGTTTGCCTGTATCCATAGCGGTTCTTGTTCCCAACCAACAGGGAATCCAAGAGCTGCCAGGTCTATCTCTGGAAACTTGCTGAACAAATTGTGCATTTTGTCAAGCATGTCATTGTTGGGAGAGATGATGTCAAGGAAATACTTGATGATGCACATGTTATAATAGATTCTTCGCTTGTCCGCAGGAATAGTAATCCAAGGACGAGTCATGCCTCTCATATCATTTGGAATAATCTTGTTGACTTTGTTCCAAACACGAGCGTGATGACAACAAGCGTTGCGAGTAAGCGTAAGCACAGAAAGCCAAGACTCAAACACTGGAGCATGAAGGCAGAAACGCTTGGCGATCTGCTTTTTGAGTCCTTTATCTTTCAAGTTCCTGTAGTACATATTCACGCTACCCATTGGGAGAAGTTCACCAAGAATCCATGCTGGTGGAAAAGGTTCTGTATATGTTCTTTTGAAGTGTTCTATAAAGTCTTCAGTAGAACGTTCATACTCCTTCGACAACATTGCCATACTATTGACGAAAATGGACTGATCACGAAAATGTGCAGAATTTGTAAGCCAATATATATCACCAGTCCGTTCAGCCGTCATATTCATTACGGCTTCTCTTACAGCAATTTCGATCTTCTCAATCTCGTTAAAAAGGAGTAAGCGCAACTTTTTGTCAAAGCGATAAAGCATCATCACTTTGTTGAATGTAGCACCTTCCTTATACAGATGAAGAATCTTTGGAGTCTTCAACAAAGGATGCATATACGCAGACAATCGATAATAGCCAATGCTCTCCAAATACAATTGAGCCTTTTGCCTATCATTGATTATCAATCCACGATTTTCCAATAAGGTTACAAGTTCTCGTGGAGTCTTGTAATCTTTTCCAAAATTTCTCTTTGTCATAGCTTATAAACAAAAAAGCCCAGCCTATTTAAGCATTGTAAAGAGGCTCGGCTGGAACTAACGCTGCAAAAATACAAATAATCATTGATAATACAAACTTTTTTGCAAGAAAAATCATACGAAAGTGGATTTCCTTGACATATTTATATTTAATAATGTTAAATCAGACCTTGAAATCATACTTTGCCAGCCAAACCAAGTGGTTTCCATGATAAAAGTGTTATCTTTGTAACGTCTATACCCATACCGAAAGCCCCAATGGGCAGAGGTTTGGGCAGACATATATACATATAAGGCGTAACTGTACGCTTTGGTTTTGACAGTGTAAGAATCTGGCAGTTCGAGCAAAAGTTGTCAAGAACAAAGCAACGGGAACGCCTCATGAGGTGTATTGTATACAGCCCTTATTGGCTTCGGACGATTTTGCCGTTCGTTGTTAAGAGTGCTTTCTATATACGTACACAGGCGTGGGGCTTTCGGCGTTGCTCGTTTCGACAACTTGGGCGATGCCAGAGCCTTTACACTGTGGAACGAGTGACAGGACTGGCTCCACGTTTTCATGTATATATACCAACCATTTGTTGTTAATCATGCCAATATGGTAGCCGTTGGCAAAAAAGAAGAATAGTTGGTATGAGTAGTATAAAAGTTCCAATTACAAAGACGGATAAGGAAGGATTTCAAGTTATAATAGACTTGAATTTATATAGCGAAAAGGCTATAACAGCTACGATTTACAAATACACAGACAAGTTCTTTGTTTATCAGAACACAATGCCTAATGATGATAAACAGGTCTGTGTTATCTTTGAATCAAAAGATGGTGGACTTGACGAGAATATCGTTAAGCAATTCTGCAATGACTTGATTGACCAGCAACTTCGTGAGATTACTACGGAAAAGTATGGTCATATTCGGGATTTAATCGTTGAGGAAGCATTTAAGCCAGTCAGCCGATGAGACATTTTTTTATTTTCTTCGTGACATTCCTGCTAACGTCAATCTCTTACGATGACAATTCTGATATAGTACAGATAGAGAAAAGCGAACAAGATATAATAGAAATGGCAAAACGCCCTTTGGTACTTCAAAAAGCCTCATTTTCTTTTGCGCCATTATTGAAGTCATGCCACTCTTCTCACTACTCTCATCGGTCGCATAGTTCACATGTGTCACACAGGTCTCACTATTCTTCAAGATAGAACAATGAATAATACTTATACAATACTTCCATTTCGCTTCGCTCGATTTAACGAAGAAGAATATCTTCTATCGAATGATGTAGGAGAATATATTTTCCTAAAGAATGACGACTTTCACAAATTCGTCAATGGAGAACTTGACCCTACAAGTGACTTATTCTATGATATAGAGTCAAAGCAAATAGCCACAACAGACAAGGTTGAAGATGTTGTAAAAATGTTAGCAACCAAATTCCGCACAAAGAAGAGTATCTTGGAAGATTTCACTTCTTTGCACATGGTTGTGCCAACTTTGCGTTGCAATTCAAGCTGCATTTATTGTCAGGTAAAAAGACATGAAAGTACTGACCATTCTGCAGATATGACGAAGAAAACAGCAAAGAATATTGTCAAAACTATCTTCATGTCCCCTTCTCCATGTATCAAAATAGAGTTTCAGGGCGGTGACCCATCTACCGATTTTGAAATGGTGAAGTATATCATAGAAGAAGCTGAATGGCAAAACTTATTCAAGAAACGTGAATTAGAATTTGTCATCTGCACCAATCTTACTTTGCTCAATGAGAAGATGGTCAAGTACCTAAAGAAGCATAATTGTATGATTTCTACATCTTTGGATGGTCCAAAAGATTTGCATGACACTAACAGACCTCTCCAGAATAAGAATCTTGACCACCATGTTATCTTTGAGAAAAATCTACAGATGATTCGTGGTATTTGGGGCGATGATGAATGTGCATCCGCTTTAATGACAACTTCAAAGTATAGCCTCGGAAGATTCAAGGACATCATAGACGAATACATCAGATTGGGATTCCATAATATTTTCCTAAGAGCTCTGAATCCTTACGGCTTTGCAAAACAGCATAAGGACAAGATTGCCTACCCGATAGAAGATTTCGTAAAGAACTACAAAGAGGGACTGGATTATATCATTGAACTAAACAAGAAGGGAATATTCTTTGTAGAAGGGTATGCAGCCTTGCTTCTGCGTAGGATTCTCACACCTTTCGCAACGGGGTTCGTAGACTTGCAATCTCCTGCAGGTGTTGGCATAGCTGGAGCTATATATGATTATGATGGCAGTGTGTATGTTGCCGATGAAGGAAGAATGATGGCTCGTTTCAAAAACTATTATTTCAGACTTGGCAATGTGAACGAAGATTCGTATCAAACCATGTTCAATGGAGAAAAGTTGCATGAGATTATAAGCAATGCTTGCAATGAATGCTTGCCCGAATGCGCAGAATGTGTATTCCAACCTTACTGTGGTGCAGACCCTGTAAGAAACATGTCAGAGCAAGGAGATATGGTTGGTCATCGTCCTACAAACGAGATGTGCAAGAAGAACAAAGCTATTATGCATTATCTCTTTGAACTTCTTCAAAAGCATGACCCTGAGATAAATAGAATATTTTGGTCTTGGATAAAATAGTGAGATATGAAACAATTAAATTCATTATACAACTCTAACGCACAGGAGCTTCTTGGACGAATAACACTTAGCGGTAAAAATATATTAAACCGTTCAGCATATATCCTTGTTACCAATGAGCAGAATATGCCTAAAGGTTACAAGGCTATCATTTCAACACATGATTTCTCTGCCAATACATCTACACCATATATAAAAGTTGACAATATTTCAGACTTCAATGAAGGTGACGTGATAAACATATCCCCTAATGGAGAGGTGTGTTTTCTATATGAAATCAATTCTGCATCCAATGCAATCTTTGCTACTGCTCGTTGCAATCATCGCTGTATCATGTGTCCTCAACCTCCAGTGCAGCAAGAGAAGGACAGAACTGATTTTAATCTGAATTTGATTAAACTGTTCGATAAGAATACACAAGAAGTCGGAATTACTGGTGGTGAGCCAACTATGATTGGTGACAGATTATTTGAGATTATACGCCAAATTAAAAAATCATGTCCTAAAGCTGCCATAAGCATACTATCCAATGGAGTGAAATTTGCAGATATTGACTACGCTGCAAAGTTAGCAGCTTGCAACCATCATGATTTACAAATAGACATTCCTATCTTTTCAGATATAGCTTCTATCCATAACCATATAGTAGGAGCTAAGACGTTTTACAAAACGGTTCAAGGTTTGTATAATTTGGCACAATTCGGGCAACAGATAGGTTTGAGGGTGGTTATCCACAAACAGACCTATAAGAGATTGCCACAGTTGGCTGATTATATCTATCATAATTTCCCATTTGTCACCCAGGTAGCTTTTATGCAGATGGAAACTACAGGGTTGGCAGAGACGAATTTAAAAGACTTGTGGATAGATCCATATAGCTATAATAATGAGCTGAGAGAAGCTGTACTCCTTTTGAACGACAGAGGTATAACGACTTATATCTACAATGCTCAATTATGTGTGCTTCCACCAGAATTGCGTCCATTTGCAAAGCAATCAATTAGCGAATGGAAAGATGTCTATCTTCCAGTCTGCGACGGATGTGTTCTCAAAAATGAATGTGGAGGTTTTTTCTCGACAAATAAAAATAACATAAGTACACATATCCATAAAATAGAATGTACAAATTCATGTACAGAGTGAATTATTAACAATATTGTCAAATTTAAAAACGGAGGTATCAATGAAGAGACTAATGTTTTTGATTGTTTCGGCATTTATCGCTACAACGAGTTATTGCGCCAACGTTTCTGATAACATCATGAACGTATTGGGCAATAATGACGAAACAACACAAATTGAGAAGCAGAAGAACCAGCCTTTGGTTTTGCAGAAAGCCATTGACATGGTAAAGAGTTCTCTTGCGGGTCACTATTCGCATAGTTCTCATTCTTCACACAGTTCTCACAGCTCGCATAGCTCACACTCGTCTCACTATTCAAGTCGTTACTAAGGATAGTGATTCGCAAGATCATTGCGAGTTGTAAAATAATTTGGGAGGGGCGTATTCGAAATGCGCTCCTCCCTTAATATTTTATCTACTCAAGCCTTTTCTCTTCATTGGCTTCATCATCTTTGTCGCCTGTCGCAAGCATCGTCTTATCCATTCTATCTCATCTTCGTCCTTCTCACGTCCCCAGTCTTTAGTGTCGCTACCGCCACCACCTTGGCTTTCAGCAAAGTTGGTAGCCTCGTTGACGTAGCCGATGTAGAGGTACATTGCACAATAGATAATTTTGTCGCCATAATTAATGAAGTCCATTGCAAAGCTGTCGTCAAATAGGCTGCTGTCGTGAATGCTCGTCATACGAGGATAGATGTCTGCTATCTCTGCCAACGCCTTCATACCAGCCTGCGCCCATATTTTATTGATCATCTGTTGCTGGTATGAAACAGCTGTTTTTTCAAAATCGGCTTTAATCTCCCTGTTTCTTGCTTCGATGTGGGAGGTATTCTTCTGCAACTCATCAAGTTGCAACTTAGCCTGCGCAAGTTTCATCTTTTTGTCGTTCAATTTGTCACGAACATCCCAGAGTTCCTTTCTGGTGGCGGTAATCTTTGCCTTTATCTCAACAGCATCACTAAGATGATTCTTCATGTAATCTTCAAGTTCGGCTATGGTCGCTTGTTTCTCTGCTTCCGCTTTCTCCAAATTGCTGACCATAGTCTGCAGAGCCTTGATTTTTGTCTCTGCTTTTGTGATGCTGCGATTAAGACCAGAAAGAAGCGTCTTCTTCATGCCTACTTCATTTGACAAAGTGCGGCATTCATCAGCCAACTCCCTGCGATAAGTTTCTGTTGACTTGTGCTTAGCTCCAGTTATGGTGATGTCATCACCACGCTCCAGTCCATACTTTTCATTAACCTCTGCAAGTCGGCTATGAAGTTCTCGCATCCTTGTTCTTGCTTGATTCATGTCGTTTCCACCAAAAAGATCTTTTGCGCTCAGTCTGCCGTCCTTTGTGATGGGGACAATGACCGCATGTGCGTGAGGGTTGAGTTCGTCTAAATGAACAATGAACGAAACGACATTTTCTGCACCAAACTCCCGACAACAAAAGTCATATATGTCCTTTGCCCATCTGTCTATACCGCTGCAACTGTCAACATCCCAGTTGTTGCCGTTCTCACTGATTGCCTGGTCGCCAAATGCAAGTTTACGCATCTGCTCGCGATTACCCCCAAAGACAATGCTCACGGCACGGTTTGATGTGGCATTCACTCTGCCTGTCACTCTGTTCTTGATGGCTTGCTCAATTTTGTCTGTTATGGACTTGGTCTTATCTACAGGTCCAAGTTCTCCACCTTTCGACACCTGAAAGTTAAGTCGGGTACGACTACGGTCATAGTTGTACTTTGGATCATTCTCCTTCCTTGAAAAAAGGTCATCGCCCCAATTGCGCTGATGCTCATCGCTGACAGCAACGCTTAAAGACTTGACCTTTTGAATGTCCATCATCTGTTTCTTATTATCGCTCATAAAATTGCTTGTTTTAATTGATTGTACATATGAAATTCAGCTTGCTGTACACATATAATGGCTGTTTGCCCTAATTACTGAGCTTGCTCGGTGTATTAGGCTCCACCCAAGGGATATGTTCGCAAGCGAACTCGTTATAACTGCTGCCAGTAGTGCTATGGCTCTTCCACCAACACCAACCCAAGGCTGTCTATCAGATGTTGGAGTGGCGGATGTTGCTTTATCAGCCTTTGTAGCGCCATCTGCGGTGTTTCCGCCATCAGTAGGAAGTCTGCAATGTCAAGACCATTGACCTTTTGTTCATCGGTGGCATTGTCTTCCAAGATATTGCTGACAAGAACTTGTTTGCATATTGATTGCAGCAAAGGAAGTTTGCTTTTCCACTTATCCGTTGCCCCAAGGTCTGGAACCAAAACAACCTCCCGACCGCTTAGGACTTCGACTGCATCTTTATTGAAACATCCGTTCATGCCTCCAGTAGCCAACCATACGAAATCAGACATGAAGTGGGTGGCAATGATGGCTGTCTTTTCGCTCTCCACGATGGCTACAGTCTTGGTCGTGGTTTTATCTGTCAACAGATGTTCGCCAAAGAAGCACTGCCGAAGTGTAAAGTCTGGCAGTTTCAGTTCCGAGTGTACCCAAGTCACCAGGCTGTGGGGTTCCTTGATGCGGTGTCCTGTCTTGTCATCATACTTCATTATCTTGCCAGTGCGCACATTCCCATTGACATCTATCTGCCAAAAGATAGTTGAACCGCCCCATTTCTTTGAAGTGCCGACCTTGTACAAGGCAAACAGCCGTTCTGTCTCCTCCTTGTCAAAGACCATTGAAATGTATCGGTACAAAGGATTGACAGAATAGCCATGCAGTGTTTGCTCCATCAACTTATTCTCAATGAAAGTTGGAAGAGGTTTCTCTTTCCTACACTCTTTGATTGGTGTTTTATATCTCCAATCATCATTGCAGTTGGCATCGGGATTGTCCTTGAAATAATCAGATGGAGAATAATGGTAGCCACAACTCTGTTCATGGTCACAACGCCCCACATTGTCAGGAAATACAATCTGTCCTTCCTCGTCAATATATCTTGCAAAGCAACGCTTACGCCCACATTGAGGGCAAGCATATCGGTTGCCCAGCTTGTATTTCTGTAGATGGAATCTATACTCACTCATAAGGCTCTGCACTTATTGCACCTTGCACTTTCTGCACTTTTGCACTTGTTTGGCACAAAATGCAGCATCTTTTGTGCAAGAGTGCAAGAAGTGCAAAGTGCAAACGGTGCAAGGTGGTGGTTCTACTTCTGAACTTTCTCATAATTGCCTTGCTTGTCTTTGATGATAAAGTTTCTCTGACAGAAGTCTTTGAGCATATACTTGACAGTACGTCTTGCAAAACCGAAATCCGCTCCAGCCTTTACTGCTTCAGCAGTTACGAACTTGTTTCCCAACGAGTCAAGTACCTGTTTTTTCACAGGGTCGGTAGCCTCGGTTAAAACGAGGTCATCCATCCTTTTGTATGACTTCTCAAAGTAATCGCTCATCCGTATGGCTGCATTCACGGACTCCGCATCAACAAAATCCTTGTGAGACTCATCACAAGCCCATCGGAACAGTTGGAATATCAAGGCAAGTCGAGCAGTGTTCAAAGGAACTTTTGCAGCACGTGAGTCTATCATTTTTTCATCCGTAATGGCATTCTGCCGTTCTATGTCCTCATTCTGCCAATCATAGAATATGTCAATGGCTTCATCAGAGAAGTCAAGAACATTGAAGATGCCTTCCGTAAAAGGAAGAGCCACAGCCTTGTCTATGATCTCTTTCCATACACGGAATGGTCTTTCAATGATTGCAGCATCTTGTTTTGGAACCTTAACCCAAGGAGCAATCTTCAAACCTTTTGGGCATGTGATCAGAAAACGGTCAAGAAAACCATTCTTCTTGAATCCCATATCATAAAGTTCATGCACAATACCAGTCTGGATAGTTCCTACAATCTGTATGCAAGGATAGTCAATGCGTAAAGGACAATCAAGATTACAACGAGATACATCTACTGGCAAGCCATTGTGAGCCGACAGCATCTGTTGTACAAAAGAACTGTTGTTGTATCGGTTGATGGTGTTGAACAGCCCCATTATCTCATCCACCACAACTGCCACACCTCTGAGGTTGGCATCGTGATTGCGCATAAGAATCTCTGGCGTGAAGTCATTCATGATATTCTTATGCAGGACAGGTACAGGAGGTAACGATTCCCATTCCGTCCGTTTTTTGCCCTTGTTCCTCTCCACAATGGCTGCATACTCATTCTTTAGAGCCTTGAACTTATGGTACTCCTCTGTATCAATGTCGTGCAACGGCTTGTAGGCAAAGTTCAATGGTGGCGTCTTGCCGACTCCTGGTCTGCCAACAAGAATGACATATAGGATAGGTGAAGTAATCCAATTGCCTTTAATCCGGATATAGCAGGAGTTGCCGACGGCTGCTGCCATAGCGGATATAAGGGAAGTAGCGGTAAACTCAATGGAATAGTTTTCCGTCCTTGCCAAATCAAGAATCATCTGCTGCATCTTCTGGGGGAATACGTCAAGCGGAATGCCAGAAGTGGCTACGCCCGAAGCCTCCGAGCGTAGCTTGTTACAAATTTCAAGCGCATCCATGATATTACCAGTTTAAGGGTTTCGGCTTGCGCTTGTTTCCAGCAAGAATAGCTGCGTTCTCTTCCTCTGCTGTGAGTGGTACAGGATTCTTGCGGTTAGTCTCCAGCCATTTGTCAAGTTCATCCTGATAAAGGCAGTAACGCTTGCCCGGCTTGGTGGCAGGAATGCTGCCGTTTCCAAGTTTCATGTAGAGAGTTGCCATCGGCATTTTCAGATATGCAGATGCTTCCTCCACACTCATAGGTATGTGCGTATTAGCCTTGTGTGGCTTGTTCTGTGATTGCAGACTGATGATCATCTGCTTCATGCCCACCACTTCGTCCCGAAGCTGGGCAACGACCATTGGAAGGTCGTTGAAAGTTAATTCCTTTGTCATATACAAGTTGTTCTAAAAAAACTGGGACAAAGGAATAGAATGATGCTTCCGTTACTGAGGTTCGTGACAGTCATTTGTCATTCACGAAGGAATAACTCTAACAATGGGGATTATTCAGGATTTTCCTCCGTCACATCATGGAAATCATATCCACCATTGGCAGGCTCGTCAATAGGGATTATATCATTGGAACATGGTGCTTTCAGGTTCTTCAATGTGCTGTAGTCCAAGCCTTCAAACGGCTTTGGAAATAAAGCCTTGACAAAGGCTATTCGCATTGCCATTGTGTAATCACGTTTACCCAAACGTTCTGCGATATTCCACACGAAGTGCCTTAAAGGGATATTCTCAACATTTTCCTTGAAACGGTTTATTGCTATTGGGGTATAGTTGGTGTCGTTGCTCCATTCCTTGACAGCCTCTATAACCTTGTACAAATCTTCCTCATAAAGGAAACGTGACATGGTACGGTGTACATAGTCAAGTACGGCTCTTGTTCGCTTATCCCTTTCCTCCTGTGCTTCTTTTTCTTGTGCCTCTACACACTTGGCATAGTCCTCATGACTGTATTTTACAGACTCTGTTTGTGGTAAGGTTTGCATTGGCTGTCCTTGTTCTGTTGCTGGCTCTGCTTCTACAATGTTTTTCTTTGTCTTGCTGTTGCTGCCAATGGTCATCAGTTCATAGGGATAATTCACCATGGAAATGAATATCGCCCAAAGCAGGATGTTGCTTCCTACAAAGATGATTGACTCGACAAACAGACTTTGGTGAAAGTCATTGCCTACATACATCGCCACGACAAGAGAGATGGCGAGAATTGCTGTACCAACAAAAGCGTAGATGGTACAATCTGAAGTTGTCTTGTTTACTGTCATTATAGTATTCGTTTTATTGTTATTCGTTCAAAAACTTCCACAAAGTTAGATGCAGAAGCATGTAAAAACCGCATTTACGTTCTCTGGCACTCTTTCTTTTACGCTTTATTAGCGTTCTAATATGATATCATACTCTGAATCATACTTTAAACTGCTCGTTAGTGCCAGTTGCCGCTAATTGCTGACTACAAAGGTAAGGATGAAGAAAAGGGATATTTGCAGTTCCTCTTCAATATCTATAGAAATTAGGATGTATTTGTCGAATTGGTTCTATCCACGACAGCAAATAGAACCAACAAAACGAGAAAAGGACTATTGGAACACTATCATTCCAACAGTCCTTTTCTGCGTGTTATTGTCAAATGGTTACTTCTTCAAGGTAATGCAGCCAACCGAAGCACGCTTCTGAGCATCGGAAATCTTGGCATACACCTCTGTCGTTGCCACATTCTTGTGACCGAGATAACGTTGCACTACGGCAATACTGGTTCCTGCATCGAGCTGGAGACAAGCAAAACTGTGGCGTGAGCAATGATAGGAGATATGCTTGGTAATCCCTGCATCTTTCAGCCAGTTCTTCAATGGTGCCTGCGTCATGGAGTCTTTGAAATCAGGGAACACCTTGCCACGTTTATCTGGTGAATAGCCTATCAGTTCCAAGGCTTCCTCACTGATTGGGTTATGCACGATGTCTTTTGTCTTCTGCATTCGTGTAGTGACATACATCACGCCATCGCTGCCGTATGGCTGTATCTCCTCCCAAGTGAGCTTCTTGATGTCGCTCTTTCTCAATGCCGTTAGGCAAGAGAACAGGAAGGCTCGCTTCAATGCAGGGGCGGAGCATGGAGTGGATGCCAAGCGGATAACCTCGTCCTGTGAAAGATGCTCCTTGTCTGTCGGGATGGTCTCGATACGTTCCAAGAAACCATTTGGATTCTCCTTTATCTTATGGTCACGATAGGCTGTGTGGATTGAAGCACGGAAAGTTGACCAGTAGTTGGCTGCCGAATTGATATGCAGTTTTCTGTTCTTATGCAGTCCCTGTGGTGCTGTCAGCAGATACTCACGAAATCTGTTGCACAAGTCCACGTTTATCTCCCCGAAGGTACACTTGCCTTGCGTGAAGGTACGAAAGTGCATATAGACGTGCTGCCACTTGGAGTTCTTCTTGTCTGCCAGTCTCTTAAAGTAGGCAAGAAAATCTCCCTTCATTTTCTCCTTGTCGAAGAAATCGTAACGCTCGTTGACGATAGCCTCGAAGCGACGGCAGCGTATCGCCTCGGCTCTTGCCGTAAGATTGAGATTGTACTTCTGTTCCGTCTGGTTCTTCGGCTTGGCATAGATGTAGATGCCAAGCGACTCATGGCGGATGACTTTCATCGTGCTCTCGTCACGATAGCCTGGATAATAGTCAAGATAATAGGACAGCATGTGTCCGTCCTTGATTTTGCGTGTACGCAATGATACGGTCTTGCAGATGTTGCTCATAACTGATATGTATTATTGATGATTATTCGTGGTGAAGTGTCTCTTCACGGCTGCAAAATAACTGAATGATACTTCCGTGACTCCAATTATTCATAGTAACTGATGGATAATGCTGAAATCACTTGCTTTCACAGTCCTTTAGCAGCTCTTTCTGCCATTGCACGCTCCACATCCGTCTTCAAAAGCAGATTTTTCACTCCGACTTTTACCTTGCTGATATGATGCACTCTTACGATATGGCAGATATTGGCACTTGTCAGACCATACAACTGCTGCACCTGTTCGGTGGTATAATAGTTGTCATCGTTCATGAGGTCAGTCCTGCGCAGTTCTTCAAGATGTTCCTTGGAATAATAGGTGCGACCATACTCACGTTTGGTCGGTATCTTGTGACGGTAGGTGTATGCCCTGAGTGCCGACTTGCTCATACTGAAAGCATCCTCCACGTCATCAGCTGTTACCCACTCGGTGATGCTGTGGATGTCAACGGCAGTTCCGAAGAACTCGTCAATATGCCGTTTGCTGTAATAGTTCTTGCCAGCGATACGGCACATCGGTATCTTGTTGCGCTTGGCGGAGGTGTAGAGCCAAGACTTCTTGACCTTATAAATGGACATCACTTCTTCACCAGAATAATAGTCAAGCACCTCATTCTCCTCTTTCCCTTTTATTGATTCCAGGTTTTGTGTTGGCTTTTCTGCTTTTGCCTTTTTACTGGGCTTGCTCTTGCTGGCAGGAATCACACGCTTGTAAGGATTACCCTCAAACATCTTCTCTATATCAGTCTTTCTAACGAATGCCATTCGGCTGCTCAACCGTGAAGCCTTCAACTTGCCGTTAGCCACAAGTTTGTAGATATACTGTCGGGTGCATCCCATCAGAATGGCAGCTTTGGAGAAGGTAAGATACTCCTGATGTTGCAGATCCATGATTGGCTCAATACCGTTAATCAAGTCCTGCTGTCTTTTCTTCCTAAGACGTTTTGCCTCTGCCTGACATTCCTCGGAACAGTATTTCTGCATACCGCTTCTTGGCACGAATGTCTTGCCACAAAATTCACATTTTCTTGTCGGTCTCATACTCTTTGATATTGCTATGTTCTACATACTTTGAGTATTCCACCGATGGAGTAAACGGAAGTGAACCATTGACAACCTTTGTCAACCCTGTCCACGATATAACGCTTTTTGCCTATCAGCTTTCAAATCTGTCCTCCATCGTAACCACTCGTAAACCCTTGTCAACTACGTTCACGATATGACAAAATAAAAGCTCCGCAAATTCTCCACGGTAGAAATACGCTGCAAAAATATGTGGAAAATCGGGAACTGCCAAAAAGCACTCAGAAAGTGTTAAAAATTAAAGAGTGTTGAAAATCAATGCTTTATATTTGGTTAGTCATAGTAAGTTATGGTTAGTTATAAGGCTCTAAATACAATACGAGAAAGCACGTTCACCAATCGTTTTAACCGAGTTAGGGAAAGAAACAGAGACAAGGTCTCGACAACCTTCAAATGCCGAAGCTGATATGGATACAGTTCCCTCTTTAATTGCAACAGAAGTATTCGGTTGCATCACACCATTATAACCATATAAAACATCGCCTATATATACAAGTCCGGATGGGAGAGAACCATACCAAGGAGTGAACAAAAAAGCCTGTGCTCCTATACTAACGACCGAATGTGGAATTGATACAGAAACCAAATTTTCACAATCATAAAAAGCTCCTTCTCCAATAGACACAACTGAATTTGGTATAGTGACAGACTTTAGCTCACTACAACGAGCAAATACATTGTCACCTATAGACGTAACTGTACTGGGGATAATCAAATCTTTAATTTCCACATCATTAACAAACAAATGTTGGGTATAAGATATAGGATTGTCATTTAATGATGAAAAAGATATATTACACCATGCCGCAACATCAGAAATATTTACCTTTGTCAGCCCATCACAACCATAAAATGCCTTTGTTCCAATAGAGGAAACACTTCCTTGAATGTGAATTGACTTTAGAGATGAACAGCTATAAAAAGCAAAATCACCAATGGACGAAACTGATTTCGGTATCAATAAATCATGAATTTCACTACCATTCACATACAAATGTTTTGAAATATAAAACGGATTTGACTCCTCATTGCTAAAAGAAATTCCACACCATGCTGCGATGTCAGAGATGTTAACAGCCTTTAAACCAGAACAACCTAAGAAAGCACTGCTACCGATAGAAGTGACAGAGTTAGGAATAGTTATATCAGTGATAGATTTCTGGTTATATGCAAAATAAGAAGGAATATGCTTAACTCCTTCTCCAATAATGAGGGTTGTTAGGTTTCCGGATTTAAATGGACTTTCGGGAAATGAAAAATCTGCACAGTTTTCAGCATTGAAAATAACCGAAGTAAGTGAAGAACAGTCAGCAAAAGCTCCACTACGTATATCGGTCACATTCTCACCAATAATGACAGAGGTAAGACCAGAACACCCACTAAAAGCAAACTCACCAATGTAGTTTACTGAATCAGGAATTGTAATAGATGTGAGTTTCTTTTGACCGTATGCCAAATAAGAGGGTATACGCTTTACATCTTCTCCTATAACAAGACTTGTTAGATTACAATCTTTGAATGTTTCTTTGGGAAAGTCCTCACAGTTTTTGGCATTGTAGATGACCGAAGTGAGTGACAAGCAACGGTTAAATGCAGAAATGCCGATAGTGGTCAGGTTGTTACCAATAATTACAGAGGAAAGACTAGAGCAACTTGCAAAAGCACTGCTACCGATAGAAGTGACATTATTTGGGATAGTGATTGATTTGATGCCAACACATCCACAAAAAGCTCCATTTCCTATAGTGGTGACACTATCAGGAATAGTGATCGAAGAAAGACCAGTACAGCCAGCAAAAGCAGATTCACCAATAGACGTGACAGTGTTTGGAATAGTTATATCTGTAATAGAATATTGGCCGTTTGCCAAATAAGAAGGAATATGCTTAACTCCTTCTCCTATAATGAGGGTTGTTAGGTTACAGCCATAGAAAGCAGGAAAGTAGTTACAGTTTTTAGCATTGAATATAACCGAAGTAAGAGAAGAACAGTTAGCAAAAGCGCTATAACCTATAGTGTCCACATTTTCACCAATAATGACAGAGGTAAGACTAGAACAACCAGAAAAAGCATTCTCACCAATGAAGTTTACTGAGTCAGGAATACTCACCGAAGTAAGTCCAGGGCAAGAATTGAACGCACTATTACCAATAGACTTGACTGAGTTAGGAATAGTCACTGAGGTGAGACCGGAGCAATCATAAAAAGCCATATCGTCAATAGAAGTAACAACAAGGTTCGCATTTAAATACTTGATTTCCTTTGGGATAATGACCTCGCCAAAGTAAGAACCACTTTTTTGCGTAACAGTGACGCTTTTCCCATCTTTGTTCAAATAGTAAGTGATACCATTGACCACAAAATCGTGTGATCGTGCCAACGCAGATGTGGCAGTAATCAACACTAAAGCTAATAATAATAACTTTTTCATAATTAAAATAAATATATTAGTGTTTGATATATTTCTTTCATTTAAAAATAGAGCAAATGTATTTCTATTTGTTATTTCAGCCAATTTCTTTAGGCTATCTGAAAAACAACATGAATCCATTATAGTAGTTCCGCTTCCTTAATATCAATATCTGGCATACCAATTTTAAAGAGAACATTATCATTTTTTGACTAGGATCGTGTAAATACAGAGAGCAATAAGAAAACAGTAACTACGAACAGCTTAGCAAAAAAGCCTAATGATAAAAAAATCTCCCATATTCATACTTTTTTGTGTTTCTCACGTCCTCTCCTATTGAAACTGGTTTATGTTTGGGTCACATAAATAAAGAAAGCGTGAGGACGATATCGTTGTCAATTGACTAAGAGGCATCGCCAAACGCCTAACACAGAAATTGAACAACCCACCCCCACGCTGAAGCCTATATAGCCACATCCCGCTTGCTCGCGGGGGTGGATATTACAAGCACAGCGAAGGCGTTTCAGTTGCCTCAATATCCCTCTGTGTTTGAAAAATTGGCGATTTTCTTAATCAGGACTTGAAGCGAAACGCTTTCGTTATCAAAAATGTAATGCGAAACTGTGAGCCACATATATAAGGAGTCACAATTTCACACGCAAAATTAGTGATTATCTCTCACAGATTCAACTATTTTAACAAAAAAGAAATTGAAATCAGTATTATAGAAGTCAAGAAGAAGAAGAAAGAATTGAAGTTTTCATTTTCGCTAAATTCATTTTTGTGTCGTTTATGTGTCGTTTGTAATTTACAATATCATATTTAAGGGGTAAAATGTGATACCAATATCAAAAATAATACTCTAAAACTATGATAAAAGCAAGAACAACGACCGTTATTCTCCATCAACGAACACTTACGAAAGATTGTGATTGTAGGTGATGATATCCTGTAGTAAGTTGTTGAGTTGCACCGTGTGGGGTGAAATTGGTGGGTTGAGGTTTTTTTTGTAACTTTGCGGATTGAAACAATAATGAATTATTTATGGGCATTTTCAGCAAATTTTTCTCAAAAGAAAAAAAGGAAACTCTCGACAATGGTTTGAAAAAAACCAAGGAAGGCGTATTCAGTAAAATAGCGCACGCTATTGCGGGAAAATCGACAATCGACGACGATGTTCTCGACAATCTTGAAGAGGCTTTCATCACAAGCGATGTGGGCGTAGATACCACCTTGAAAATTATCAAGAGAATACAGGACCGTGTAGCTCGCGATAAGTATGTTGGCACCTCTGAACTCAACGCCTTGCTTTGCGACGAGATTTCACAAATGCTTGCCGACAACAATAATAGCGAAGTAGCCGACTTTACCGTTGCCACCGACAAGAAACCGTATGTGATTATGGTGGTGGGCGTGAATGGCGTGGGTAAAACCACCACTATCGGTAAACTCGCCTACAACTTCACCCAAGCTGGCAACAAGGTGGTGCTCGGCGCTGCCGACACCTATCGTGCCGCCGCCGATGAGCAGCTCGAACGCTGGGGCGAAAGAGTGGGCGTATCGGTGATTAAGCACAAAATGGGTACCGACCCTGCTTCGGTGGCTTACGACACGGTGAAAAGCGCCGTGGCACAGGGTGCCGACGTGGTGATTATCGACACCGCTGGCCGTCTGCACAACAATGTGGGTTTGATGAACGAGCTGACAAAAATTAAGAATGTGATGAAGAAGGTGGTGGATTGGGCTCCTAACGAAATTCTGCTGGTGCTCGATGGCTCTACCGGTCAGAACGCATTTGAGCAAGCCAAGCAATTTGTAGCAGCCACTGAGGTGAATGCCCTCGCTATCACCAAACTCGACGGCACCGCCAAGGGTGGCGTGGTGATTGGCATCAGCGACCAGTTTAACATTCCTGTGAAATACATCGGTCTGGGTGAAGGTATGACCGATTTGCAGATTTTCCGCAAAGAGGAATTTGTGAGGAGTTTGTTCGGCAAAGAATAATAGAATTATATGCGTAAAAACAAGATTGACATCATATCGCTGGGTTGTTCTAAAAACCTGGTGGACTCCGAACACCTTATCCGCCAGTTTCATGCCAACGGCTACAGTGTGGAGCACAACCCCAGCCGTGTGGACGGGGAAATAGTGGTGGTGAACACCTGCGGTTTTATCCGCGACGCACAAGAGGAATCCATCGACATGATTTTGGAGCTTGGCAGAGCAAAAAAAGAGGGTAAAATCAAGAAGCTCTTTGTGATGGGATGCTTGGCTGAGCGCTTTATGGCGCAGCTCACCGACGAATTGCCAGAAGTTGACAAATTCTACGGTAAATTCAACTGGAAAGAAATGCTCAACGACCTTGGCAAAAGTTACAAGGAGGACCTGTCGAGCGAAAGATACCTCACCACTCCCAAGCATTACGCATATCTGAAAATATCGGAAGGCTGCAATCGCTTTTGCGCTTTCTGCGCTATTCCTTTAATCACCGGCCGCCACAAGTCGGTGCCAATGGACACGCTGCTCAACGAGGTGAAGCACTTGGTGAGCCAAGGCGTGAAGGAATTTAACGTGATTGCGCAAGACTTGTCGTCGTACGGTCTTGACCTCTACGGCAAAATGATGCTGCCTGAGCTGATTGATCAGATGGCGCAAATCGAGGGTGTGGAGTGGATTCGCTTGCACTACGCCTACCCTACCCAATTCCCTTACGACATTCTCCCCGTGATGGCGAAGCACGATAATGTGTGCAAATACCTCGACATCGCTTTGCAGCACTCTTCCGATAAGGTGCTCAACAATATGCAGCGCCACATCACTAAGGCTGAAACCATCGAGCTGATTAAGCGCATACGCAAAGAGGTGCCGGGCATACACATTCGCACTACGCTTATGGTGGGATTCCCTGGTGAGGGCGAAGAGGAATTCAACGACCTGGTGGATTTCGTGGAAGAAATGCGATTTGAGCGAATGGGCGCTTTCGCCTACAGCGAAGAAGAAGGCACATTTGCCACTAAACACTTCGACGACATCATTCCAGAGGACGTGAAAGCCGACCGCCTTGATAAAATCATGGAGATTCAAGAGGAAATTTCGGATGAAATCCAATCGAAGAAAGTGGGCAACGTTTATAAAGTGATCATAGACAGCGTGGACGAGATGTATTACTCTGGCCGCACCGAATGGGATTCGCCAGAGGTTGACCCCGATGTGCTGATTCCTGTGGAAAACGGCAAATTAGAAATCGGCAACTTCTACCAAGTAGAAATCACCGATGCCACACCATTTGAATTGTTTGGTAAAGTGGTGGGATAACAATATGTAATCCAAAAACGGTCATTAGGGCTCAATGGAAAATTACTGTGGCAATGATTATACATTGCTGCCGGAATCGTGGTTGGAATCAAAAACAAAAACATAAAAAACAGCCTTGGAGCAACGTGGAATGCTTCGCATTTGGCAGAGAGATTGTGCGCTTTGCGTCATTGGAAACGTGTTTCCATGCCGCCAACCACACAATCACTCCGCCACCCTCTTACGAGGGCATTCCACATTGGCCCCAAGGATAAAAACCGCTCGCCGTTTCACGGCGAAAAACCCCTGATGATAAAATGATTTCTAAAGGAGGTTGTATCAAATCTCCCAAAACGATTTTGCATAGTAGGGACGCGATACTTCGAAAGCACTGAAAATATACGTGTTTTTGGGGGATTTTTGAGGGCAAGGGCGTTTTTTTTGGAAAAAAATGACGGCGATAGAGGCGTTTTCCCGGTTTTTGGGTAAACGCTTTTTTGTGTGGAAACTGTTCGAGTTGGG
>OJAM01000388.1_pt1 | contig 19963 bp, 18 predicted proteins | sample 1589071 | NCBI WGS metagenome assembly OJAM01 (sample SAMN03283243) | human gut metagenome | biome: human-associated habitat; material: feces | host: Homo sapiens | place: Peru | collected 2012
AATCGGCTGCCGCACGTTTTGTGCAGCAGTCGGTCAGTGTTTTATTTAGAGGTTATCCGGCCAAAGTGGCCTTTTTCCTCTTCGTCCTTTTTGGTATCAGGCTTTTCTGCGGGGGTCAGACGCACCTCGGTCACGCGGCGCTTGGCGGTGCGGGTGACCACGCCGTCGTAGCTGCCCAGCGTAAAGCGGTCGCCTACCTTGGGCAGGCGGCAGGTCTTTTCCTGCACCAGACCGTTCACCGTGTTGGAGTCGATATCCTCGTCCTCCGGCAGACCCAGCCGCTCGTACAGGTCGTCCACGCCGGCGCTGCCCAGCACGATCCAGCTGCCGTCCGACTGCTTGCGGAAGTCCTCGGTCACCTCGTCGTGCTCATCCCAGATCTCGCCTACCAGCTCCTCCAGAATGTCCTCCAGCGTGATAATGCCCTCGGTGCCGCCGTACTCGTCCACCACCACAGCCATGTGATGGTGCTGCTCACGCAGGGTGCGCAGCAGCTGGGAGATCTGGGTGGAGCCGGTGGTGTAGAGGGTGGGCTTGACCAGATCCTCCAGCTTGGTCTCCTTTTTCAGGCGTGCCATGTAGAAGTCCTTTTCATGTACCACACCAATGATGTTATCAATGGTGTCGTGGTACACCGGCAGACGGGAGTAGCCGGACTCCGCAAAGGTCTGTGCCACCTCTTCCAGCGGCATATCGTCCTCCACCGCGATCACATCCACACGGGGGGTCAGGATCTCTTCCACCTCCACGTCATCGAACTCGATGGCGCTGCGGATCAGCTCACTCTCGCGGTCGGTCAGCTCACCGTCGTTCTCAGCCTCGCTGACCATGGTCATCAGCTCACCCTCGGTGATGGTGTCGCTCTCGCTGCTGTGAACAAAATGGTTCAGCAGCCGTTTCCACTGGCTGAACAGCCATGTCAGCGGGGTAAACACCAGCATCAGCAGGCTGAGCGCCGGCGCAACTGCGGTGGCTACCGTTTCCGGCATCTCCTTGGCAAGGCTCTTGGGGGTCACCTCGCCAAAGATCAGCACCACCACGGTCAGCACCATGGTGGACACCGTAGCGCCCCGCTCTGCACCCAGCATCTTGGTGAAAAGGATGGTGCCGATGGAGGCTGCGGCAATGTTCACGATATTGTTGCCGATCAGGATGGTGGAAAGCAGCTTATCGTATTTTTCAGCCATTGCCAGCACCCGGGCGGCAGAGGTATCGCCGTCCTCGGCGCGGCTTTTCAGGCGGATCTGATTCAGGGAAGAAAATGCGGTCTCGGATGCGGAGAAAAAGGCGGAAAATGCCACCAACACTACCAGCGCTACCCAAAGCGTCATACTACTGCCATCGTCCATAAAAAGGGGAATCACACTCAACTTTCTGTTTTAAATTTAGATTTATTTGCCCGTTGTATTTCCATTGTGCTTCAACCGTGCCAAGCGGGCTTTTCCGTATACAAAAATGTGCTTTCCATCGTTGCCATTTCCGCGATGAAAAGCACATCAATGTTATTTTCTATAATAACATATTCTGCACACGGGTGCAAGCGTTTGGTCTGTACTCCATGTACAAAACCGGTAAATTTTAACGCAGAACCAATGCGCTGCCGTCATAATCCACCGTCAGGGTAGCGCCCTCGGCGTAGCTGCCCTGAATGATGGCCTTGGCGATGAGGGTCTCCACACGGCTCTGGATGAACCGCTTGATGGGCCGGGCACCATACACGCTGTCGTAGGCGGAATCGATGATGAAATCCTTGGCGGCGGTGGTCACGGCAAGGTTCAGATGCTTGCCCTCGTCCATCCGCTTGCGCAGGTCTTCCAGCTGCAGATCGACGATCTTCCGCATCTCTTCCTTGGTCAGGCTCTTGTAGTAGACAATCTCGTCCAGGCGGTTCAAAAACTCGGGGCGGAACTTCGTCTTGAGCAGGGCATCGATCTGCTTCTTGGCTTCGTCGCTCAGCTCGTTGGAGCCCTGTGCCCGGCGCTGCTCCAGATCGTTCAGGATGATGTCGCTGCCCAGGTTGGACGTCAGGATGATGACCGTGTTCTTGAAGTCCACGGTGCGGCCCTGACTGTCGGTGATGCGGCCATCGTCCAGCACCTGCAGCAGGATGTTGAACACATCGGGGTGAGCTTTTTCCACCTCATCGAACAGCACCACGCTGTAGGGCTTGCGGCGCACAGCCTCGGTCAGCTGGCCGCCCTCTTCGTAACCGACGTATCCCGGAGGCGCGCCGATCAGGCGGCTGACGCTGAACTTCTCCATATACTCGGTCATATCGATTCGCACCATGTTGCGCTCGTCGTCAAACAGAGCCTGTGCCAGTGCCTTGGCCAGCTCAGTCTTGCCCACGCCGGTGGGGCCGAGGAACAGGAAGCTGCCGATGGGGCGGTTGGGGTTGGCGATACCGGCGCGGCTGCGCAGGATGGCCTCGCTCACCTTGGTCACAGCCTCGTCCTGACCGATGACCCGCTGGTGCAGCACATCGTCCAGATGCAGCAGCTTCTCGCGCTCGCCCTCCACCAGCTTCTCTACCGGGATGCCAGTCCAGCGTGCCACGATGCGGGCGATCTCCTCGTCGGTCACGCGGTCACGCAGCAGGCTGTCCTCCTTCTTGGCGGCGGCGATCTTCTCTTCCTCTTCCAGCTGTTTCTGCAGCTGAGGCAGCTTGCCGTATTTCAGCTCGGCAGCCTTGTTCAGGTCGTACTCACGCTGAGCCTTTTCAATGTCGGCATTGGTCTGCTCGATCTGCTCACGCAGGGATTGCACCTTGCCGATGGCGTTCTTCTCGTTCTCCCACTTTGCCTTCATGCTGCGGAACTTATCCTGCAATTCGGCAAGCTCCTTTTCCAGATCCTTCAAACGGCTCTGGCTCAGGGCGTCAGTCTCCTTTTTCAGGCTCACCTGCTCGATCTGCAGCTGGGTGATGCGGTGTGCCAGATCGTCCATCTCGCTGGGCATACTGTCCATCTCGGTCTTGATCATGGCGCAGGCTTCATCCACAAGGTCGATGGCCTTATCCGGCAGGAAACGGTCGGTGATATAGCGGTCGGAAAGGGTGGCAGCGGCGATCAGGGCGCTATCGTTGATCTTTACGCCGTGGAACACCTCGTACCGTTCCTTCAGGCCGCGCAGGATGGAGATGGTATCCTCCACAGTGGGCTCATCCACCTGCACCGGTTGGAACCGGCGCTCCAGTGCGGGGTCTTTTTCGATATACTGACGGTACTCGTCCAGCGTGGTCGCGCCGATGCAGTGCAGCTCGCCGCGCGCCAGCATGGGCTTGAGCAGGTTGCCTGCGTCCATAGCGCCGTCGGTCTTACCGGCACCCACGATGGTGTGCAGCTCATCGATGAAGAGGATGATCTTGCCCTCGCTCTTCTTCACCTCGTTCAGCACGCTCTTCAGGCGCTCCTCGAACTCGCCGCGGTACTTTGCACCGGCCACCAGAGCACCCATGTCCAAGCTGAACACGGTGCGGTTCTTCAGGTTTTCGGGCACATCGCCACGCACGATGCGCTGCGCCAGACCCTCGGCGATGGCGGTTTTACCAACGCCGGGCTCACCGATGAGGCAGGGGTTGTTTTTGGTCTTACGGGACAGGATACGGATCACATTGCGGATCTCCTGATCGCGGCCGATAACGGGGTCCAGCTTCTGCTTGCGGGCAAGCTCCACCAGATCCTGACCGTACTTCTGCAGTGCGTTGTAGGTGTCCTCCGGGTTATCGGTGGTCACCCGCTGGTTGCCGCGCACGGCGGTAAGCTGCTGCAAAAAGGCGTCCTTTTTCAGGTTGAAGGCGCGGAACAGCTCGCTGGTGGTCTGGTCCTGCTCGTCCAGCAGGCCAAGGAACAGGTGCTCCACGCTGATGAAGTCGTCCTTCATGGCCTTGGCTTCGCGGGCGGCGGCGCTGAGCACCTTATCGGTGGCCTGCGAGATATAGACCTTATCAGGGTCACGGCCGGAACCGGACACCCGGGGCAGCGCGGACAGCTTTTCCGCCACGGCGGCGGCAAAGCTGCCGGGGTCAACGTTCAGCTTTTGCAGCAGCTGGGGGATCAGGCCGTTTTCCTGCGCAGCCAGTGCGTGCAGCAGGTGGGCGGGCTCCAGCGCGTTGTGCTGGTACTCCACAGCCAGCTGCTGGGCTGCCTGCAAAGCCTCAAGGGTCTTTTGGGTATATTGATTGGTATTCATAAAGTCAAGCCTCCATTCATACCGGAAGGTTTATTTTAGCGGACGGATAAGTTCTTTGCTAACAGCTCCGCGCCCGGCGGCGGCAGAGCCGTGATTGAATTGTATCGATGTTCTTCTTCATGGTTTTGCACACCTCCCGCGGAGCAGTTTGTTTTGTTTTTAGCACTCTATATGCTCGACTGCTAAAAATATACTCCTGTCCACCTACTTTGTCAATAGGGTTCACAAAAAGTTTGCAGAATAGACGCAAAACCATGCCTTTTGTTTTAGCACGCGATGCTTGAGCAAAGATCAATAAGCGCCTCCGGCTCGCCCCTTGCGGGGCAACCGCCGGAGATGCGCAGTCGTGCTCCCCTGTTCTCCGGGAAAGTGGGCAGCAAAAAAACGGCTCTGCCGAAGCAGAGCCGTAAAAATGCACACTGAGATAAATCAGCGCTTGGAGAACTGGGGAGCACGACGTGCAGCCTTCAGACCGTACTTCTTACGTTCCTTCATACGAGGATCGCGGGTCAGGAAGCCAGCCTTCTTCAGCACAGGACGGTTCTCGTCGCTCTGCTGCAGCAGGGCGCGGCTCAGGCCGTGACGGATAGCGCCAGCCTGACCGGAAACACCGCCGCCGGAAACGCGGACGACGACGTCATACTTGCCCTCCAGGCCCAGCAGGACCAGCGGAGAACGGACGATCAGCTTCAGGGTCTCCAGACCGAAGTAGTTGTCGATATCACGATCGTTGATGGTGATCTTACCGGTGCCGGTGTAAACGCGAACGCGGGCAACGGAATCCTTACGACGACCAGTGCCGTAGAAATAAGGTTTGGTTTCGTACATATTCGATTGCCTCCTTCTTAGAACTCGATCTTCTCGGGCTTCTGAGCAGCGTGAGCGTGCTCGGCACCCTGGTAGCAGTGCAGGCGGGTCAGAGCCTTGGCACCGATGGTGTTGGAAGGGATCATGCCCTTGACAGCGTAGGTCATAGCCAGATCGCTGTTCTCAGCCATCAGCTTGCTGTACTGGACCTTCTTCAGGCCGCCGATGTACTTGCTGTGGGTGATGTGGAACTTCTGCTCGGCCTTCTTGCCGGTCAGAACAGCCTTGTCGCAGTTGATGACAACCACGAAATCGCCGCAGTCCACGTTGGGGGTGTAATCGACCTTCTGCTTGCCGCGCAGCAGAACAGCGGCCTCAGCAGCGACGTGGCCCAGGCTCTTGCCGGTAGCGTCGAGCAGGTACCACTTACGCTCGACTTCAGCGGGCTTTACGAGAGTAGTGCTCATATCTATTTCCTCCTGATAAGCTTTTTGTACGTTTCAGGCACCCTTTTGGGGCGCGAGTGTCAGTATACAACACAAAAACGCGCCTGTCAACATGATTTTTGGATTTTTTCAGTGGAAATTTTTGAAACTCTCAAAATCGCTCGTTTTCTCACAAATCCTCTTGATTTCTGAATTTCGATTTTTGCAAAAGTTTTTTGCCCGCCCCGGCATATTTTTGCCATTTGCCCGCTACAAATCCCGCTGCGGTTGTGGTATACTATAAAGGATATGGGCGGTGCACAGCTGCCCTTGCCAACACAAGGAGAATACATCCATGCCAAATGAGATCGACCGCACTTCTTCGGCGCAGCGCCGCAGCTCCAAGCTGCTGACAGCGATGGCCACTTTCATCTGTCTGGGCATCGCAGCCTACATGGTGCTCACCCTGCTGGTGAACCGGCAGACCCCCGCGACACCCGACACCCACTATACCGGCACGAACGGTGTCTCTGTCTACTACGACAGCAGCGTGTGGAGCGTGTGCCGCATGACCGAGGACGCAACCCTCGGCACCGTGCTGGAGCTTGCCACCGCCGACACGGCAGACAGCGAGGACTATCAGGTCGTGCTGTTGCAGCGCGGCACCGCCGACAGCTACGAAAATTTTATCGAGGATTCAGAAGCCGACCTCAAGCAGGCCTACGGCGTCATCAAGCCCCGCAAGGTCAACCTGACCGTGGAGGGTGCAGCGGTAGAGGCGGTGCGCTGCGATATCCGCACCTACTACGCCGTGCTGGCCACCATCACCTATGACAGCGGCGATGTGGTCTATGTCTCGGCGCTGACAAAGCTGGCCTCCATCAGCGATGTGGTCAATCTGGTAGAAAGCGTGAGCCTGTCATGAGTGATCTTCGTGCAATGCAGCGGCTTTGCGGTTTAATGCGCAAGGCCGTACAGGACTATGAAATGATCGCCCCCGGCGACCGGGTGATGGTGGGCGTTTCCGGCGGCAAGGACAGCGTGGCGCTGACCATCGGCCTTTCCATGCTGCGCAAGTACATCGGCTTCGATTACGAGGTGGTGGCGGTCACGCTGGACCCGCAGTTCGATCATCAGCCCATGGACTACTCGGCGCTGGCAGAGCTGTTCCGGCAGCACGGCATCCCCTACGAGGTGCGCCGCACCGAGATCGGCCCTGTGGTGTTCGAGTACCGCAAGGAGAAGAACCCCTGCGCCCTGTGTGCCAAGCTGCGGCGGGGCGCGCTGCACACCGCCGCGCAGGAGCTGGGCTGCAACAAGGTGGCGCTGGGGCATCATCTGGACGATGCCGTGGAGACCTTTTATATGAATCTCTGGCGGGAGGGACGCATCGGCTGCTTCTCGCCGGTGACCTACCTCTCCCAGCGGGATCTCACCCTCATCCGTCCCATGCTGCTGGCAACCGAGTACGAGGTGCAGTGCGCCGTGCGGGAGGCGGACTTGCCCATCGTGAAGAGCCGCTGCCCCGCCGACGGCGTTACCGTGCGGGAACAGACCAAGGAATTTGTGCAGGAGCGCTGCCGCACCGACCACGCCTTCCGCCAAAAGACTCTCCATGCCTTGCAGGAGAGCGGCATTGACGGCTGGCGTCCCGTCCACACGGGCCGGGGCAGCTTTATCGTACCAAAAAAGGAAACAGATCATGCAGAAACAACCGTTTGAAAAACACGTCTGGGCCGAGATCGACCTCGAGGCCCTTCGGTATAATTTCCGGGAGGTAAAGGCCCGGGCAGGGGCGCTGCCCCTGTGCGCAGTGGTCAAGGCGGACAGCTACGGCCACGGCGCGGTACAGTGCGCCCGGGTGTTCGCCGAGGAGGGCGCCGCATGGCTGGCGGTCAGCTGCCTGACCGAGGCTGTGCAGCTGCGCAAGGCGGGGCAGACTTTGCCCATCCTCATTCTGGGGCATGTGCAGCCCGCCTACGCCGCCGCCCTGATTCAGAACGACATCACTGTGGCCTGCTACTCCCTTGCGCAGGCACGCGCCCTGAGCGAAGCCGCCGTGGCGGCAGGCGGCAGGGTACACATCCACCTCAAGGCCGACACCGGTATGGGGCGCATCGGCTTTGCCCTGCGCACCGATTTTGACGCCGCCATCCGGGAGATGCTGGAAGCCTGTGCGCTGCCCGGGCTGGAGATGACCGGCCTGTTCCAGCATTTTTCCGTGGCCGATGATACCGCTCCGGAAAACGTGGCCTATACTGCCGAGCAGCACGCACTGTTCGTGAAAGCCTTCCACGCACTGAAGGCCGCCGGGCGGGAGCCTGCCCTTGTGCACTGCGATAACTCTGCCGGGGTCATGCTGCACCCGGACTGGCCGGAGGGACTGCCCCGGGAGCGCTGCATGGCGCGCCCCGGCATCATCCTGTACGGCTACGACCCCAGCGACGAGGTGCGCTTTGGCCGCTTTAAGCCGGTAATGACCCTCAAAACCGTGGTGAGCATGATCAAGGAGATGCAGCCCGGCCAGTGCGCCAGCTACGGCCGCCGCTTTACCGCCGAAAAACCCACCAAAGTAGCCACCCTTTGCACCGGCTATGCCGATGGCTACCCCCGGCTTTTGAGCTGCGGCAAAGGCGTGGTGGAGATCCACGGCAAGGCCTGCCCGGTACTGGGGCGGGTGTGCATGGATCAGATGATGGTGGACGTGACCGATGTGCCGGAAGTGCGCGAGGACGATGAAGCCATCCTGTGGGGCGGCACCGTGAGCGACACCGCAGAGACCATTGCCCGCAAGACCGATACCATTCCCTATGAAGTGCTGTGCGGCGTTTCCCGCCGCGTGCCCCGCGTCTACCGCGACCACGGACAGATCGTGGCTGTGGAGGACTGGATCTTAGAAGCATAAAGCTGCCCGGAGGAACTACATGGCAAGAGACAACATCCGCAACTTCTGCATCATTGCACATATCGACCACGGCAAATCCACCCTGTCCGACCGCATTCTGGAGCTGACCAAGAGCGTGGACGAGCGCACCATGGAGGATCAGATCCTGGACAACATGGATATCGAGCGCGAGCGCGGCATTACCATCAAGGCGCGTGCCGTGACCATGAACTATACTGCAAAGGACGGCAAGACCTACGAGTTCAACCTGATCGACACCCCGGGTCACGTGGACTTTGCCTACGAGGTCAGCCGCAGTCTGGCCGCCTGCGAGGGCGCCATTCTGGTGGTGGACGCCACGCAGGGCGTGGAAGCGCAGACGCTGGCAAACACCTATATGGCACTGGAGCACGATCTGGAGCTGGTGCCCATCCTGAACAAGATCGACCTGCCCAGCGCCCACCCGGACGAGGTGGCGCAGGAGGTGGAGGACGTGATCGGCCTGCCCTGCATGGACGCGCCCCGCGTCTCCGCCAAGACCGGCCTGAACGTCGATCAGGTGCTGGAGCGTGTGGTCAGTGATATCCCCGCCCCCACCGGTGACCCGGACGCACCCCTCAAGGCGCTGATCTTCGACAGCATCTACGACAGCTACAAGGGCGTCATCGTCTACATCCGCGTGTTCGAGGGCTCGGTGAAGCCCGGCGACACCATCCGCATGATGGCCACCGGCGCAGAGTTCACACTGGTGGAGGTGGGTCACATGGGTGCCACCTCCCTGACCCCCTGTGCCCAGCTGCAGGCCGGTGAGGTAGGCTACCTGACCGCCAGCATCAAGACGGTACAGGACACCCGCGTGGGCGATACCGTCACGCTGGCAGAGCGCCCCACCGCAGAAGCACTGCCCGGCTACCGTCAGGTCAAGCCCATGGTGTTCTGCGGCATCTACCCCGCCGACGGTGCCAAGTACCCCGACCTGAAGGACGCGCTGGAAAAGCTGCAGCTGAACGACGCCTCCCTGACCTTTGAACTGGAGACCAGCGCTGCGCTGGGCTTCGGCTTCCGCTGCGGTTTCTTGGGTCTGCTGCACATGGAGATCATCACCGAGCGGCTGGAGCGGGAGTTCGATCTGGACATCATCACCACCACCCCCAGCGTGCGCTACCGCCTGACTTTGACCGACGGCACGGTGGAGATGATCGACAACCCCTCCAGCTACCCGGACCCCAGCAATATCGTCAAGCAGGAGGAGCCCTTTGTGGATGTGCACCTGTACACCCCCAACGACTATGTGGGCGGCCTGATGGATCTGTGCCAGAGCAAGCGCGGCGTGCTGATCGATATGAAGTATCTGGACGATGTGCGCGTGGACCTGCACTACGCGCTGCCGCTGGGCGAGATCGTGTACGACTTCTTTGATGCCATCAAGAGCCGCAGCCGGGGCTACGCCAGCTACGACTACGAGTTCAAGGAGTACCGCGAGAGCGATCTGGTCAAGCTGGACTTCCTGCTCAACGGCGACCCCGTGGACGCGCTGTCTATGATCGTGTTCCGGGACAACGCCTACGCCAAGGGCCGCCGCATCTGCGAAAAGCTGCGGGACAACATCCCGCGCAACCTGTTCGAGATCCCGGTGCAGGCAGCCATCGGCGGCAAGATCATTGCCCGCGAGACGGTCAAGGCCATGCGCAAGGACGTGCTGGCCAAGTGCTACGGCGGCGATATCTCCCGTAAAAAGAAGCTGCTGGAAAAGCAGAAGGAAGGCAAAAAGAAGATGCGTCAGCTGGGCAGCGTTTCCCTGCCCAGCGAGGCCTTTACCGCCGTGCTCAAGCTGGACAGCGACGACGATTGATCTGCAAATATACAAAAGGGATGCTGCGTGCGCGGCATCCCTTTTTTGATGGGAACTCCCAAATGTGAAATCCGCTCATGGCAGAGATGCGCTCTTTGCTTTTCCTACTAAATATGTTATAATTTATTTATATATCAGTTTTTGGAGAGATGGGCTGCGGCCTTGTGCTGCGCCCTTCTCTATGCAACGTTCCCCGGCAGAAAGGATGTGGCCTTTATCAAAGCAAAACACGGAAAAGGCGCAGCACAAAGCGGCAGACACACACACAGCGGCAGCTGCGCACAGAGGGCAACGCCCCTCTGGAAGCAGGTGTTGCTGACGCTGCTGATCTTTATTGCTCTGCTCGCTCTGCTGGGCGGGGCGCTGTGGCAGAATATCTGCTATAACCGCACCCACTATACGGCAGAGTTCTATCAGATCCATTCCCGCAAGCTGACCCAGAGCTGCCGGGTCGTTTTTCTCACCGATTTACATCTGCGGGAGTACGGACAGGATAACTGCGAGCTGGTGCAGGATATCCGCAGCCTTGCCCCGGATCTGATTTTGCTGGGCGGCGACCTTGTGACCTACGGCGAAGGTCCCAGCTATGATAATATGCTCTCCCTGTGCAGTCAGCTGAATCAGATCGCGCCGGTGTGCGGCGTGCTGGGCAACCACGAGGACGAGCTGTATTTTCTGGACGGCGATCATGCTCTGGTGGAAAAGTTCACCGCCGCCGGGGTGACCATCCTGCGCAATGAAGAGGCGCGCTATACCGTCCACGACAATGTCATCAGCATTCTGGGCGTGGAGGGCAGCCCGGAGGACTTTTACAACTACGGTGCCAGCACCTTTATGGACAGCGTGGAGCCGCAGACAGACTACGACCTGCGCATCTGTCTGGCGCATGTGCCCACCTACTTTCCCGAGCATCTGGAAAATTATTCCTTTGAGCTGGGACTGGCCGGGCACACCCACGGCGGCATCGTGCGTCTGCCGAAGATCGGTCCGCTTTATACCGCCGAGGAGGGCTTATTCCCCGACTATGCCGGGGGCAGCTATGGGCTTGCCAACAACGCCACCCTCATTGTAAGCCGGGGACTGGGCGATTCCAGCTGGGTGCCCCGCATCAATAACGTGCCGGAGCTTTCGGTCATTGACATCGACTAAGCAGCCTGTGCAGAGCGTGCAGGCCGCTGCAAAAGGGTAGAATGCCATGGATGACATCAAAGAAAAAATCAAACAGGCGCTGCGTCATATCTGGACAAATAAATACCGCCTGTTTCTCTGCCTGCTGACCTTGTGCTGTCTGTTCGGGCTGGTTCACTATTTCAAAAGTGCGGACAGCGCCACTGCCAGCATCTCCTTCAATTACTCCGAGGCGGCGCTTGGCATGAACCCCAACAAGACCCGCTTCAACGCCTACGAGATCGTGTCGGACGAGGTGATGGAACGCGCCATCCGGCGGGTGGGCTTGCAGGACAGCCTGACTGCCTCCCAGCTGGCAGAGTGCCTTTACCTGAGCCCGGACGGCACCGGCAGCGCCAACGGCAGCGAGTATATCAGCACCAACTACTATCTCTCCATCAACACCCGCAAGCTGGAGCTTGGCAGCCGCAAGGCTACGGATCTTTTGCAGAGCGTGTGCGAATCCTACCGGGAGATCTTTCTGAGCAACTACTGCGATAACCAGAGCATCCTCAAGGAAAAGCTGGACGTGACCTCTGCGTGTGAGCCTTATCTGCGGCTGAACGAGCTGGAGGTGCGCGCCGCTGCGCTGAACCGCTATCTGAACGCCCGTCTGGGGGAAAACAAAAGCTTTACGGACGAGGCAAACCCTGACTCTGCCACCAACAACTTTACCACACTGGGCAAAATGATCAACAATCTGGTGGATTACGACCTGCCCAACGCCATGGCCTTTGTCATCGAGGGCGGCGTTGCCCGCGACCCGGCCATGCTGACCAGCATTCTGGAATACAAGAACAAGATCGACGATATTGATATGCGCACCCAGCAGGCCTACTATGACGCCGACAAAAAGGGCATTTCCATCTACGAAAAATCCATGACCTCCATCATGATGATCCCCACCGTGGATGAAGCAAGCGAGTACTATATGTCCCGCACCAAGACCGCCATGGATGCGCTGGCGCGGGCGGCAGACGCTTCTCTGGCCGATGCCACCGACTACCAGTCCGAGATCGTGAGCACGAATTATGTGATCCAGAAGATCCGGGAGCTGGATGCCGGCCAGCCGCGTCTGGCCGAGGCGCAGGCCATGGTGAACAAGCTGGAGACCGCCATCAACGAGATCTCGGAGCAGCTGTTCGTGCTGGACAAAGCCTACGTCAAGTATAAATCCCAGAACTATATCACATTTGCCTACGGTTCATCCTCCTTTATCCAGCGGCTGAGCCTGAAAAAGACCCTGATGGAGTCCGTTGCCGTGATGCTGGGCAGCGCATGGCTGCTCCACGAACGTAAACGCAGAAAGGCAAGGCACCGCAGATGAAAAAGTTTGAGATCCTGCGCTATCTGAAGCGTTTCAGCCTGCTGATCTTTCTGGTGTCGCTGGCAGGTGCGGCCGCCATCTACCTGTATGCAGACGGTCGGCAGAAGTACACTGCATCGGTCATTATCCGCTATACCAACGACGGCATCTCGGACGGCTACACCCCGGACGGCAGCGATCTGGACGTCAACGAGATCTATTCCTCCACGGTCATCTCACAGGCCATGGACGCGCTGGGTGCCTCCGGGCGGCTGAGCACCATCCGTTCCAACATCTCGGTGACCCCGGTGATCTCGGAAGATCAGGAGACCATCAACGAGGCACTGCTGCAAAAGGGCGAAGAGGTGACCTATTTCCCGGATACCTACAAGGTGAGCCTTGTGGTGGATGGAGAGCAGGGCGCGGGTTATGCCCGCAATATGCTGGATGCCATCATCCAGAGCTACTGCACCTATTATACGGAAAAATATGTGGAGCAGAAACTCTCGCTCAACCCCTCGTCCGGCCTGCTGGATAACGGCTATGACTACTACGAGTGCATCCGCATTCTGGAAAACGATACCAACGAGATGCAGGACTATCTGCTGAGCAAGCGGGAGCACTACCCGAATTTTCGCTCCTCCCGCACCGGCTACACCTATGCAGACCTGTGTGATATCTACTCCGATTTCAAAAAATACACCATCCCGGAGCTGTACGCCTATGTGCTCAACGGCCCGCAGGTGCGGGACGGCACGGTGCTGCAGGAATATCTGGCCAACACCATCGAAACTGCAAAGCAGAACGAACAGATCACCACCGAGCAGCGGGACAGTCTGTGGAGCCTGACCGACCAGTATGTGTACAAGAACGCCGATCTGCTGCAAAACTACTTTACTGACCGGGGCGAGGTGGTGTCCTCGGACTATATCCTGAATAACATCGAGCTGGAAGGTGCTGGCGATAAGGCACAGACCACCTACGACGGTCTGGTGCTGAAACTGGTATCGCTGGAACAGCAGGTCGCATCCAGCCAGATCGACCGGCAGTTTCAGGAGGAGATCCTGCAAAGTTTCCGCAACGTGGATTTTGGCGGTACAGGCGAGCAGCACGCCAAGATGGAAAGCATGATCAACGACTACGAGGCGCAGCTGAAAAGCTACTACGAGATCATCAATACCAGCAGCAAGGAGCTGAACCTGTACATCAGCGCGGATTATCTGAAGATGATCAGCTCGGTGCAGGTGGCTGCCGCCATCAATGTCAAGCTGTATCTGATGCTGGCGCTGGTGCTGTTCTTTGTGATCGGCGTGATGAAAACCTGCGGCAGCTTTACGGAGCTAAAACGCCCGGAAGTGGCGTTCAAATGCTTCATCCGTTTTGTACTGGCACAGGCGGCGGTCACCTACGGCATGGAGCTGATGACGGCGCTGTTCTCGATTGCGCAGGGCACGATCCAGACGATCATGGGCGCGTCCGGTCTTTCGGCAATGGAAGCATCCACACTGCCCGCCGAGATCGCATCGACGATTGAAGATGTCGGCCTGCTGGAGAGCATTCCTCTCTGGGCAGTGACGCTGCTCGGTTCGCTGTTCATCTGGGTGCTGTCGCTCGTCATGATCTTGACCGTCTACGGCCGCTTTTTTAAGCTCTATATGGCGACGGCGATTGCGCCGATCCCGCTTTCTAGTTTTGCAGGACAGCCCTCCAGCAGTATTGGCACGGCGTTCATCAAAAGCTACGCCGCCATCTGCTTGGAGGGCTGTGTCATTCTGCTGGCGTGTATTATCTTTTCACAATTCGCATCCAGCCCGCCCGTCGTAACAGAAGGACTTGCCCCGGCAACGGTCGTCTGGAACTACATTGGAGAGCTTGTGTTCAATATGCTGGTGCTCGTTGGCTCCATTAAAATGTCCGACCGGATCATCCGAGAACTGATGGGACTTGGATAAGAAACCTCCATCCGCAGTTGGATGGAGGTTGTGAGCTATTCAGCTAAAATTCTCGTAATCTTTTGCTGCAAATCCGGGAAGTCTGTCACAGCCGTTTCGTAAACGTCTTCCATGCGCAGCGTTTGATATTTGTGTGCAGCAATATCCCGGAATCCGGCGATTTCCTTCCATGCTACCTCTGGATGCGACAGGCGGCATTCCTCCGTCAGATTCTTTACTAGCTCACCGACGTTGATTACCGTCATGCAGACAGCGCGCTTGAGCATCTCATTATCAAGAAATTCTGTCAGGGAACACCCCTTCATCATACCGGCAGCAATGTTCACCTCGGACAAAACCTTTTGAAGAATAATTCCGTCTCTACGATTCATACAACGCTACCTTTCTGTCGATCACGATCATGCTGTCTGAGGGCAGCGGACCGTGAATCACATCAACGTCCGTTTTCAGAATATCCTCCAGTCGGTACTTGATCGCGCTCAGTGTGAGCAGAGAAATGCGCGGGGATTTGAATTCTAGCAGAAGATCCACGTCGCTGTCTGGGCGGTTCGTGCCATTGGCATAGGAACCGAACAGTTCTGCTTTCTTGATCGGGTATTCCTGCGCAGCGAGTTGCACACCGTCTTTGATTTTTTGAATATCCAGCATGGCACAAACTCCCTTCTTAATTCTACTTTCATTATACCCAATTTGCAGATAATTTCAAGTAAAAGACGTTATCGGATAATACTGTGGACTTTCCGCGCCAGCGACACAATCCACGAAATCAGACCCAGGACAATGAGCGCATACCAGATCCCATTCGCCAGTGCATAGTGGCTGTAATACCAGCCGGAAAACAGCGTCGGCACGATCAGCGCATACAAAAGCGGCAGACCAAGGTGCAGCAGCGATGCGGCATGAAATAATACGGACAGAAGCAAACAGCCAGCCCCAAATACGATCATCAACATGGCACAGCCTCCTTTAGAAAGTTTGTGCCATGTTAGCTTGGAACAAGGAAAAATTCAAGGGTCATTCCAAGAAAAACCGAAAAATTGGAGGGATTCATCATCGAAGTTAAAATCAACAAAGAGATCCAGCGGTATCAGGAGAGCATCCTGTTCGGCTTATCGCTGCGGCAGATGGTGTTCGCGCTGCTTGCCATCGGTGTGGCGGTCGGCGCGTACTTCGGATTAAAACCGCTTATCGGCGCGGCGGAGGTCGGCTGGGTGTGCATGCTGGCGGCGTTCCCGTTTGCCATGTGCGGCTTTTTTACCTACAACGGCATGCCCGCCGAGCGCTTTCTGCTGGCGGTTATTCGCTCGGAAATCCTTTGCCCGCGCACACTTTCGTATCACCCACAGAATCTGTATGCAGAACTGCTGTTGGATTCCAATTCCATGCGGGAGGTGCTGACACTTGATTAAAACCCTCAATAACACCGTCAAGCAGGACAGAACAGCTATAAGATCCCGCGCAGTGTGCAGGACATCATTTCCATCCAGCGAATCTTCGCGGATGGGATTTTTCAGTTCGGTACGAAATACTCTCGGACGCTGCGCTTTTCGGACATCAACTATGCCATTGCCTCGAAGGAGGACAAAACCGCGATGTTCCTCGGCTACAGCGAGCTTCTCAATGCGCTGGACAGCGGCTCGACCACCAAGCTCACGATTTGCAACAAGCAGGTCAACCGGCAGGCGTTTGAAGATACCGTCCTGCTCCCCCAGCGCGGAGATTCGCTCGACGGATTCGTGAACGAGTTCAACGGGATGCTGGAAGGCAAAATCTCCGGCAGCTCCGCCAGCGTAGAACAGGAGCGGTTTATCACGGTTTCCGTTCACAAGAAAAACGTGGACGAAGCGCGCACGTTCTTCTCCCGCGTGACAGGCGAGATCACGTCCAAGCTCTCGCGGCTCAATTCGTCCTCCAACGAGCTGGACGCCGCCGAGCGGTTGGATGTCCTGCGCGGATTCTTCCGACCAGAGGAATCATCCTTGCCCTTTGATTTGCAAACGGCCATGAAGCGCGGGCACAACCTCAAGGATACGATCTGCCCAGATAGTCTGGAGTTCCATCGGGATTATTTCAAGATGGGAAGTCAATATGGCCGTGTGCTGTTCCTTAAAGACTATGCCAGCTACATCAAAGACAGCATGATTCTGGAGCTGACCGACCTCAACCGGCGCATGATGCTCTCCATCGACATGATCCCCGTGCCGACCGACGAAGCGGTGCGAGAGGTGGAGAACAAGCTGCTCGGCGTGGAGACGAACGTCACCAACTGGCAGCGGCGGCAGAACAGCAACCAGAACTTCTCCGCTGTCGTTCCTTACGATCTGGAGCAGCAGCGCAAGGAAACCCGCGAGATGCTGGATGATCTCACGACCCGCGATCAGCGGATGCTGTTTGCCGTGGTCACGCTCGTGCATCTGGCAGACAGCAAAGAGGAACTGGACAGCGACACGGAAACGCTCCAGTCTATCGCAAGAAAACACCTGTGCCAGCTCGCAAAACTGAGCTTTCAGCAGCAGGACGGGTTAATTACCGCGCTGCCGCTCGGTCTGCGGCGCATCGACGCGCTGCGGACACTCACGACAGAAGCCCTCGCTGTGCTTATGCCGTTCAAGGCGCAGGAGATCCGCCACCGGCACGGCATCTACTATGGACAGAATGCGATTTCAAAGAACCTCATTCTGGCAGACCGGAAAGAACTGCTCAACGGCAACGGCTTCATCCTTGGCGTCTCCGGCTCCGGCAAATCCTTTGCCGCCAAGCGCGAGATCACGGAGATCGCGCTGTCCACAAATGACGACATTATCATCATCGACCCCGAAGCCGAGTACCGCCCTCTAGTTGAAGGCTTGGGCGGCGAGGTCATTGAAATCTCGGCGACGTCACCCAATCATATCAACGCCCTTGACATGGAATCCGGCTATCCCAGCTTGCAAGCAGCCGCGCTACGGTTCTGTTTCAAGAAGCAGACAGTATTTTTGTCCTTTTACCGGCGGAAGCTGCGGCAACGCGGATTACTACTGTGCGTAGCTGGCAGAAAAAGATAAATGCAATATTGGATAATCAATTTTCCGAAAGCATCAGTGTTTCACTCAGCGACGCGGGCCCGCTTCACAGCACGAATATGCTCTGTTGGCAGGCCCGTGCCGCCATGAAGCATCGGCTTTATCTTGGCACGGCCTCCTTTATCCCATGGCAGTCCGTCAAGGATGTTTCCGGAAACGAAAAATATGTCCAGATTCATCGTGCAAAATTGGAAGAATATATGATGCAGCTTCGGTTTGATCTGGTAGAAGAATCTCTGACGGAGCTGTTCTCTACGCTCCGAAGCATGAAAGTTGCGACCTCTGCGCCATATGTGATGGTGTGCATGGAATTCAAAAGCCTTGCGTTATCTTCTATGCACAAACGTGGAATCATGGAAAGCGATTTGATTGACAGCGGGGATCAAAAAGAACAAATCCCAGAGTTTGCAACAGCAGAGGAATATGAGGCGTGGGCGAAAGCGCTGAATCAGCGGATACGCAATCATGTCGGCCTTATGACAGATCGTAAATGCAGTAAGGAGATTATGCGCGCTGCCGATTATATTCGGAAGAATTATGCGCAAACGCTGACACTTAACGGTGTGGCAGAGTATATTCACAAATCCAGAAACTACTTTTCCTATTTATTCCGGCAGGAAATGGGGATCGGCTTTGTGGACTATGTGAATAAGATCCGTGTGCGTGAAGCCTGCCGGTTGCTTGATACAACAGATGCTTTAAGCTATGAGATTGCATCGGAAGTGGGCTTCGACAACTATAAATATTTTTCGTCTGTATTCAAGAAAATCATGGGTTGTTCACCCGATAAGTACCGCCGCAGAAGCAATGTGCACAAAACAGAAACGTGAAACCGTAAAAAATTGAACCATTTGATAACATTGGACCGTGTACAGTCAAGGGAAGAAAAAATATAATAAAAACACAAAGACTGTTATAAACAGTCGGAAACAATTATGAGGAGGAAACAGAAACATGAAAAAACTGCTTGCGCTTATGCTTGCGGTCCTGATGCTCGTCCTGTGTATGGCAGGCTGTGCATCGAAAGCCACAACAGAGCAGCCCGCGGAGACGGAGACACCGGCTGTTGAAGAAACACCCACTCCGGCCGAGGAAACAACAGGAACAGAAGAAGCAACTGGCGAGAAGCCGACGATCAAGTTTTATGGAAAATGTGTAGAATATGAATCCGGCCCGATGATGACGGATGCGCTGGAAGAAAAGCTGGCGGACAAGTACAATATTGAATCGATCCAGATTGACTGGGGTAATCAGGAAGCGGTAATCCGCACAGGTATTGCGAGTAATGATCCGTGCGATGTATATAACTATCCCGCAACACAGATGTCCAATTTTGCACAGATGGCTGTCGATTTGAAGCCGTATCTGGATGCTGATCCCGAATTCAAATCCTGGTTTACAGAAGCGGAACTTGCAGCCTGCACAATCGATGGGCGAATTGTCTGCCTGCCGTGGGAGGTTCAATTCCCGGTTATGATTGGCAATAAAACGCTGTTGGACGAGATCGGTGTCGAGATTCCGGATGCGTGGACGATGGACGAGTTTAAAGCGGCGTGCCAAAAAATCCAGGATGCAGGCTATTTCCCGGTCGGTAATGCGACTGATCTTAATCGCGGCACGTGGTTCTGGCGGAATGGGATGCTGAGTATTACTGCAGACGAGGGCAAGTCCGATGCCTATGCGAATGGTGAGATTGCGTATGACGGAGACGAATCCAAGCTTGCAATGGAGGCAATGAAGTCCCTGTTCGACAACAATTATATGTATCCCGGCGAAGGTGCTGTTACGGCAAAGAGCGACGAGATCAAGGCAGCTTATTATCAGGGGAAGGTCCTGATGATCACGGAAACGGCCGCGCAGGCAGCGACAACTGCATCTGGTGCGGAATTTGAGTCGGTGATTATCCCGTGGCCCTCTGTGACAGAGACTGCAGCGATTCTCGGCGGCAACAATGCAATGTTCATTCCGCAGAATTGTTCCGATGTTGATGCTGCGGTAGAGGTCCTGAAGACGTTCCTGTGCCCTGAGATTCAGGCGATTCATGCTGAGCAGGGATATATTCCTGCAAATATTAAGGCGGATGTTACAAACCCGTTCGTACTGGATATTATGAAGCAGACGGCGTTCTTTAAAATTGAACCCGCACGCACAGCTACAGTTACAGACTATCTGTACAATGGACTTCTGGGTGACCTGATTCTTAACGGCGGTGTTGATACTGCGGCGGCAAACTTTGCGGCAGCAGCGACAAAAATCCATTCGACGTGCCCGATGATATGGTGGTGCTCAACATGATGAACGAGGACCACGGCAAAAC
>OJAM01000389.1_pt1 | contig 19962 bp, 16 predicted proteins | sample 1589071 | NCBI WGS metagenome assembly OJAM01 (sample SAMN03283243) | human gut metagenome | biome: human-associated habitat; material: feces | host: Homo sapiens | place: Peru | collected 2012
TATTTTAGAAAATTCAAAAGAAACCGGCGGCGCAAAGGTTACTATGAAACTTCCTTGCTGATTTTCCGATAGTGTAAAGTTAAGCGCCTGATTCCACTCCATATCCAGAACAATGTACTCCACGGCAATTGCTCCTTCTTTCGTTCGATTGTAATCATCATAGAGCTGTCGGTGTCCAAAAGAACTGACAATGCGAATTATCCCTATTGGCACCTTGAATACAGATGATTATCAAATTACCTGCAAACAAAAAAAGCCCCTTTCGGGACTTGTGATTTACACGAAAAAGATGAGCCTTGACCACCAGCAAAAGCAGTCAAGGCTCATCTTTCGTTCTTAGTATCTAACATCAATTTAACCTCGCTTTCTTGAGTTGAGAGGGAGTTAGCTGTACATTGGACTCACCCTTTCTGTACCTATAAGATAGCATAGGATAGACAAAAAATCAATGCAGGAAAGACACAACTTATCTTTCAAAAAACTAGTCATTACAATGAAATGTGGCGCGAATGTGCAAGACCAGATTGACATCTCTGCGCGATTACTGTATCATTAAATTGTTGAGGGCTTTCACACATGTAGTGAAAGCCCTCATTTTTCTGTTATTGACTGAATCCTCTGGCTGCATACAATGCCTGCTTTTGAATTCGATTTCTCATGAGTTGCCGAAACGTAATGGGTGCCACGACCTCAAGGACTGGCCCGAAGGACAATACGCGGATCAGCAACTCTGTTTCATCATCTTGGTCATATCGGAGTGTGATTCGATATAGCCGCTCGTCCAGCTTCTGCGTCTCCTTTTCAAAATGGGAGAAATGCAATAGGACACGCTCCAAGCCATTGCGCTCATCATGGAGAAGTAGCGTAAGTGCTTTGAGGCGTCCTTTCGGCACGGTCACAGCGCCTGGGTCATATTCTTCCAGCAGCTCGCAGGAACGAATACGGGCCATGTTGATCGTGTTCATCCTCCGCATCCCCGTCACTAAGATCCGGAATTTATCGTCCTTCTCCGAATACTCCAAGCGGTACGGATTGCAGACAAAAGAATGGCGGACTCCAGTATGTCCGTGGAATCGAATTCGCATCTTCCGATTCTCATGGATCGCTCGCAATACCATGCGAAAGCAATGAACATAATTGGGATCGGAATAGGGATCTCCGTCTGCGTACTGGTCAAACCGGACGAAGGTATCCTGGGTATATAACGGTTCCACGTCTTCGAGACCTCTCATGTCTGGATCGAATAAAGCGATCCTCGGATCTGAGAGAAGGGCCTTCAGCCATCGCTTTTGCAAAGTGGTTAAAGGCATTGTCGGCTTTCCTCGCAGCACCGTATGGTAGCCGCTGTCCAGTAACGGCCATGCTCCGGACTGCAAGGCGGCAGGAATGGACAGTACACTTTCTGCAAACGCTTTTTCCTGCACGATAGCAGTCAGTTTGCCAGTTGTCAGTGTATTTTCCGCAGCCTCGGACAATACAGCGGCAACGACATTGAAGTAGCTGCCGTAGATCTCACTAAACAGCATCTGTCTCACCCCCATAAATGGCTTCCATGTGCCTGAGATCATCATTGAAGGTTTTAACAACAAATTTGTTGCTGCATTGAAGGTCTACTATGCGACCGATGAAGGTTCGAATCCACGGCAGCATCTCCGAAGCGTCATAAACATCGGCGATAAAACGGCAGGTCTGATCGTCCAAGAGCTCTATGCGGCCGTGGCGCTTTTCGCGATCCAGTCGATGAAGAATGAATTCCTCACCGGGACCGAAGTGGATCGTCATCTCAATATGATCCAGGTTATAGTCCGGGCCAGTCGAAACGCCCCAGAGATGCTCATCGAATTTCTGCTGGAAACCTAAGTACTTTTCATACTGCTTTTCAACGCTTCCGGCTGTGATTTTCTTGATCGCGTCCAAGCGGAAGAATATCAGGTGCCTGCCACGGTAGTGGTAGCCGAGGAGATATTGCCTGCCGGATTGCGTGCTGCTGTAGATCTTTAGCGGGCAGACAGTTCGTTGATAATCTCTGCCGCTGCGTAGGCTGCATACGGATAGTTCAACGGCGCGGCGTTCGTCGATCGCCAGCAGCAGATCACAGAGCACATCGCTATCGAGTGCGTGCAGAATGTAATGATGCTTGAAGCGGAAGGTGTCCTCTGTGTGTTTCAGCCTATCCAAAAGGAAGAAACCTACGACTCCAAGAGGATCTGCTTCTGAATAATAGGCAAGCGCATCCGCCCAGGACTCTAAGTCGATTGCAGTATTGTCAGTCCTCCGGTAGATAACTTCACGCCCGATTTTCTCCGACTGCAATAAACCGATATCTTCATATTCCTTGAGTTTCTTCCGCACGGTGGACTCATCCAGGGAGAAGTCTCCGTTGAAATGTGAGAGGTAGTCATCGTTGATCCGGTCAACAATCTCCTTGGAAGATAGCGCACTGCCATCCGCAAGGATGTCCAGAATATAGAAGTGGAGTGTAATGTCCTTATCCGTAAAGCTCTTCGCTTTGAATGCCTTATAAAGCGGATTGCAGGGAATTCTCCGGCTATCCATAGAGAGAAATACTTTCTTTCCGGATGGCTCTTGATGAAAAGACATGTAGTCGCCCAGCCAGCTTTCAATTCTGCGCCGTTCGTTGTCATAGCTCCTGGCGCTCTTCATTCCATACTCATCACGGCTCTTAAATCCATAGACATAGAACTCGCGCATATAGTTCCGGATCCGTTCAAAGCTTTTGACCAACTCGCTGTATGCCATGCACTCCACCTCCTCTTCGCCAGATAGTATCACTTTAGATTGTTAGATGTCCAAAAGAACGGACAGCATCAAAGCAATCCTATCAATACCGAATACTCGACACAAAGTGTCTTACTATGATTATGTTCAGACTGCGAAAAAAATCAACACTTTTCGGAAGAGCATCAGACTACATTGATATTCTTCCAAAATGGAGAATCCCTTCTATGCCCACCTGATGAGTTCGCAACTTTTTTTCCGTGATTTTTCCTGATCCAGAGGGTATCCTTAGGTCAAGAAAAGCGCAGACAGCAACACTACGAAGCATATGACTTTTAATCATAGAGGCTACTTCCGATGAGCCTTCCGGCGAAGTTGGAACATGAATGCGCTTTGTGAAAGACGCCAACAGCAATCCACACTATCAACATTAGCTCACTTATGGAGCATGCGGCTTCAGGCCGGACGATAGAGGGTGAAAGTCCCCTTGTGATGATAACCAGCGGCGTCTTGTAAGATGTAGCGGCTGGCAGTACTGTAAGACTTCTGACGCCAGGCCTCGTAGCCAAAACCGTTTGAGTTTTCAATGCCAGACCGCTGCATTTCCAGGAAAGGCACCAACAGCAAAGGTAGAATAGCTAAGTGGTTAAAGCAGCGGGTTCATAGCCCGACTTCGTGGGTTCGAATCCCACTTCAAATGGTGCCTTGTTTTATCAATTCAATCACGGAGGAGTGATTTTCATGCTGAAGTTTCTGAAAAAGGAAGCGAATATGACCCATACGGAAAATGGCTCTGCTACATATCGGTCTACCCAATCTGAGTGTCTGGACCTGTTTGCCACCATCGGTGCCCTGCGCAGAGGGTGCGATGAGGAGATCACCAATCGATTCCTCCGTGCTTATGCCGAGGATGCGGATCTGGCCATGAAGACCCTGTTCTTCGCAAGAGATATCCGTGGCGGCATCGGCGAGCGGCGCGTCTTCCGTACCATTCTGAAATGGCTGGCCAGCAATGAGCCGCGATCCCTGGAGAAGAACATCCAGTACATCGCAGAGTATGGCCGCTACGATGACCTACTGGCCTTGATGGGCACCACCTGCGAAGGCAAGGTGCTGCAGCTGATCAAAAAACAGCTGGCAGCTGACTTTGCCGCTCTGGAGGCCGGCGAGTCCGTGTCCCTGCTGGCCAAGTGGCTCCCCTCCGTCAATGCCTCCAACGAAGATGTGATCCGGCAGGCGAAGCGAATTGCCCGTGCGATGGGTATGAACGACGCCCAGTACCGCAAAACGCTGAGCGCCCTGCGCACCAAGATCAGCATCATCGAGAACAACCTGCGCGAAAAAGACTACACCTTCGATTACTCCAAGCAGCCCTCCAAGGCCATGTTCAAGTATCGTAAGGCCTTCATGCGAAATGATGGAGACCGCTATGATGAATTCATGAGCCGTGTCGCCGAGGGTACGGAGCAGCTCCACACTGGCACCCTGACGCCCTATGAGATGATCAAGCCCTTCTTCGGTCGCGGCGATATCTCCGATCAGGAGCGCAAGGCCATTGACGCAACATGGAAGACACAGGAGGATTTCACTGGCGGTGAGAACGCTCTGGTCGTCATTGATGGCTCCGGCTCCATGTACGGTGGTGCTGATCCCATCCCCGCCACTGTGGCGCTGTCTCTTGGTATCTACTATGCCGAGCGCAACACCGGCGCATTCCAAAACCACTTCATCACATTCTCTGAGAATCCCAAGCTGGTGGAGATTAAGGGCAAGGATATCTACGAAAAGGTGCGGTACTGTCACCAGTTCAACGAGGTCGCCAACACCAATATCCAGCGTGTGTTTGAGTTGATCCTCAAGACTGCCGTGAAGAACCGTGTGCCCCAGAAGGATATGCCTGCCAAGATCTTCATTATCTCCGATATGGAGTTCGACTACTGTACTGAAGATTGCTCCTTGACCAACTTCGAGTATGCGCAGCGGCTCTTCGAGGAACATGGCTACCAGCTGCCCGAGGTGATGTTCTGGAATGTGGCAAGCCGTAATCAGCAGCAGCCCGTCAAGATCAACGACCAGGGCGTTGCGCTGGTATCCGGCTGTAATCCCCGAATCTTCTCCATGCTGAAAGCCGGCATTCTTTCCCCCTATGCCTTCATGGTGGATGTTCTGGGTTCCGAGCGTTACGCGGCGATCGTGGCATAATAGAGCTGACGCAGGAGGTGATAGCAGGTATGTTATCGCCTCCTACTTTTTCTTTCCCAACAAAAGTGTTGCTGTTGGCAGAGATGAACCGTAAAATAAAGAGTATGAAGGAAAGGGAGATCGTTATGATTACGATTCAAGGTTTATATAATACTGCGGTCTGTTACACCCCCGAGTTGGAGGAGGCAGCCCGCAAGCAGATCCAGACCGTTTGCGATCAGGCCGAGTTTGCCGGCTGCAAGATCCGGATCATGCCCGATGTCCACGCTGGCAAGGGCTGTACCATCGGTACCACCATGACCATCCAGGACAAGATCGTGCCCGGTATGGTTGGCGTCGATATCGGCTGCGGTATGGAGACTGTTGAGCTTCGTGAGCGGGAGGTCGACTTTGAGAAGCTGGACGCCCTAATCCGCAGGGAGATCCCCTATGGCCGTGAGGTTCGAGACATTCCTCATGCACTGAACGCTGAGATCGATCTGACTCACCTCCGCTGCACAGATCAAGTCAATCTCAACCGGGCCATGCGCAGCATCGGCTCTTTGGGTGGCGGCAACCACTTCATTGAGGTGGATCGCGCGGAGGATGGCCGGTTGTTCCTGGTGGTCCACTCTGGCAGCCGTCATCTGGGCACCGAGGTGGCTGAGCACTACCAGAATGAGGGTCGGCGTGCCCTTTGGGGCGGCGCCCAGTATCAAGTTCGAGCCGCCATTGACCAGCTGAAGGCCGAGGGCCGGTTCCAGGAGATCCAGAAGACCATCAAGGCGCTCAAGAAGGAGCACGAGCTGAATATCCCCAAAGATCTGGCCTATGTGGAGGGTAAGCTGTTCGAGGACTATATCCACGATATGAAGCTGACACAGCAGTTCGCCATGCTCAACCGCAAGGCCATGGTGGATGTTATCATGACTGGCATGGGCTTCACGGCGGTGGAGACCTTCACCACCATCCACAACTATATTGATACGGACGCCATGATCCTGCGTAAGGGCTCTGTCTCCGCCAAGGCCGGCGAGAAGCTGCTGATCCCCATCAACATGCGTGACGGTAGCCTGATCTGCAGCGGCAAGGGCAACGAGGATTGGAATTGCTCCGCACCTCATGGCGCCGGCCGGCTGATGAGCCGCAAGGCGGCCTTCAATGCTCTGTCCATGGAGGAGTTCCAGAAGGAAATGGAGGGTATCTACACCACCTGTGTTGTGCCCGACACGCTGGACGAGTCTCCCATGGCCTATAAGAGCATGGAGGAGATCGTCGCTCAAATCGGCCCTACTGCGGAGATTATTGAGCGGATCCGTCCTGTCTATAACTTTAAGGCAGCAGACTGAAATACAATGATGAAAGGCGGTGTTGACCGTGGAAGCATTGATCAAAGAAAAGCTTCATGAAATCGAGCAGCGGGAGAACTGCCGCATCCTTTTGGCCGTGGAGTCCGGTAGCCGTGCTTGGGGCTTTGCTTCTCCGGACAGCGACTATGATGTGCGCTTCATTTATGTGCGCCCCAGAGAGAGCTATCTCAGGCTCAACCGGGTCCGTGATGTGATCGAGCTGCCCATCAATGGTATTCTGGACATCAACGGTTGGGATGTGGACAAGACACTGAAGTTGCTCCATAAATCCAACCCCACCGTATTTGAGTGGTTTTCCTCTCCCATCGTGTATCAGACCACTGACTTCACTGAGGCGTTTAAGCCCGTCATGCGGCGCTACTTCTCGTCCAAGAGTGGCCTTTGGCACTATCTGCAGATGGCGGAAGGAAACTATCGAGAATACCTGCGCGGCGACATGGTGAAGGCCAAGAAGTACTTCTATGTACTGCGGCCAATCCTTGCTTGCCGGTGGATCCTTGAAAAAGGTACTCCGCCCCCAATGCTCTTTTCTGAACTGGCGGCGAGCCAGCTTCCGGACTACCTGGAGAAAACCGTTGCGAAGCTGCTTGATCTGAAGATGAACTCCCCTGAGGTGAAGATGATCCCGAGAATCGATATCCTCAACGCTTACATGGATCGGAGCATTGCAGAGGTGCGTGCTCTGGTGGAGCAGTATCCGAGAGAAATCACGAAGGACTGGGAGGAACTCAATGCGCTGTTCCTCGCCGCACTGGAGATGTGATCTTATGATGAAATTGCCACCACAAGTGAATACAGCATTTGAGATGCTTGAAGCGGCCGGCTATGAGGCGTACCTTGTTGGTGGCGCAGTGCGTGATTATGTGCGTGACAACAGTCCTGCGAAGGATTGGGACATCACCACCAACGCGCTCCCAGAGCAGGTGGAGGAGATCTTTACAGGCTACCACCTGATTGAGACTGGCTTGAAGCATGGGACTGTAACTGTTGTGATCGACCAAGAGCCTCTAGAAATCACGACCTATCGCGTTGACGGGGACTACTCCGACCATCGGCATCCGGACTCAGTCAGCTTTACCCGCAGCCTGAAGGACGATCTTGAGCGCCGGGACTTCACCATGAACGCTCTGGCCTACAACCCCAGGACAGGTGTTGTTGACTTCGTAGGAGGCAAGGCGGACATTGCCGGCGACCTTGTCCGCTGCGTGGGAGATCCAGATCGGAGATTCCAGGAAGATGGCCTGAGAATGCTCAGAGCCCTTCGCTTCGCCTCCGTGTATGGCATGACGATCGAAGCTGCCACGGCAGCGGCCATCCACAGGAACAAGCACTTGCTCAAAGGTATCGCTGCGGAGCGCATTCTGGTTGAGCTTACCAAAATGCTCTGCGCTCAGGGCGCGGCAGGTGTTCTGCGGGACTTCGCCGATGTGCTGGCCGTCCCGATCCCGGAGCTCACACCCATGTTTGGCTTTCCGCAGCATAATCCACATCATGACAAGGATGTCTGGGACCATACCATCGCGGTCATTGAAAGTATCACCCCTGAACCGGTGCTTCGTTGGGCAGCCCTGCTGCATGACATTGGGAAGCCTTCCTGTTTCTCGCTCGCCGAGGATGGCATTGGCCACTTCTTCGGGCACTCGGATCAGAGTACTTCAATGGCGGAGAGTATCCTCAGTAGACTTCGCTTCGATAACGCCAGCAAAGAACAAATTGTAAGACTCGTTCGCTATCATGACATGCCCATCACGGCCGACAGGAAGCCAATCAAACGGCTTTTGAGCAAGCACGGTGAGGATGCTACCCGGCAACTGATCGAGCTGCACAAGGCAGATACGCTTGGTCAATCGGCCATCTGCAGACACCGGATCGCAATCTTTGAGGAAGTATCGCAAATGATCAATGAGATCCTGCAGGAAGAGAGCTGCTTCACACTCAAGGACTTGGCAGTTAATGGACATGATATGATGACATTGGGCTTTCAGGGACCGACCATTGGCCGTGTGCTGCAGGAATGCCTGGATGCAGTCTTGGATGAGCAGATCCCCAACGAGCATGAGGCGCTGATGGCCTTTGCAAAGGATAGACAGCTGAAGAGTTAATACCAAAACGGCAATACCAAGCAGGTATTGCCGTTTTGGTATGCACAGGAACTTAGGTGGGTTGTAGGGTTTTGTCGATGGTCGTATAATGAGTGATGAAGCAAAGTGACGATCGTGAGGTTGCCTTTGACTTCGATTATGCTACTCACTTGTTCCGGCAACTCTCTAAATCGCATCACAAGGGAACATTTTCCCTATTTTTGCGTCTATATCAATAAGGGATTCATGTCTGATATGAAAAGGAGGCTGCTGATATGAAACAGAAAAAGAAATGGGTTATTCCCCTCTGTGTGATAGGAGTCATACTGCTACTTTGTGCGGGTGGCCTTTGGTATATGATAAATCACTCCATGAGTTTCTCTGTCGGACGCTGCTTAGTAGCGGACAACGGATCGTATATGTTCATCGATGGAAACTCACCCATTATCATGAGCAACCGAAAGGATAAGGAAGGTCTGTTCTCTGGCTTGGGGACCGGCGATAAGATTTTGATCTTCCACGATGGGATTGCGGATACCTATCCAGGCAGGACCGGTGCGTATTGGTGTGTGAAATTGGAAGACGGTACGCAGGCCGATATTCCGGAACAGGTCATAGAAGAGCTTACGGAACTCGGATGGACCATTGTAGGAAATGAAGCTGATCCAGATTCCGTGACGCCTGAACCGGGAGCATACGCTTTTGAGGCGCAGTACATCCGGACCAATGGCGGACCTGAAGATGGCTATCCTTACCACACCGTGATCAGTTCCAGAGCGGAATTGGAAGCCTATTACGAGGCATACAAGGACATTTATAGTCTGGAACGAAGAGAGACAGTCTACTCCGACAGCACAATCGGCTTTTTGGATGCCTGCGACAAATACGATAACGCCTATTTTGAACGGCAGAATCTTGTTCTGATCGTACTGCAGGAAGGCAGCGGATCAATTCGGCATGAGATTACAGATGTGCGTCGTCACCGTATTGAGAACGGTGCATTGGATGGGTGGGACATTACGATTGACCGTAAGGTCCCTGAGGCAGGAACAGAGGATATGGCTCAGTGGCATCTATTCCTTGAAGTGCAGATGGGCGATGTGATCAAGGCCACCGACAAGGTTTGGATCAATGGAAAACAGAGCGAACGCACTCCGGCAATATCCGGGCTTGTTGGTATCAGTCGTACTCCGTCGATAAGCGCCTATCAGGATCCCTGGGGAGTGAAGCTTACTGCAAAGAATATTACCCCGTCTGGATTGACCATTGTTTGTACGCAGCAAGATGGAGAACCAACCGGTGAGCTGCAGACCGGCAGTTACTACGGACTCGAAATGCTGCAGGATGGCGAGTGGGTTGCGGTCGAGCTGCTTCCTATGGAGTATGAGCTTGCCTGGACGTCAGAAGCATGGATGATCCCTAACAATGCGGAAACAGAATGGGAAGTGAATTGGAGCCGCCTGTACGGAGAGCTTCCCGCAGGTTCCTACCGGATCAGCAAATCGGTTATGGATTTCCGGGGTACCGGTGATTATGACACCAAAACCTATTATGCAGGCTTTGATCTCGTGGACGCCGCTGACACAAGTAATGTTTCCTACGAACACGGCGGATTTGGCGTCAGTGTGCCGCTTCTTTCTGGTTGGGAATACAAGGTTGAGGAATACAGTGCCGATGGCATGAGCTATGGCGTCAGTTTCCGACCCGCTGGTGAAGATGGATGGATCGATTTCCAATATTGGCCTACATTCGGCGTCTGTGGCACCGGATTGTCAATGAAGGAATTTGGAAATGGTTCCATGGGCACCTACGATGGCGGTGCTATCTGGAACTTTATCAGTTACCCTGCCAGCAAAGGCAACTTTGTGGCAACGACCCAGGGTGTAAATAGCTGGTGGTCACGCTACGGCGAGACTGCTATGGAAATCATAACGCAGGTAATCTGCACAGACACCATCGTAGACTAAGGAGGGTACGCAGTATGAAACGAATTGTAGCGCTATGCCTCGCAGCGGCTTGCCTGATTTCTATGATAGGCTGCGCAGGAGATACCAATATGGACGAAAAGAAACCAAACAACTCCGCATCGGCCTATGCTCTGGCACTGGCTAGCTATCCGGAGATGGCTCCCTACCCAAACGAGATGGAGTATTTTGATGAAAAGACCGGTGAGTTTGACAGCGATGGCTTTGATGTGGTCTATGACGCCTGGCAGTCGGACAGAAAGGCCCAATGCAGTCAGCCGGAAGGCTATGCAGACGGTCTGGAACCGTTCTTCGCCAGTTCAATCCGAGAGTTTCTCAGCAATTCCAACGGGGAGAACAAGGTATACTCTCCTCTGAGTGTTTACATGGCCCTCGCCATGCTGGCAGAGGTGACGGACAGTGAAAGCCGCCAGCAGATCCTTGACCTTCTAGGAAGTGAAAGCATTGAGGCTCTGCGCTCCCAGGCGGCCAGTGTTTGGAACGCCAATTACAGCAATGACGGCGCCGTGACAAGCATTCTGGCAAACTCCCTGTGGCTGAATGAGTCCGTAAATTTCAACCAGTCCACAATGGACAGTCTGGCAAAGAATTACTATGCGTCCTCCTTCCGTGGTGAGATGGGCAGCGAGGAATTTAATCAGGCCTTGCGGGACTGGATCAATGAGCAGACCGGAGGACTGCTGGAAGCGCAGGCCGATGGCCTGTCGATGGACCCCGAGACCGTTATGGCTTTGGCCTCTACCATCTACTACCGAGCCAAGTGGCACAGTGAGTTCAATGAGGCCGGAACGGAAAAGGGCCTGTTCCATCTGTTCAGTGCTGATGGAGAGACCGTGGAGTGCGACTTCATGCACAAGGGCGGCAGCAACACCTATTACTGGGCAGATCAGTTCGGCGCTGTTGCTCTGAGCCTGGAGGGCAGCGGCAAAATGTGGTTCCTCCTGCCTGATGATGGCGTGGCTATGGATGATCTGCTTGCCGATGAGCAAACGATGGAGTTCCTAAACAGCAATGGAAACTGGGAGAACAGCAATCACCTGATCGTGAATATGTCCGTTCCCAAATTTGATGTTGTCTCTGATCTTGACCTGCGTGATGGCCTGAATGCGCTGGGTATTACCGGTGTATTCGATGCCACGGTGGCCGATTTCAGTCCCATGACTTCGAAAGTTGCAGAGATATTCCTTTCCAAAGCCGACCATGCAGCCCGCGTTGCCATCGATGAAGAGGGGGTTACCGCAGCGGCATATACCGTCATGATGATGGCTGGTGCTGCGGCGCCACCTGAAGAGGAAATGGACTTCGTATTGGATCGACCGTTCTTATTCGCCATTACTGGTGCAGATGGACTTCCACTCTTTGTTGGCGTAGTCAATAGACCGTGAACTGAAAAAAGGCAATAAGAAAACGGCAGTGCCACAATGTGGCATTGCCGTTTTCATGTATATCCGATGCATTGAGTTGTTTACCCCTCATAGGACTGCGGCTGGTAGCCATAGTGCTTGGCAAAAGCTTCATAGTCAACCCATTTCGGGTTGTCAAAGATCCTTGCAGCGTAGAGCTCAAGCGTGTAATGCTCCAGTTCTGCTTTCGTCTTTAACCAATAGGTGTGCTCCTTCTCCCACTCCAGGAGTTTATCGAACAAGTCTTCTTCGTGGCTCCGGACAATGAGCTCACGCACCAAATCGAGCCAGACATCGTTCCTGATGTCTCCAAGATCCGTCTGGATACCATTGCGGTACCCGTACTTCTTATCTCTCCCAGAACCAGAAAGAAGAATCGATTGACCAGTGCTGAAATGTGCGTGTAGATCTTTATGCGTGAGTTGATCTCTGTTAGGAACTGCCGATAGTGAGTCAATAATCGTGCGCGGATACATAGACATACCTCCATTCTGGTAAGTCTTACGGATTAACGGTCGAAAATGCAACAAATCGATCATAATGAGCAAAAAAGGAAAACCGCGCCACACTGTTGTCGCCGTTCTGTGATATAATCGAACTATGTCGAATAATCAATTCCCTTTGGATCAGCCGCATCCGACCATCATCAAGAAACGACCGGATTGACAATGCACATATTATGTAGTATTATTGTAGTGCAAAGGAGGCTTTAACATGGATTCCAACATGACTTTTCGCATTGATTCTGAAGTGAAAGCGCAAATGGCAGCCATCTGTGATGCACTGGGCATGTCAACTTCTACTGCCTTTAATATTTTTGCCAATGCCTTTGTTCGAGCAAAAGGCATGCCTTTTGCTGTCACGATTCAGGAGCCTGTAACAGCTGTGAGCCGCGAAAAAATGCTGGCGGACACCGATCAACTATTGAGCGAGTTCGCTTCTGACTATAAGAGGATGGCAGAATGATTTGGGTTACAGCAGAAGATGTCGTAGCGATTCATAGCCGTATCATTCAAGTTTCTGGTGGCATTGATGGTCTGCGTGATCGTGCTGGATTAGAAGCGGCTATTGCCGCACCCCTTCAATCATTTGGAGGAGAAGATCTTTTTCCAACTGACATAGAGAAAATCGTTCGTGTTGGGCTCGGGTTAGCGTCCAATCACGCATTTATCGATGGCAATAAGCGAATTGGCGCCATGGTCACGCAACTGCTACTCAAATGGAATGGATATCAGTTCCAATTGGAGCAGAATGAACTGGCCGATATGTTCATTGGTATCGCGGATGGCACAAAGGGCGAAACGGAACTCCGGCATTGGATCAACGCCTATATTGAATAACGAAAGGGTTGCCTCACGCAATAATGTGAGGCAACCCTTTGTTCGTGGTGGGTCAGGTTGGAGTCGAACCAACGGTGTTTCTAAAGCCGAAAACCGCAGGTCTCTATCCGCATCATGAAAAGAGCCGGAGATACCCCAGATAGGCAGTCCCCTTGTCGCAGGCGGAGAGCTCTGCAATATCGTCCCATGCAGCGGGAACGGTGAGCGTCAGCGACAGCGTCGGCTCGGTCAGGCTTTTCATCTCCTGGCCGTCGGTCTCCGTCGATCCCGGATCATTCAAGCCGTCGCCATCCTCCACGTGTTCTCTCCCACTGCAGGCGCACAACGCCGACAGCAGCAGGAGCATCGTCAGCAGCAGGCCAACCGTCCGCTGCCACGCAAAGCCTCTGACGCAAACTCTTTTTTTGTGTTGCTCCTGTCATTTCTCTCATCTCCTTTGTCATCGTATACACGCGTCGGAGAAAGCGGGCATATCACGCTTGCTCCAAAAATTCCTTAATCCTTGCCACGCCTGCGTAGATAATGGGAGGATCGGCCTGTACGACCAAGGATGGGGCGTGCGTCAGGCCAAGTGCGGTCGCTTCCTGAAGATACTGCTCTGCGTCCCGCTCCACAAAGGGAATCCCCGCTTTTTCCAGAATGGGCTTGATGATATGGCAGTTCGGGCAGGTTGAGGTGGTGTAGAGATAATATCCCCCAGCTGGCTTTCCGGCCGCCTTGTCCTCCCGCCGCTTCGGGCAATCTTCCTGCGCACCGCCCACCTGATAGGTCTTCCTGTCCAGAAATTCCTGACTCTTGCCGTCGTTCCAGTTCTGCACCGGGCGGTAGTAGCCGGTGATGCGGCTGTAGACCTCCGTGGTCTTCCCGCAGATCGGGCAGGTCTTCTGTTCGCCCTTCAGGTAGCCGTGCTCCGTGCAGATGGAATAGGTCGGTGACAGCGTGTAATAGGGCAGCTCATAGTTCTCCGCGATCTTGCGCACCAGCGCGGCGGCAGACTGCCAGCTGGGCAGCTTTTCACCAAGGAAGGTATGGAACACCGTGCCGCTGGTATAGAGGGTCTGAAGCTTATCCTGCACATCCAGCGCCGCAAACACATCCTCGGTGTAGCCAACGGGCAGATGGCTGGAATTGGTGTAGTAAGGCGTCCCTCCCTCGTGTGCGGTGATGATGTCGGGGTACTGTGCCTTATCGTGCTTGGCAAGGCGATAGGAGGTGGACTCGGCAGGGGTGGCCTCCAGATTGTAGAGGTCGCCATACTGCTCCTGATAATCGCTCAGCCGCTCCCGCATGTGCTTCAGCACCCGAACGGCAAAGTCCTGCGTCTCCTCATGGGTGAGGTCCTTGCGGAGCCAGTTGGCGTTCAGCCCCGCTTCATTCATACCCACAAGGCCGATGGTGGAGAAATGGTTATCAAAGCCGCCGAGATAGCGTTTGGTATAGGGATACAACCCTTCTTCCAAAAGCTTTTCTACCGTTGTGCGCTTGATCTTCAGGCTGCGGGCGGCAATGTCCATCATACGATCCAGTCGGGCGAAGAAATCCGTCTCGTTCCTGGCAAGGTATGCGATGCGGGGCAGATTGATGGTCACGACGCCCACAGAGCCGGTGGACTCGCCGCTGCCGAAGAAGCCGCCGCTTTTCTTGCGCAGCTCCCGCAGATCCAGCCGCAGGCGGCAGCACATGCTGCGCACGTCGCCGGGTTCCATGTCGGAGTTGATATAGTTGGAGAAATAGGGCGTACCGTATTTGGCGGTCATCTCAAAGAGCAGGCGGTTGTTCTCCGTCTCGGACCAGTCGAAATCCTTCGTGATGGAATAGGTGGGGATGGGGTACTGGAAGCCGCGGCCGTCGGCGTCGCCCTCGATCATCACCTCGATAAACGCCTTGTTGATGAGGTCCATCTCCGCCTGACAGTCGCCGTAGGTGAAGTCCATGGGCTTGCCGCCCACGATACAGGGCTGATCGGCGAGGTCGGCGGGCACCGTCCAATCCAGCGTGATGTTGGAAAACGGGGCCTGCGTTCCCCAGCGGCTGGGCGTATTGACGCCGAAGACGAAGCTCTCGATGCAGTGCTTGACCTCGTTGTAGCTGAGCTTGTCCGTGCGCACGAAGGGCGCGAGATAGGTGTCGAAGCTGGAGAAGGCCTGCGCCCCCGCCCACTCGTTCTGCATGATGCCGAGGAAATTCACCATCTGGTTGCAAAGCGTTGCAAGGTGCTTGGCTGGGGCGCTGGTGATCTTGCCCGTCACGCCGCCAAGCCCCTCCTGAATGAGCTGCTTGAGGCTCCAGCCGGCGCAGTAGCCGGTGAGCATGGACAGGTCGTGCAGATGGAGATCCGCGCTGCGGTGGGCATCGCCGATCTCTTCATCGTAAATCTCGCTGAGCCAGTAGTTGGCGGTGATAGCGCCGGAGTTGGACAGGATCAGCCCGCCCACAGAGTAGGTGACGGTGGAGTTTTCCTTGACCCGCCAGTCCGACACCCGCAGGTAGTCGTCCACCAGCTTTTTATAGTCCAGCACGGTGGAGTGCATCTCCCGCAGCTTCTCCCGGTTCTTCCGGTAGAGGATATAGGACTTCGCCACGGCGGCATACCCGGCGCGCTGCAGCACCGCCTCCACGCTGTCCTGAATGTCCTCCACGCCGATCTCGTTGTTCCTGACCTTTCCGGCATAGTCCGCCGTTACCTGCAGGGCAAGCAGGTCGATGATAGCTGTGTTGTAGGGGATCTTCGCCGCGTCAAACGCCTTGGTGATGGCATTGGCGATCCTGGCAAGGTCAAAATCCACCCTTCTTCCGTCCCGTTTGATGACCTGGTACATGCTTGTCTCCTCCTGTTCTCTATTGTCCGCGGATCTGTGTGTTCGGTATGTATGGCAAAACGCTGTCCCGCAGCGCCTTGATCTCGTCCTCACTCAGGGGGCTCACGCCGCCGCTGACCAGCGCGCCCGAGTCCGCAAACGGCTGGAGGAAATAGCGCCTCGCGCCCTTCAGCCAGCGGCCGAGCTCCTCCATGTCCCGCGGCGTGTGCAGCGGGGCGCAGACGGTAGTGCGGAACTCGTAGTCCACCGTGCCGTCCATCAGCAGGGCGGCGCTCTCCCGCACCCTGGAAAGGCAGTCGATGCCGCCGCAGGTTTCCGCATAACGAGAAGGGCTGTTCTTAATGTCCATCGCCACATAGTCAAGAACGCGCTCATGCAGAAGCGCCTTGAGCATGGCGGGGTTGGTGCCGTTGGTGTCCAGCTTGACGGCATAGCCAAGACGGCGAAGCTTTTCGAGAAACTCCGGCAGCTCCGGCTGGAGCGTCGGTTCCCCGCCGGTGATGCAGACACCGTCCAGCTTTCCTTTCCGCCGTTCCAGAAAGGAAAGTACCTCCGCTTCCGGTATTTCCGACCCTTCGCTTTGCACCGGCAGCACCAGGCCCGGATTATGGCAATAGGGACAGCGCAGATTACAGCCGGATAGGAACACCGTACAGGCGACCTTGCCGGGGTAGTCCAGCAGCGTCAGTTTCTGTAATCCGCCAATGCGCATGGTGATGCCTCCCTCCTCCTAAGCGAGAATGTGTAACACAATAATCATACCGTATATTGTGTTTAATGTCAATATAAAAACACAATATATTGTTTGCGCCGTTTGGGTATTTTCATCAGGCGCAACTCCTGTCCGGTATCTGCCGGACAGGGGTTGGCAGTAAAACAGGCGGCGCTCAACTTCGGTTGAGTGCCGCCTGCTTTTGCACATCTAAGGGTTGAAAATCGCTTGTTTTTCCCTCTGTGTGGCATTGTTCAAAAGCGAGCATATCTGGCTTCATCTATTCGCAGAGATTACCCTCACGGCACTTAATCAGAGCATTTCGGCGGCAATACCATCAGACGATGTTATTTCGTCAGCGGTCATACGTTGCGTCCGCTGTGCCGTTTTGCGCAACAGGCCGAACAGGTGGAGACAAGCAACCTTTCCGAGATCCGGCTCGACGAAGAGACCCTGCCGGAGCTTCGCTCCCTCACCCACGCTCTCAATGAAATGCTGGAGCGCTTGAGCCGCGGCTTTGACGCCCAGCGGCAGTTCGTCGGCAACGCCGCCCATGAACTGCGCACGCCGCTGACGCTACTGCAAACACAACTGGAGCTTTTCCCCGATGAGCATCCGGATATTCCGCCGGAAAGCGCGGCGTTCCTCGCCGCCCTGCAGGACGAAGTCCAGCGGCTCAGCCGGCTCACGCATGCGCTGCTGGACATGAGCGATCTTCAGTCCGTTCCGCGCGACGATGTCATTCTACTTTCACCCATGATCGATGAGGTCTTTGCCGACCTCGCCCCGCGGGCCGAGCGCAACGGGATTTCCCTCTCGCGTGAAGGGGAGAATATTACTGTTGTCGGCAGCGATATTCTGCTTTGCCGTATGTTTTCCAACCTGGTGGAGAATGCCGTCAAATACAACCATCCCGGCGGTATGGTGAATGTAGATGTTCAGCAGCGGGACAGACAGGCGGTCATCCATGTAGCGGATACTGGCCGCGGCATCCCACAGGAATTCTGGCAGAGCATCTTTCAGCCCTTTTTCCGCGTGGACAAGACGCTCAGCCGCGAGCTTGGCGGAGCGGGGCTCGGCCTTCCGCTGGTGTGGGAGATTGCGCGGCTCCACGGCGGCCGCGTCTGGGTGGAGGAAAGCAATGACAATGGCAGTGCTCTGGCCGTAACACTTCTGTTGTCCGCATCGATCACAGACACCGTCAGGAGGTAAAACAGTATTTCTTACAAGTTATCTGATCACGGTCAAACCAAGAGAGGTACTTGAGCGCTGCTCTAAGGCGCCGGCCAAAGCTCAGCGCAAAGGGGCTGAGGTCAGACTGGAGCGGCAATCAGCGAAGAATCCCTTGCCAACACCGGGTGTGGATTTTAGGTTGTGCCCCCCTGTTTGAACAACGGAATCTTGTCTATAGCTTTTACTGTGGCGTTGCCGGAAAATAAGGAGGCCACAGGGAAAAGCATCCTCTTGATAGGAACCTAACTTTACTTTTATTCTAAAATACGATAATATAATACTATATACTCATTTTCAGATTAGAAGGTGGATATTCAAGATTTGCGAAGTTGCGCAGTCACCCCGAAAGGAGGCCCTATGATTCGATTTGAGCATGTCACCAAAAGCTATGGAAGAACCACCATCCTGAAAGATTTGAATTTCACCATCCCGGATGGACAGTTCGTGATACTGATTGGCCCATCCGGGTGTGGTAAGACCACCACCATGAAACTCATCAACCGGCTCTTGGAACCGGACTCCGGCATCATCTCCATCAATGGGAAGGACATCCGCTTGCAGGACAAGGTGGAGTTGCGCCGACATATCGGTTATGTGATTCAACAGATTGGCCTGTTCCCAAATATGACCGTAGCCCAGAATATTTCCGTTGTCCCAAAACTCCTCAAATACGACAAGACCCGCTGTGCTGAGATCGTGCAGGAGATGCTGAAACTGGTTCGTATGGAGGACTATGCTGAAAAGTACCCCTCCGAGCTTTCCGGCGGTCAACAGCAGCGTATAGGCGTCCTGCGGGCTTTGGCGGCCTCTCCGCCTATTGTACTGATGGACGAACCCTTTGGCGCATTGGATCCGCAAACGCGGGAGGCTCTTCAGGACGAAGTGAAAAACCTGCAGCAGCGTCTTGGCAAGACCATCATTTTTGTCACCCATGACATGGATGAGGCACTGAAGCTGGCCGATATCATCATCTTCATGGATGGCGGAGAAGTTGTGCAGATGGCCTCTCCGGAGGAGATGCTGGAAAACCCCGCCACCGAAAGAGTCCGAAACTTCTTGGGCAAGCATGCTTCTGGTGCGCAGCCGCCTTCCAAGGTGGAACAATTCATGCGCACCAATGTGCAGTCCGTCCAACGGGATCGCGGTATTCTGGAATGTGCCGAGCGGATGGCACGCCACAGCGTGGACACCCTGCTGGTGGTGGACGAATGCAACCGTTATGCCGGAACCGTTTCCATCGGTGATATCCGTGCATGGGGTAAGGAATTAAAGACCATCGAACCCATCGTCCGCCAGACTGCACGGACGGTTCGAGTCGGAGATGACGCAAAGGAGTCCTTTGACTATCTGCTGGAATCCGGCGCCTCCTATGTGATCGTCCTCAACGAGGACGATACTGTAGCCGGCATCGTCACCAAAACCAGTGTGGCCCGCGCCGTTGCGGAGACACTGTGGGGTGATGAGAAATGAGAGCTCTCTTTGATACATACGGTGCCATGTTGGGGCATGCCATCCTGGTTCATACTGGCTATGTCCTGATTTGCGTGACCGTCGGATTTTTTCTGGGCCTGCTGCTTGGCGTTGCCCTCTCCCGAACACCCCGGATATCCGGTATCGCGCTGCCTGTCATCTCTGTTTTTCAGACGATCCCCGGGCTCGTATTTATCGGCCTGTTGTTCCTCTGGTTGGGTATGGTGCCAATGACCGTCATCATTGCGCTGTCTATCTACGCCATGTTCCCGGTGCTGAAAAACACCTACACCGGCCTTTTGGGTGTGGAGAAAAAATATCTGGAGGCCGCCAGAGGCTGCGGTATGTCTCAACTCCAGTCCCTGCTGCGAGTTGAGCTTCCTTTGGCAATGCCAACCATCATCGCAGGGCTTCGCATGTCTGCAATCTATACGGTATCATGGACAGTGCTTGCGGCGATGATCGGGCTTGGCGGTTTGGGAAACTTTGTCTATCAGGGAACATCGTCCAATAACAATACGCTGATCCTGCTTGGTGCGATCCCGTCTGCGCTGTTGGCTGTCGTAATTGGAGCTTTTGTAGACCTTCTGCAGAAAAGAGTGACACCAAAGGGGCTCCGAAAGGAGGGG
>OJAM01000395.1_pt1 | contig 19825 bp, 12 predicted proteins | sample 1589071 | NCBI WGS metagenome assembly OJAM01 (sample SAMN03283243) | human gut metagenome | biome: human-associated habitat; material: feces | host: Homo sapiens | place: Peru | collected 2012
TGCCGGACGAAACTTTTGCCGATACTCCGGTAAAACATTCTTCCAAAAGCCGTAAAGCGCTTATCATATCGCTGATAGTTTCATTGGCTCTTGTTATTATTGCCGCAGTTATAATTTTAATTATGCGGAAGAAAAAAAGGTAATCGGATTTAAAATAAAAAATATAATTTAGGGCTTGCAAAATCACCCGTATTATGTTAATATATTCGGGCAGTAAAAAAGCATACGATTTATCGGGGTGTGGCGCAGTTGGTAGCGCACTAGACTGGGGGTCTAGGGGCCGCAAGTTCAAGTCTTGTCACTCCGACCATTGAATTGTGGTTACATTTGGTAATCACGACGAACGAGCGTGAATGTAAGTTGAATGTTTTGTGGGTTTTGTATAAGTTTTCCCTTTCATTCACTTCCGTTCACTCTCGTTTTTTTCATAATTGCAGTAAAATTGCAGTAAATCAGATACATTGCAGTAAAAGACCAAACACGATTTTTCAGCAGTTATAATAGGAAGTGGCAACGATAAAGTCGGCTATATGCCGGCTTTATTTTTTTCTTCTCGTCGGTTCTTCTGTCAACATAGTTATTCAGGCGTATAAACTAAGTTGTTTTCCTGTAAATATGTATTCATAATATTTACATTTTTTTGTTCGTTTGCCTCAAACACATCACAATAGGTATCAATTGTAGTTTTTATACTCTTGTGTCCTATCATTTTTTGAAGTACATCATAAGCCATTCCGCTTTCCATACTTCTTGTAGCAAAAGTATGTCTAAGCATGTGCTGATTTACGCTATCTCCTGACCGTATTCCGTACTTATCGCAAATCCTCTTAAATCTTTCGTTTACTTGACATGTAGTTATTACTCCTGTTGAACCTTTACTTTGGTTTACAAACAATAAATTCGGGTATTCTTTAGACTTTTTTAGCTTTGGGTACTGATATGTTATATACCAAGCTAAGACATCTCGTAAAAAACCGACCATTGTGACTTGACGAACACCCGCTTTTGTCTTTGCAGTTCTCCCCACAATGCCTTTATCATTACCATTTGAAGTTATTGTTCTGCGAACATAAATTTTGTCGTTCTCAAAATCTATATCTTCAACATACAATGCATTTATTTCACCCATTCGCAAGCCTGCAAATAATTCAATTAAAAACTGAACGGTGTAATCGTTTGGGAATTTGTTTATTATTCTTGACTCACTTTCAAGAGCCTTGAGAAATGCTTTTTCTTCCTCAAGTGTAAAAGCCGTTACATCTCTTGTTTCTTTTGAGCTTTTAGGCTGTTTTACCATACTTTCGCTACAAAAGAAGTCATCATATATTATTTTTTTGTATCTTGCTATCGCAAAGACTTTTTTTAATAGTTGATATTCCTTTTTTATAACAGAATCGGAATAGTCAACCAAAGTGCTTAAAAATCTAATTATATCATTTTCAGACACTTTGTTTATCGGCATATCGGATATTGGGTGAGCAAGAATGATTTTGGCAATTGCCTTTTTTCGCAGCATTGTGTTGGGAGTGAGACGATTAAGTGCTTCTTCTTGCACAATAAAATTGTTTAATATCTGACCGACAGTAATATTATTAGCATCTACTATTCCCATTGCATTTTCAATAGACGCTTCTTTTACCTTTAACGATACCTCCTTTTTTGTTTTCCCATAGAATGTTTTTCTCTTAACATTTCCTAAATAGTCTTTCTGGGCGATTTGTCCTACCCAGCGTTTCTTTGATTCGCTGTAATAAATTGTACCTTCACCGTTGTTTCTGCGTGCCATTGTAATTAAAACTCCTTTCAATTTTCAAAAATCCTTTTATCCACGCTGAAAGAACAATGATATTGCGTATAACTAATATACCACAATACCGCTGTTCTTTCAATTTATTAAGCTGTTTTCCTATAAGATGGAATCGGTTCGACTTGTGCAGGTCAAAGACCGCCCTTTTTTCTCTGCTGTGGGGCAAAAAGTGTGGCTTTTATGCAAAGCCTCGTAAGAAGCAGTTGAGAAACAGATGGATTTATGCTATAATCTAATTTGAAAAGGTATACCCAAGGGTAAGCAAAAACGAATAAAGGCGAAATGAGGTCTGTTTATGACCAGGCAGAAAAAGAATACTATCATAACAAGCGGCATCGCTGTACTTGCCGTGATACTGGCATATTGCTTCCGAATTGTAGGCAGGGGCAACTTCTACCCGATGCTGTTTTCCTATCTGCGCAGCTTTATCTATATCGGTCTGTTCGCCGCCTGGGGGCTTTCTGTCCGCCAGCGGATCGTGCAAAAGCAGGTGTGCAGGTTTATGACGGTCACGGCAGTGCTGCTTATCATCTGGATGGTAGTCCGTTCGGCAAAGTATTTTATATTCTGGCAGCCGGATGCCGTCCGTTACCTGTGGTATCTGTTCTATCTGCCCATGCTGTTTGTGCCTATGCTGGCACTGCTGATTGCCATGTCATTGGGAAAGCCGGACGAATACAAATTCCCCAAGGGAATGTCGGTTCTGTGGATCATCTCCGGCGTATTGCTTCTGCTCGTGCTCACAAATGACCTGCACCAATTCGTATTTACCTTTCCGAAGGACGCCGCCGTGTGGACGGACAAAAACAACGGCTACTCGGTAGGTTACTTCATTATTGCAGGCTGGCAGGTGCTGTGTGCCTTTGCCGCACTCGTAATTATGTTTTTCAAATGTCGTGTGCAAAAAGGCAGGCTCCACTTTCTTCCCCTTGTTCCTATGCTGCTGGCGATTGTTTACAGCGCACTTTACTATGCGGGTGCGGATTGGCTGCTCCACTTGTTCGGCGATATTGCCGCGTTCCAAAGTGTGATGTATATTCTGACCTTTGAGTTTTGCATCGCCTGCGGATATATACATTCAAACAGCCGTTATGTGGACTTGTTTGCCTCCTCTGTCGGCACATCGGCAGAGATCACCGACAAGGACTTTACCGTTCGGTATGCAGCTGTAAACACTGCGCCTATCTCAAAGGAAACGATGAAAAAGGCCGAGCAAAGCCCGGTCACGATGGGCGGCTTGACCGTTCACACCATGCCCGTTGACGGCGGCTATGCCGTATGGACAGAGGATGTGTCGGCTTTGCGTGACATCAAGGAGAACTCCGAGCTTCTCGCAGACGAGCTTGCCGACCGAAACGAAATCCTCCGTTATGAATACAAGCGTGAAGCCAAGCGCCGCAAGGTGGAGGAGCAAAACCGCCTGTATGATCTCCTGCGTTCCGCTACGCAGACGCAGATCGACCGCATTGCGGAGCTCACTAAGGAATACCGCCGAATCTCAAGCACCGATCCCGACAGCGCCAAAACGCTCCTTGCCGAGATTGCCGTGCTGTGCAGCTATATTAAACGCCGCAAGCATCTGACGCTCCTTACCGACCGAGATATTAAAATAGCGGCAACGGAACTCCACCGTGCCTTCAATGAGTCCCTCCAAACGCTGAAGCTGTTGGGCGTCCGCAGCTCGCTCTATGTGGACGAGTCTCTTTCCATGCTCTCCGGCAAAACGGCGACCGCTGTATTTGATTTTTATGAATCGGTTATTGAAGCCGACATTTTGAATTTAACAGGCATACAGGTAAGCCTCATAAAGGCAGACGGCTTGCGTTTGTCGCTGAATGTGTGCTGCAAGGCCGACCTTTCCGCTTTGGTAAACGGAGACGGTATCCGCTGTGAAAAAGAGGATGACGAGGAATACCAGCGCCTTGTATTTGAAGCGAAAGAAGGTGACAGGAAATGAGTTCATTTTCTTCCCTTTCTGAATTTTGGCAGACCATGCTGCCGTTTATTATGCTTGTGGAAATCGTCCTTGAAATCGGGCTGTTTATCTATCAGCTTCTTCGCAGCAATAAGCCGGTGCGCAGCCTGCTGAGCCTGGCGGTTATGGCGGTGATGATCCCGTTGCTGTTCTCCGTTTCCCAGGCAGATCCCGATAATATCGGGGACGCATTTATGCTGGGCGCACCGTGGCTAATATTTGCCGCTGCCATTTTCCTTGCGGCAGTTCACTTTGCCGTTGCTCTGCCGCGGGAATACCGCCGTAAAAAGAACGAGCTCTCGCCATTCTCCATTAAGGAAGCAACGGATAAGTTGCCTATGGGCATCTGCTTTGCCGACCCGAACGGCAGGATCATCCTGTGCAACAACCGTATGCGCAGGCTCTCCTTTGCCCTTTGCGGCCACGAGCTGCAAATCAAAAGCGATATGGAAAATGCCCTGAGCGTGCCGGACAGATCCGTAACCGTCAAGGATGATTGCTACATCCTGCCCGACAAGACCGTCTGGCAGTTTCGCACACAAAATATCACCGTGGACGGCGATGACCGTTGGCAGCAGATAACGGCGCACAATGTAACCGAGCTGTATAACGGCTACCAAAAGCAAGAGGAAATAAATAAAGAACTGGCAGAAGTCAATCGAAAGCTCAGGAAGATGTACGCTCGCATGGAGGACGATGTCAAAGAGAAGGAAAGCCTTGACCTAAAGGTCTATATTCACGACACCATCGGGCGAAGCCTCCTGACCATCCGTGACATCATAGACAGCGGTGAGGACACCGAGCGAAAGCTTGAGGCGCTGCAAAATGCCATCGGTATGCTGGCAAGCAACCGTGTCACCTCTGTCAGCACAATGGACGAGGTAAAAAGAACCGCACGGCAGCTTGGCGTGGCTGTAAAAATCGACGGCTACCTGCCCCGTGATACCGCAGCCGAGGAGCTGATTGTTGCCGCCGCCAAGGAGTGCGTGACCAACTGCATCAAGCACGCAGACGGGAATGAGGTATATATCCGCATTGCCCAGCGGGGCGAACGCTATGATGTTACCATAACCAACAACGGCAAAATACCCACAGAGCCGATAAAGGAAGGCAGCGGCCTGTCAACGCTTCGCCGCAGTATTGAAAGCTCCGGCGGCGAAATGCATATTTCGCACAATCCACGCTTTGCTCTTCTGATTACGATTCCCGCAAAGGAGATCAGCCTATGATAAACACCATACTTGTAGAGGATGATTTATACATCCAAAAGCACTTTGTCGATCGTCTTGCGGCAGACGGCGAGTTTCATCTTGTCGGCGTTTTCCGTGACGCCTTTGAAGCGGAAAAGCATTGCGACGCCACCGTAAAGCTCGTCCTTATGGATGTGCAGACGCAGCACAAGCACTCCGGACTTGCCGCCGCGGAGCGCATCAAAAAGGCTTTTCCACAAATCAAAATCGTTGTGGCTACCTCGCTTGTCGATCCCGAAGTTTTGCAAAGAGCCAAAATGGGTGCTGCCGACAGCCTGTGGTATAAGGACCACGGTACAGAGGAATTGATGAGCGTGGTAAAGCGCACTCTGGCGGGGGAAAAGGTCTTTCCCGATACCGCTCCGGCCATTGAAATGGAGGGCACGATGTCCGATGCCTTCTCGCCCCGGCAGTTAGACATCTTGCGGCTTTATATAAAGGGCTTTACCTATCAGGAGATTGCCGATAAGCTGGGCATCTCCAAAAACGGCGTTCGCTGGAATCTGGACGATATGGTGGAAAAGGGCGGCTTTAAAAGCAGAGAAGCGCTGGTTGCAACCGCCATTGAAAACAAGCTCATGGTAACCACCTTAAAAGACGAATAAGAGAAACGGAACCCCTTGGCTGTACGGTCAAGGGGTTTTTCGCGCCTAAAAGGCAAAAATTTTTTGAAAAAAGTCGAGATCTTTCTTCTGTTACTGGCACAAGTGCCAGTGACAAGCGCCAAAAAATCCGTACAATAGATACTGTAAGATTATGATTGTGCTTTTAGAAGGTGGTGATGAATGATGAAAAAAATCGTTCTGGACATTCAGAGCGATATTCATGCGCACACCATGGAGCGAATGCTGATGCAAAAATTGGACGATTGCCAGGTTGTAATCTCCGAGTCGCCGGACGCAACCGCCGAGTGGTGCAAAACGCATCGACCGGATGTGCTTTTAATGGAGGTCAAGGCGTATTCGCCATGGATGTTCAAAGAACGAATGGCAATCCGTGACAAGGTAAAACGAAACACGGAAAATTGCCGCGTCATTCTCTTTGTGGATGACGACACAGACGGAGAGTTGACCGAAAAGGTACGGCAGGCAAAGCGCGAGGGTCTGATAGACGCTTTTCTCTTCGGTTCGGTATCCGAAAACTACTTTGCTTCGGTGATCGACAGTGTTTAAATCAGGCAACGGTAAAACGCAATACGGCTTTATGCACCGACAAAAAACGCATAGACAAATCTTCAAAATGATTTATGGTACGCTGGTCATGGAGAGCGGTACGGTGCTTGCCGCCGACGCAAGATTCTGCCCCCCACTGCGGGCAGTCACTGTACCTGAAAGCTTTTGTCGGCTGAAAGACCCCGCACGGCGGTCTTTCACACAACAATCTGAATGAATATAAGGAGGAAAAGCAATGAAAACCAAAAAGCGAAGTAAAATATTAAGCCTTTTGCTGGCGCTTTTAATGCTCGTCGGCATGGTGCCGTTTTCGGTCATTCCGGCCATGGCCGCCGGCTTCGGCGATGTGCAGGTCACAAGCAGCTATGCCTATGACCCTAACCCCAAGTGGGTGGAGATCAACAATGCAAAAGGCAATTACAAGGGAATCAGCGCGCTCAAGAGTCTCATGGGCACAACCGGTCCCGGCTACAAAGTCAAGTATATCAAGCTCACCAGCGACCTGGAGTATGTGGGCGACGATGACTTCAACCTGCTCATGGAGGTCAACGAATGTGTGCATCTGGACCTCAACGGCCACAAGCTCATCTACGGTGTGGACAAAAAAGGGGGGATGAAACCCCTCATCACGGTGAGCGGCGGCAGCGAGCTGCATATCTATGACTCCCAGAACGGCGGCGGCTACATCCACTACGAGGGCAAGCTGGACAGCAAGACCGGTGCCATCCGCCGGGATCTCATTAAGGTCAACAGCGGCGCCAAGCTCTTTGTCAACGGCGGCGAGCTGGAGGCCGGCCGCTCCAAGAAGATTTACGGCACCTGGAATGAAAGCTACCATATCGACAGTCAGCGTGACACCTGGCAAGATATCGATATATGGACGGGCAACATCCGCCATCTTATCACCGGCAGCGCCATCGACCTGCAGCCGGGCAGCGAATGTGTCATCAACGGCGGTGAGTTCTACGGCCGTGGTGACTATGATTGTCATAGCGGCGCCATAAGGGCCCGCGACGCCAAGCTCATCATCAACAGCGGCTACTTCAAGGGCAATTCCGGCGCCGACGCCCTGTGGATCGACATCTACGACACCACCGGCACCTACATCATCAACGGCGGTGAGTTCGATACCCATAAAAATGACCGCTTGATGGTGGACGATGGTTACGCCCTCTGGGCGAATAAGGGCGAGTTCTATTTCGGCATTTACGGCTACGCCATCAAGAATAAACAGAAAGTGACTTTCAACCCCGGCGCCGATGTGGCGATTTCCGGCACCGGCGGCAACAAAGGCCGCCAGACCATCAAGGTCACTCCCAAGCCCACCGGCGTGAAGCTTACGCCCACGGACTGGGATACCTTCTCTTTCGGCTACAGCGGCCTGGGCTCCAATGAGCGCATCCTTACCCTGGACGCCGCCAGCTACACCCCCCATTACAAGGGGCAGGAGCACTGGCTGAACCAGGACTATAGCAACAAAAGCTACTACTATGTGGCGGCCATCTGGCAGATCTTCGACATGGACGGCCATCCCGTCAGCGAGGAGATCGTCAAAACCGGCAACAACTTTGATGAACTGGATAAGAGCGTGGATATGCGTACCTTCCAGAGAGTGGAGGGCACCGGCGCGCCCCAGCTGGAAAACGGCCATCAGTATGATGTGCGCTGTCAGCTGATGGAGAGCTGGTTCGGCTATGATAAGAAAGCCGCCGTCCGGATAGATGACACAACGTTCCGGTTCTACGCCTCCAACTTCGACCAGTCCCACATCAAATTCGGCATTACCGGCGTTCGGCAGGACATGAATGCGTCCGAGTTCACTCTGGAGGTCAAGGGTGAGGATATAACCCCGGCCTACAGCACCAGCATTACCGACCGTGGTTACACCTTCGGCTACCAGAGCGGCGATGAGTTTCTGCCTTTGGCGAGTGGCGGATCTGCTTTAGCGGGTGAATGGATCTCCCTCAGCGGGCTGCCCGGGGGAAAACAGACCATCGTGGGCTGTATGGACGGTGTGGACATCACCGGCATACGCCACAGCTTCTATAACCGTCAGGAAGTCTTTGTGATGCCCAACATCCAGTTCAAGCTTACGAACACTGACTACCGGAGCTATACCAACGACCGGATCACCATCCCCGCCAGCGGGCAAACCGTCTGGCTGCGCTCTCCCACCGATGAGCAGCTGGAGGAGATCGGCATGACCTCCTCCAGCGTCCAGTGGGAGATGCTCAACCAAAACACCGGCAAGTGGGAGATTCTCACCGACAACAATACCCCCGGAATCCAGGATGGCTGGGGCAACCTGCAGCTGACGGACGGCCGCTCCGGCACCTACCGGGCCAGCGTTGAGTTTAACGGCCAGCGCTGGTATTCCCCCACCGCCGCGGTGGAGGGCAAGGACTACTCCGCAAGCCAGAAGCTGGAGGTGACCTCCGACTGCCAGTCGATGGAGGTAGACAAGAACAACAGTGCCATCTTCACCTATGCCCCCGTCCACAACAGCGGCGACTGGGGCGTCAGATGGTATCCCGGCGTCATCGTCTATAAGGACAATGTGCCAAAGGCCTTCTATGACGCTATGTATGCCTGGTCGGGGAATGAGAAACTGCCTGACGGCGGCGTTCTTGTCAGCATGAACAAAAACGGCCAAGGCCAGGACCCCACGGATTGCAAGCTCTTCTCAGCCACCGCCATCTTGCGGAACAGGGACGCCATGGTACCCGGCAACTATACCTTCATCCCCTGTGTAAAGGTGGAACTGGCCGGCGGTGTCTATGCCCCCGATCTGGTGAAAGCCAACCCCATCAACCTGAGGGTGAATAAGCGGGTCACCAGTATGGATATCGCCATCAACGGTGAGAACCTCACCAACGGCGTGGAGCACACCCAGAACAACGCCCCCGTCTATACCATGAGCGAGTCGGTGAACAAGGTGTCCATCTCCGCCATAAATAACCCCGGCAACGCCAACATTCCCAGCAGCAATGGCGCCGACATCTCCTGGTCTTCTTCCAACCGCAACATTGCAGAGGTGAAGGGCGGCCAGCTGTACGCCTACCGGCCCGGCACCGTGGTCATCACCATGACCTACAAGGGCAAACTGGTCAACAAGAACGGCGTGCGAGAGACCCTCAATTTCACACGCCGGATCAAGGTGACCGTTCCCATCGCCGAGGTGAAGATCGACGAACCCAACTGGAAGAACAGCCTCAACCTGATGTATTCCCAGGTGAAGCTGAATGGTCTTCAGGTCCGCAGCTATAACGGCGAGTGGCAGTCCGGTAATGGCTATGTGGAAAATACCGTGACCCGCATCGCCCGCTACGAGGGCGATTACGGCTGGGACCCCTCCGAGAAGCGGGTACTCTACAACGACAACTACTATATAACATTTCACCTCAAGCCCAAGACGGGCTACCAGTTCCCCCTGCGGGCGACCACCCTCAGCGGTGAAGGGTTGTATAGGGCCAACACCGCCACCATCCGCACCAACCGTGTGGGCTCTAGCGACATGAATACCGCCGACAAGTTTGGCTATTGGGCCTCCGGAGAGTGGAATCCCAACACCCTGCAGACGCCCAGCGTATGCGGCATCGTTATCTCCTATCAGATGGAGCTGCTGCGTGAGCCCAACACCGTGTATGTGGATCTCGTTGCCATCGAGACCGCCGAGCCCCGTGAGGGCGACCTGCGCTACGCCGGCGAGGTTCCCGATGATCTGACAGGTTGGCATCCCAATGACGTGATGGGCGTGCGTGTCCTCACCCTCAGCGGCGAGACGACACAGGACGGAAGCCCTCTCCTCGCCAGCAGCAGCAATGTGTTCAAGATCTCCACGCCTCTCCTTGGCTCCGGCACACCCTATACGCCTTTGGCAGACGGTGAGGTCACCAACAACGGCAACTCCTTTGAGGGTTTTACTGTGTTCCGTGACGAGGAAAACAATCTCAGCCGTGAAAAGCTGGAAAATGCCCGCTATGAGGCAGCCACCTATGCCCATGAATTGGGGATTTATCTGGCAAATCAGAGCGCTGCCGGCACCAAGTATTACTTCTCTCCGGATGTGCGGGTACTGGTCAACGGCCATGAGGTACAGCTCATCGACAGTCTCGGCAACCCCGGCTACAATGGCGATTCCCTGAAACTCGGCTACTATTTCGTCTCCGATCCCAGACCTTCCCTCATCAACGGCACCATCGAAGGCCTGAATGCACCCGTCACCGGAGCTGTAGCCCAGACCGCCGATGACCTCACCGTCACCGGCAGAGACTCCGCAGGCGAAGCCAGCGACAAGATGTATGTTTCCGGTCTCGTCTGGTTTATCGACGCAAATGAAAACGGAGTATTGGACGAGGGCGAACGGTGCGCTCCAGAAAACGGCTTCACCCAGGACGGCAGATTTATGGGCGGCAAGAAATACAGCGCCTTTGTGACCCTCGCCGTGGAAGCGGAGGACGGCCGCATCAACAATACCGCCTTTACCTTGAAGCTGGACGGCATCGACACGCCGCTGAGCACCTCCCAGGCCCATGGCGTCTACACCTTCCCGGAAACGGAGATCGTGGGCTACACCGTTTCCGGCACGGCAACGAGCTTTAACAGCGATACCGATGAAGTGATTATTCAGCTCACCGAAAGCGGTGCGGCCGAAGCTTCTTATGAGGCTGTTGTCAAGGGTAACGCTGCAAGCTACTCCATCGCAGATGTTCCCGCCGGCACCTACACCATGAAGGTGATGAAGAAAAACCATGTCACAAGAGAGTACACCGTAACGGTTGGCTCTGCGGATGTGACGCAGAATGTGAAGATCCACCTGAAAGGAGACATTGATGGTAACGGAACGGTAACAACCATGGATGTTATCCGTGCAAATTCTCATGCGCGGGGTGTAACTCTTCTTACCGATTATGCTCTGAAATGTGCAGATGTTGTGGGTACAGACGGAACTGTTACGACAATGGATGTCATACGCATAAATGCGCATGCAAAAGGCACCTCAAAACTTTGGTAAGCATACTTTATTTGTCTTAATACCGAAGTTCCCGCCTCATAAGCCATATGAGGCGGAAGCGGAGGTTTAAGAATATACAAAATAGCAGAGAAATCTGCGCCGCCGTTTTCGGGACTAAGCGAGACCCCGTAAGCGGTGTGTATAGGGACGTCCCGCAAATATATTCTTTAAAGGAGGAGCTTGGTCATGAACAAGCGAATCACATCCCTACTGCTTTGTTTTGTCATGGTATTCGTAATGCTGGCAACTGCAGTTCCTGCATTGGCTGCGCCGATTGAGTCCACGCAGCTCAAAGTAATTCCCGATAAAACAAAAGCATCCCCAGGTGATATCATCACCTACACCATTGTAATGGGTCCGGTATCCGATATGGGATCTATGCAGATGGTGTTGGATATTCCGACTGGGTTAACCTATGTTGAGAATTCCACAACATTAGCCGCTAATCTGAAGACAACACTCGGTTTTGATCTTCTTGACTGGACAGAAGTATCAAAGATGATTAACGGTGGAGCCTCGGCTGCCGACTATGAAAGCGCAACAGACACTGAACTTGCAAAATTTCAGTGTAAAGTGGATGACGGTGCTACAGGCTCATTAGAAGTCGGATTGACAAACCTTGAGTTTGGTTCTTGTCAGACATTTGAGTACCATACTGACAGGTTTTCTGTAGTAAAAACTCCTGTCACCATCACCGCCGCACCGAAGCCGGCGACAGGCATCAGCCTGAACAAAACCGCAGCCACCATTTACACCGGCAATACCGAAACTCTGATTGCCACGGTTGAGCCTACCGATACCACCGATACCGTAGTATGGACTTCAAGCAAGGAGTCCGTTGCAACGGTTGACAACACCGGTAAGGTAACTGCGGTAGCCCCCGGCACGGCAACCATTACGGCAAAGGCAGGCGACAAGACCGCCACCTGTACTGTAACGGTAGAAAATGCACCTTGCACCCACACGGACAAGACAAATGTTGACGCAAAACCTTCCACCTGTACAGAACAGGGTTGGGAAGCCTATTCCAAGTGCAACGACTGCGGACAGCTCTTCGATAAGGATGGCAACGAGATCAGCGCTATTCCTTACCTGTCTCTTGCAGCTCACAGCCTGACACCTGTTGCGGCTAAGGCTGCCACCTGCACCGAAAACGGCAACAAGGCATACTACAAGTGCGATGTCTGCGGCAAGTGGTTTGAGGATGCGACAGCCAATGTAGAGATCACCGATCACAGCAGTGCTGTTCTCACCGCTCTCGGTCACGACTATACCGAGAGAATTGAGGATGCTGCACACAAGAAGGCTACCGCAACCGATTGCCGCAGCCACGATACCTATTGGTATGACTGCACACGCGGCGATCACAACGCCAAGGACGATCCTGCGGCAAGCGATAAGTGGTATGAAAGCACCAACGCAGGCCCTCATAGCTATGATGAGTCCGCTTGGGGCTACAAGAGCGAAAGCGGTCACGCGCATAAGTGCCGCTATGACGACACCCACGACACTCCGGTAGCACATACTCCGGGTGCGGCAGCGACCGAAACCACGCCTCAGACCTGCACAGAGTGCGGCTATATCATTACTCCGGCTTTGGGTCATACCCACAGCATGACAAAGGTTGACGCAAACCCCGCAAGCTGCACCGAGAAAGGTAACATCGAGTACTATAAGTGCGACGGCTGCGGCAAGCTGTTTGCAGATGCGACCGGCAATGTTGAACTTACCGCCGATCAGGTAGTTGTTGCTGCAACAGGCCACGATTATGAGTGGAAGATCGACAAGGAAGCTACGGCTACCGAAAAGGGTTCTAAGCATGAGGAATGCAAGAACTGCGGCGACAAGAAGGCTGCCGTTGAAATTCCGGCAACCGGAACTCCGACTACGCCGACTGAGCCGAATAAGCCCGCAGACACAAAATCTCCGCAGACAGGAGAAGGAGATAACAGCAATATGATTCTTTGGATCGCTCTGCTGTTTGTAAGCGGCGGAGTCCTTGCAGGCACGACCCTTTATTCCCGCAAAAGAAAAAGCGTAAAATAAGCACAGAGGATCATACTGCAGACTGATTCTTAAACACCCGAACGCAGGGCGGTGCGGAAGCCATTCGCCACCGCCCTGTTATTTTTTCGGTATTTTTCAGAAGGCGATAAAGCTTTTATCGTCTTCTGAAAGGTATTGAAAGAAATATCTTTTTTGCGGAAGCATCCGCAAAAATAATCTATATATGCGGAAGAAAAACCGCTTAAAGGAGAACGCGCAGTGAGTGATAAAGACAGAGAATACGAAGAAATTATGAAACTGTTTGAACAGAAATATCCCGAAAGCACCAATAGCGACAGGCAAAGACAGCCGCAGAGCCGGTATTCGGCGGATTGCCCCGTATCTCAAAGGACGCCGCAGCAAAGAACCGCAACGGCACAACCGAGCCGACAGACGGTAAATAATCGAACCTATACAAGACAGCATATTCCGCAAAAGCGCCGCACTCCAAAAAAACGCAAACAGCGCCGACTGCTCGGAATATCTGCGGCGGTGCTTGCAATCATACTTCTCGCTGTTCTTATCATTGTCGTAGCAAAATCCTGCAGCAGCGGCGGCGATGTGCCGAAAGGTACCGATGTACTGAACGGTACTGATGTACTGAGCGGCACATGGGATCTTGACGGCATCACGGTATATCAGTTTGATGGAAAAGGCAACGGAGCACTGAAGCTGCCCGACAACACCTATTCGTTTACATACAAAACGAAAGACAACAGTTTGAGTATAGATTTTGAAAGTGAGTCCGCACAGGATATTACTTACACCTTTACCGTTGAAAATGAAAAGCTGCTGCTTGTGAGCACGGAAAAGGACAAAGAAATAACCTATGAGCTGACAAAAACAAACGACGGATAAAACATCACGGAGGACGGTCCATTTGAAAAACAAAACGCAGGGGCAGCTTTGTGATGTGTTTAATGCTCAATATGCTGCTGAATTTACAATATAGATGTTTTAGTGCCGGAGAGAGCATAAGACAATAAAACCATCTTTCCGGCGGAAATGAATTTCATGCTTGCTTTTATTTTGAGGTGATGCGGTATGCAAACTAAAAATCGAATAGACAGTGGTGGAAAGTACCGCAAAGGAATCAAGGGCGCCAAGCTTGTGTAAAAGCAAGTTTGGCGCCCTAACTTTTTGCCTTCGACAAAATACCGTCCCTTTCAACGAGAAAGCAGGCGGTTCGTCAAAAAAATTACTTAAAGACATTATGAATCCGAGAATGCCGTCGTTCTTATTTTATAGAAAACCATCTGGAGTAGGAGGTGATACCGATGTACAGTGCAGTGCTTTCAGAGGACATACAATACGGAACTTTGCCGTAAAGGGCGGCCGCCCTGCCGTCCTTCGGCGACAAGGTGAGAACATGAAAAAGAACATAGGAAAGATACAGGTGTTGAAATAGCAAAGGCTGTCTTTGCGCAGACACACAGACACCTATATTTTTTGACCTTCCCGGTCGACAAAAATCAAAACAATATCCGAGAAGCGCCAATAAAAACACCGAAAAAACGGGAATTTTACTTGGCTTGACTTTTTGCGGCCTTTGCGCCTTAAAACAGTAGCAATCCGGCAGCTCTGTCGGCTGCCGTAGCCCTCCGTATCAATCGTTTTTGAAACCAACCAAAAACGATTGAACGGAGGTACATAACCTTGAAAAAACAACCCAAAGCGGTTTATATCATAGAAAACGGCGGGTACACGGAGCTGACCTATGAGGAATTCCGTCGCCGTGAGCAAATCTGCCCGTTATATGCGGACAAGCTGTTTCTGCCTCTCTACGGCAGGCTTATGGAGGTAACCAAAGAGGATTACATGGAATTCTACCGAGCAAAGCGCCGACAGAAATATCTGGACGAACGCTCTGCGGACAACGGCGACTTCTCCTACGATATGCTGACCACCGATGAATTCAGCGGCGAGGACATTCTCATCGCCGAGCAGCCGGATGTATGCGACACCGTAGTGGAAAGCATTATGACGGACAAGCTCAGGAAAGCCATCCTCAAGCTGACCGATGAGGAACAGCTCCTCATCTACCGCCACTATTATGCCGGCATTTCAGGCACAGAACTTGCCGAAATTTACGGCGTATCTCAACAGGCAATCAGCAAGCGGATCGCCAAAATCAGAGCAAAGCTCAAAAATCTTTTAGAAAATTAAAAAACTTGGTTGTAGCCCCCTCAACTTTTCGGCATGGAAAGTGAGGGGGCTTTCTCAATAGCCTCCGCCCGTTCTTTGAAAACCGAATAGTACAGCGCATCCTTTACCTTCCTTCTGCCGTCGGCGAAACCGATAAGCCACACGACCTTTTGAGTCGGACGGTGCGGCGCATCCGCACCGAAGGCCATAAAAAGCAGAAGCAATAATGATACTTGCGTCCAGTCACAGGCCGAGCGTTGAAGCGGCACGAAAAGCGCCGTGAGCCGTCGCAGCCAATGAGGGCGCCTCGCAGAGATCCTGGGAGTGGTGGGATTCCAATGAGGTCAAATGCATGACCGGAGGATGTGTTCCCTTGTTCGGGGCGTCGTGGACAAATACGGACAGAACCAAGAACGATTGATACAAATACCAAGGCGGTCGTTTGCCCAAAAGCACTCGACCGCCTTTTACTTAAAACGGAGGCTAATATGAAAGAGATTAAACGAGGCGAAATCTATTCCGCCGACTTCGGCGCAGGCTTCGGCAGTGAGCAAGGCGGCGTTCGTCCGGTTTTGATTTTGCAGAATAATACGGGCAACAAGTACAGCCCCACCACCATCGTGGCGGCGATCACAGTCAGAAAGTCAAAAGCGGCTCTGCCCATCCACGTAGCGATAATGACAAGCGGTCTCAAGACCGAATCCACCGTCCTGCTCGAACAAATCCGAACGATAGACAATGGTCGCTTGTGGGTATATTCGCTGACAAAGGCATTACGGGAACAAGCATGAAAAAGCGTGACGAATTCAATAAAATGCTCCGTCTCTGCTACAAGGGCAAGATTGACATGATTATCGTAAAATCTATCAGCCGATTCGCCCGAAACACCCTCGATGTTATCAAGATAACGAGGAAGCTCCGAGAGATCAATGTGGATGTGTACTTCGAGGAACAAGGTATCCACAGCATTGATCCGGCATCGGAATTTTACATCACCATCTACGGCTCAATAGCCCAAAGCGAATCAGAGAACATCAGCGCCAATGTCAAATGGGGCAAAGCACAAAGTGCCAAGCAAGGCAATGTGCCATTCCAATGCAAACACTTCCTCGGCTACACCAAAAACGCAGACGGCGAAATTGAGATCGTCCCCGAAGAAGCCGAGATTATCCGAGAGATATATGAGCGATACCTATCCGGCGAGAGCCTGCACGGAATCAAATGCTATCTCGAAGCAAAAGAGATACCGACGCCTGCCGGATGTAGTGTATGGCGGCATGAAACCATTCGCTCTATCCTCTCGAACGAGAAATACAAGGGCGATGCCATTATAAACAAAACCTATGTGTCCGACTGTATCAGCAAGAGAATTAAGGCAAATAACGGCGAAAGGAACAAATACTATATTGAGAACAATCACCCTGCAATCATCGACGCAGGCACTTTCGCAAGAGTCCAGGAGGAAATCGCAAGGCGCTCCGGCAAGCCAAAGGTCAAGCAAAAAGGCAGTAAAACCGAACTGAGCCGATATTCAAGCAAGTACGCTCTGAGTGAACTACTGATATGCGGCGAATGCCGAACGCCTTACCGCCGATGCACATGGACTGCCAAGGGCAAGAAAAAAATCGTATGGCGATGCATTAACCGACTTGACTACGGTAAAAAATACTGCCACCACTCGCCGAGCATTGAGGAAAGCCTACTGCAAGACGCTGTTATGAGAGCCATCATGCAGACGGCAAAACAAAATGTCGAGGTGCTGAAAACACTGAAAATCCATATCGGGATGGGGCTTACAGACGAAGTCACCGAGGACAAAACACTCGACATTCAAATCCGAATTGCCGAAATCGACGCTGAGTTTCAAAAAATGCTCAAAGCGGTATCCGCCGACAATGCAGACGGTATCGATGAGGAACGCATCACCGAGCTGATGAATGAGAAGCAAAGACTGACCGTACAGCTCGAACAGTATGCAGCCATGCGGCAAAAGAGAGAAAGCGCTAAATCCCGACTCGATGAGATTTTCACCATACTTGACGGACTGCAAAATCACCCGATGAAATATGACGATACGCTCGTCCGACAGATTATCGAATGCGTAGTGGTGGAATCAAAAGAGAAAATCAAGGTGGTCTTTATCGGCGGCACCGAAATCGAGATGACGCTGTAAACAGCCTTGAAAACAGAAACGGAGTGATGTAGAATGATTGTGACGAGTGTTCAAATCAAGACAGCGAAAACGCAAAAACATCTCTATTGTCCTGTCTTCACAAAAACCACCCCTCGGGGGTGGTTTTTCTTTTCGTCCCGGTAGTTTTGGCCCTGCTCTCCCGCAGAGAAACGGCCAGCGAAAAAAAGAAGATTGCGGCAGCCGCGTCGTCACGCCGGAGGGATTCTCCCGCCGGCTGAAGGAGTCTTGAAAAATCAGAGGAGGCGAACCCATACGGGTTCGCCTCCTCTGATAAACGTATACTTCACGCGCGTTCCGGAACAGCAGGGATTCTTCGCAGCGGCAAAGCAGCATCGCTTATTTGCGCAAGATCATTTTTTCAGATATTGCTTTATCATTTCACCAAGAACGGGGATACAGCGGGCAATATCCTCCTCTCCTGTGGTGGAAAAGTTCAGCCGCATGGCATTCTTGCCGCTTCCATCGCAGCAGAAAAACTGGCCGGGCACATAAGCGATATTTTTTTGAAAGACAAAGTCAAACATCTCCAACGCATCTGTGCCTTCGGGCAGATCCACCCACATGAACAGACCGCCGCCGGGCAGAATCACCCGTGTACCCTCCGGGAAGCTGGCGCGGACAGCCTCTGCCATCACATTCCGCCGACGGCGATACACATCGATCACCGTTTTCAGATGGCCGTCAAAATCGCAATCCTTCAGGTAGTGGTACACCTGACGCTGGGCAATGTTGTTCACCTGCAGGTCATCCCGCATTTTCAGATATACCAGCTTGGTAATGCTCTCATGATCGGCAATCAGCCAACCTATGCGGAGTCCCGGAGCAATGGTCTTGGAGGTTGACCCGGAATAGATGACCCGTCCATATGTATCAAAGCTCTTGATCGCCGGCATGACCTGTCCGCCAAAGGAAATCAGGCTGTACGGACCATCCTCCACAACGAAGGTGTCGTATGTTTCTGCCAGTTCTACCAGCTTTTTGCGCCGTTCAACGGACATACAGCGCCCGGTGGGATTCTGGAAATCTGCAATGGTGTAGATGAAAGCCACCTTTTTATGCTGCTGCAGCACCTGCTCCAGCGCATCCATCTTCATACCGTCGTCATCCATGCCGACGCCCACGATCTCCGCACCGTAGGAGCGGAAGGTGTCCAGCGCACCCGGGTAGGACGGGTTCTCCACGATGACCACGGATCCCGGCTCGATCATGCCCTTAGCGAGGTAAGCCAAGCCCTGCTGGGCGCCGCTGGTAATGAGGATATTTTTGTAGTCGATATTGTTGACCTGATAGCGCTTCATAAACTCCACCAGATACTGACGCAGGGGATCGTAGCCGTCAGAGGCGGCATATTGAATAGCTTCGCCGCCCTCCTCGTCAAAAACCCGGTCGGTGATGCGGCGCAGATCCTCCAGCGGGAAAAACTCCTTGCTGGGCAGGCCGCCGGCAAAGGACACCACCTGAATACCGTCTTTTGCCTTATCGCGGATCTTGGCCGTAATGCTTCGAATGGATGAGGGGGTCAGTGCATCCAGAAACTTACTACTGATAACCATAACGGATACTCCTTACATATAAAGTGAAAAGGTTTCGCGGGATCATTCGCCCACATTGACATCCGCTTCCTTCAGACCGTTGAACACATCCGCGTCAAATTCGCCCTCGGACTTGGCAACGATCACGGTATCCACAGAGTCGCCCAGCACATTCAGTACAGTCTTGAACATGTCGGGGAACTTGTCGATTGCCACAATGATGGCGATTGCCTCCAGCGGGAAGCCCACGGACTGCAGCACCACGGTCAGCGTGACCATGACCACGCCGGGCATACCGGGGGAGCCGATGGTGCCAAGGGTAGCGGCGATCACGATGGTAACGATCATGGGCCAGGTCAGGTCAATGTTGTACAGCTGCGCCACGAACACAGCGGTCATGCCCTGCATGATGGCGCTGCCGTCCATGTTCAGCGTGGCACCCAGAGGCAGGGTGAAGGACGCCACCTTCTCAGAAACGCCGATGCTGCGGCAGAACTCGATGGAATAAGGCAGGGTTGCGTTGGAGGAGGAGGTGGAGAAAGGCACCAGCGCAATACGGCTGTACTTCTTCAGGAAACGGCCATAGCTCAGGCCGGTGAAAATTTTCAGCATCAGGCCATAGACGATCAGTCCGAACAGGAACAGCAGGAAAATTTCGGAAGCGCAGTACTTGGCCAGCGTTACGATGAT
>OJAM01000397.1_pt1 | contig 19798 bp, 17 predicted proteins | sample 1589071 | NCBI WGS metagenome assembly OJAM01 (sample SAMN03283243) | human gut metagenome | biome: human-associated habitat; material: feces | host: Homo sapiens | place: Peru | collected 2012
CCAAAAGGATAAAAACCGCTCGCCTTCGGCGAAAAACCAAACCCGGTAGGGACGTGATACTTCACGTCCGCCCATAATTGTATTATTATATTGAATATCAACCATTTGTCGCGGACGCGAAGTATCGCGTCCCTACCATGCAAAATCGTTTTGGAGAGTTGATACAACCAAGAAATCATTTTATTATCAGGGGTTTTTCGCCGTGAAACGGCGAGTGGTTTTTATCCTTGGAGCAAAGTGGAAGGCCCTCGTAAGGGGGTGGCGGAGGGATTGTGTGGTTGGCGGCATGGAAACTTGTTTCCAATGACGCAAAGCGCACTGTCGCATCGCCAAATGCGAAGCATTCCACTTTGCTCCAAGGCTGTTTTTTATGTTTTTGTCTTTGATTCCATTCACGATTCGGCAACAATGCACAATCTATCCCAGTAATTTTCCACTGAACGCCAATTTACACCTAAAAAAGAAAATTAGGTGTTAATGGGTTAAAATGGATTAAATTGGTGTTTTTTTATTGCAATGGGATTATAAAAATGGGGTGCGGTTTGTTCCGCACCCCATTTATGATTATTCGAATTGGTCGTTGCCTATGATGCTTTGGATGGCTTTGCCTACGGCGTTTGCCACATCGGGGGCGATAAGGCCGTGGGTGCCTTGCTCCTCGATGGCGATGTCGCCAGCCAAACCATGAACATACACGCCGAGAGCCACGCTCCAGTCGGGCGAATATCCTTGGGCAATGAATGCCGCAATCACACCCGTTAGCACATCACCACTGCCGGCAGTTGCCAAACCAGGGTTGCCGGTGCTATTGATATACACTTTGCCGTCGGGGCGCACCGTCTTGGTGTAGTGACCCTTGAGCACGATGGTGATTTCGTAGAGACGCGACACATCGATAGCCTTCTTCAGGCGGTCCTCATCGGTGGTGTGTTCGCCAAACAGGCGATCAAACTCGCTATTATGTGGCGTAAGGATTGAGCCCTTTGGTATGCTGTGAATGAGTACCAGACGAGTGGCGATGCAGTTGAGCGCGTCGGCATCGAGAATGCACGGACGGCGATAACGCTTAATGAACGAATCCACCGCCGCAATGGTGTCGCTGGTGGTGCTGATGCCCGGACCGATTGCCACCACATTATAGTTATGGTGGAGTTCGATGTCGGTGGTGAAATATTCGCTTTGGTCGGCTTCAAACAGCACCTCTGGCACGGTGGTTGCCAATGGAATGTAGCCGCACTTCGGAGCGTGAACAGTCACCAAACCCGCACCTGCACGCATTGCGCCACGCGCAGCAAGCGTGGCGGCACCCATCATGCCGTAACTACCAGCCACGAGGAAAACGGTGCCATTGTCGTATTTGTTGATGAAATTGCCGTGTGGGCGTAGTTCACGCTTCACATCTTCACGCTCAATCAGGTAGAAATCGGCAGGAGTGCTTGCGATGGCATCTTGGTCCATCTCAAGGTCGAGCACCACCACTTCGCCCAAAAATTCAGCGTTTTCGCTAAAGAAAAACGACAGACGCTTGAATTGGTAAGCGAGCGTGAGATTGGCACGAACAATATTGCGACGGTCCACACCAGTGTTCCATTCGCCAAACAAACCCGAAGGAATGTCGAGCGACACCACAAAGGCGTGCGACTCGTTGATATACTGCACGGTGGAAGCATATCCGCCCTTGAGCGGATTGCTCAAGCCTGAGCCAAACAAACCATCAATCACCAAGTCGTCGGGACCGAGTTCGGGTGGTGTGAAGGTGTCGAGCACCTCAATCAGTTCCACACGGTCGAGCCCTTTGAGGCGGTCGCGGTTGGTTTCGCAGCAGTGCGACAGGCGAGTGGCCTTCACATTGAAGAGGTAAACCTCAGAGCGATAGCCCTGCTCCGCCAGCAGTCGAGCCACAGCAAGGGCGTCGCCGCCATTGTTGCCCGGACCGGCGAAAATCACAATTCGCTTGCTGGGGTGCCAGCGTGATATGATTTGATAGACCACAGCCGACGCGGCACGCTCCATCAGGTCGAGCATTTTGATGCTCTCGCGCTCGATGGTTGCTTCGTCGATTCTTCTAATGCCTTCGGTAGTGAATATTTTCATAAATCCAATTTTAATCCTTCGTAAAAAAGCCGTAAAAAAGCAACTACAAAAATACAGATTTTTTCTTGGCTACGATAGCGAAATGCAAAAAAACTCGCTCATCACGGAATTTTTTGCAAAAACAAATGATATAGGGGGTTGAAAATTTGGTGAGAATAATAAACTTTTTTAACTTTGTTGAAATTTTTCTTTAATTGTAAAGATGACAGAGACAGTAGTGAAAGGTATGACTTTCGTACCTTACCTCAGCGAAGCTGAAATTACAAAGCAAGTGAACCGTGTGGCTCGTGAGATTGTGGAGAGCCTTGGCGACGAAAAATCGCCTATTTTCGTGTGTGTGCTCAATGGAGCCTACGTTTTTGCAGCCGACTTGTTTCGCGCCTGCAATCTGCCAGAGGCTGAAATCACCTTCATTCGATTTAAGAGTTACGAAGGCACATCGTCAACCGGCGTGGTAAACGAGGTGATGGGGCTTGCCGAGAACCTTGAAGGCCGCGACGTGATTATCATTGAAGACATTGTAGATACCGGCGTTACGGCAAAGGCACTGCGCGAGGCTCTGGCTAAGCACAATCCAAAGAGCGTGAAAATGGCTACGCTGCTGTTCAAGCCCAAATCGCTCACCACTGGTCAAGCACCTGAATTTGTGGGATTTGAAATTCCATCAAAGTTCATCTTGGGCTACGGACTCGACCTCGACGGACAAGCACGCGGATTGCGCGACATCTTGGTTTTGAAAGACAAGTAAAAATATAATATAACGGCTAACTTTAATACTTATTAATATGCTTAACATTGTAATGTTTGGCGCTCCAGGTTCTGGTAAAGGAACTCAAAGCGAAGTCTTGATTAAGACCTATGGACTCTTCCACATTTCAACAGGTGATGTGCTCCGCGACCATATCAAACGCGGCACCGACCTTGGTAAAACTGCCAAAGAGTATATCGACAAGGGTCAACTGATTCCCGACGAACTGATGGTAGACATTTTGGCCTCTGTTGTTGACGACAACAAAGAAGCTGCTCAAAACGGTGTAATTTTCGACGGTTTCCCACGCACTATCCCACAGGCAGAAGCCCTCGAAGCAATGCTTGAAAAGCGCGGCACCAAGTTGAATGGCGTGATTGGCCTCGATGTTCCTGAAGACATTCTCATCGCTCGTCTGCTCAACCGCGGTAAGGAAACCGGCCGTAGCGACGACAACCTCGAAACCATCACCTCACGCTTGGAAGTTTACAACAACCAAACTTCTCCATTGAAGGAATTCTACGCTAAGAAAGGCATCCTTCACATGATTGAAGGCACTGGTGGCCCAGAAGCAGTATTCGAACTCGTGAAAAAAGCGATTGAGAGCATGTAATCATTCCTCCAATCCAAACGACATAACGCAATCCCGGCGAGCCCCCCGCGCTCACCGGGATTCTTTTTTCCCCCTCAAAGTCAACAAGCCAACGAGCCAACAGGTCAACAGGTCGAAATCTTGAAATCTCGAAATCTCGAAAATTCGAAGAATCGAAAATCTAACTTCTAATTTCCAACTTCTAATCTCTCTAAAAACCACTTTTTGTCTATAAAAAGGTGGCGATTGTCTATTGGATTTTGGGGGTGTCGGTTCTTTTTTATAACTTAGCACAAACCGAAAGTAAAATTATACACTAAAGTGATAAAACTAAATATCGACAAAAGGAGTTTGGCTATTCATGTGATGTGCTGGGGGCTGATTATCTTCGTTCCTTCGCTGTTGCGTCCATCGGAGAGTCTCGACGAACGCCTGCTGCACACCTGCCGCTCCCTTGGCCCGACGCTGTGCTATATGGCAGTGTTCTACCTGAATTATCTTTATCTCATTCCACACCTCTACCTCAAGCACAAGCGCAGTACCTTCTTTGGGGTGAATCTGCTGCTTTTGCTTCTTACTCTGGGCGTGCATTCAGGCTGGTGGTGGCTGATTTCGGATTACCTGCCCGAACCCACGCGCCATCACCGTCCACGATTCCCAAGGCCCGGCGGTCCACGTGCCCCGCTTGGGTTTGCCCTGTGGCAAGCCGTGCTGATGGTGCTGCTGGTGGCTTTGGCAATGGCGATACGCATGTCACAACACATGAAGCGTGTGGATGACTTGAGGCGCGAGGCTGAGAAAACACGAAGCGAGGCCGAACTGACCAACCTCCGCAACCAACTCAATCCGCATTTCTTGCTCAACACGCTCAACAATATCTATGCCCTTATCGCCATCGACCCCGACAAGGCACAGGGCGCGGTGCAGGAATTGAGCAAACTGCTGCGGCATGTGCTCTACGACAATCAGCAAGACTTCGTGCCGCTCGACAAGGAGGTGGCGTTTATCCAGAATTACATCGAGTTGATGAAAATCCGTGTGAGCCAGAGCGTGAGCGTGACCACCGACTTCAACATCGACGACAACAGCCGCATTCTCATTGCTCCACTTATCTTTATCTCGCTCATTGAAAATGCGTTTAAGCACGGCATTTCGTATTCCGCACCGAGTTATATCCACATTTTGATTGAGGAGGAAGGCGGCGTGGTCACTTGCGAGATTCGCAACAGCTACCACCCGAAGAGCGTGAACGACAAGAGCGGTTCGGGCATCGGGCTCGAACAGGTGCAAAAGCGCCTCTCGCTCATGTACGACGGTCACTACGAGTGGCACCGTGGCACCACGGAAGACGGAAAAGAGTATTATTCAATCATAAAAATTGACACCCATGATTCTGAAATGCGCAATCGTTGACGACGAGCCTTTGGCAGTGGAACTGCTCGCCAGTTATGTGAACAAAATTCCATTTATGCAACTCGCTGGCAAATACTACAGCGCCACCGAGGCGATGAAGGACATAGCCGGAGGAAGTGTTGATGTGATTTTCCTCGACATTCAAATGCCGGAAATCAATGGTCTGGAACTCTCGAAGATGGTTCCCGAAACCACACGCATCGTGTTCACCACCGCCTTCGACCAGTATGCGCTCGACGGTTTCCGCAGCAATGCGCTCGACTATCTGCTCAAGCCCATCAGCTATGTGGATTTTCTGGCGGCGTGCAACAAGGCGCTCCAGTGGTTTTCGCTCGTTCGCCATCACGGTGATGCTGAAAAGAGCGAGGAAACGAAGAGTATTTTCGTGAAAAGCGAATACAAGTTGATTCAAATCCGCCTCGACAGCATCAACTATGTGGAAGGGCTGAAGGACTATGTGAAAATCTACACCGACGAATCGACAAAGCCTGTGGTATCGCTGATGAACATGAAGGCGATGGAGGAAATGCTGCCATCGTCGCGCTTCATCAGGGTGCACCGCTCGTTTATCGTGCAAAAGAGCAAAATTCGTGAAATAGAGCGCAACCGCATCATCTTCGGCGATGTGTATATCCCCATTGGCGACAGTTATAGGCAGGCGTTCCAAGATTTCATTCAACGCTAAACACCCGCCCTTTCCAAAATGCCAATTTGCTTACAGACATTGATTGAAAACCGAATGGTCAACACTCGTGTGATGGCTCTGCTGCAGCAGCGTGCGGTGGCTGCCATCACCGAGGCGCGCGAGCGTGGCGAAACGGGAGCGATCGATGCACGGTCGTTTGTGTTCGACGACGATTTCCGCACGCTCGACATATACCCCACAGGTACCACCCCAGCCACCGAGCGCGAGGTGGTGGCGGCTTACGGCGAGGCACTGCTCGATGCCGTGATAGCGTCGCCCAGCCACCCGAAACGCCTCATACAGATAGCGCGCCAGTGCATCAGCGGCGAAATCAGCGACCTTGCCTTGCTCGACTTGCGCCTCGAACGCCGCCTGAGCGACACCATCTACCTCCCCCTCATCGCCATCATCCTCACCCTCCTCTTCATCCTCTACACCTTCAGCCACTAACCAAATCAATGTAAATCTGTCCTTTTATAGTCAAATCACTTTACCAACAATAGGACAGTTTCGGCAGACAAATTTAATTTCGTAATGGCACAAAGGCTCGTTCCCATGTCCTTTACACTGGCTCCCAAGAGGAACACATCATCGTCTATTATAAGGAAACGATCGTGAGATTTATGAGGTATTTGCACAAATACTATTGGATGGTATTGTTCGTTGTGTTTTTCAATATCCAATTTAAATTGTTGTGTGTAACGAGAGTGAATGGTTGCTGACACACCCTCTGCTCTTTTGGTAAGCAACGTTAGGACTCTTTCATCCACATAGTTATCAACAAGAACGATGCGTTGCTTAGCACTACGAACCAATTGAGACACATAGTTCCAAGCGTCCCAAACGCAACCTGAGGCAAATATCTGTTCTGGGGTAACTGTTGGAGCCAACTCATCCATTCGTTTTAAAACTTGCTCCACTTTTTGGTCTGTCAAAGTCTGATGTTGCTCCAATGCCTCTATTCGTTGAAACATACCAGCATTGGCTGAAAGAAAGCGACGCATGGCGACAAAGGCACGCATAATTCTGATATTAACTTCAATCGCATACGGACTTCTTAAGACTCCTGACAGCTGAGAGACTCCTTGCTCCGTAAAAACCAATGGCAGATATTTTGAGTGTTGTCCTCTTCCTCTCTCTAAGGTGCCATTTTGGCGCCTTAAAGACTCATGTTCTTCGTGCGTCAATTCAAACATAAAATCATTAGGGAAACGTTCAATGTTGCGTTTTACCTGACGTTTCAATTGCTTTGTCTCAACACCGTACATGTCTGCAAGATCTGCATCAATCATCACTTCCACTCCACGAATAGAGTAAATACGAGAGCGTACATAGTCTACACTTAACTGGTCGCTTTTCATAAGCCCAGAATTGTTCTTTTTGAGGTCGCATTTTGATACCTCTATTTGAGGGGATATATCTTTCTTTTCCATAGGTTTCAACTTTATTGCAAAGTTAATGTTTTTAGTTGGCAATAGAGCTTTAGTCCACTATTTCCCTAATCTTTTTCTTGAAATCTTCTATCAAAAACAAAGTGTGGTGGCTACACATTATGTGCAACTACCACATCGGGGGCGGTGGAGTTTACCTACTCCGCTCCTATTTTAACACTAATAACCGCTAATAACGTTCTTTTTTATTCGTAACTAATGAAAAATGATTTCTGACCACATAGTCTATAACCTTGGGAAATGTGAAAAGTAAAAACGAGGTGCTATTTTTTTCAAAGCACGGCTTTTTTATGGTAAAAAAGGCAGAGGAAAGGGGCATGTGGAGCCTTAGTTTATTCAACTTCTTTACTTCTTTAACTATCGGAAATTTCTGATTTCTAACTTCTTTTTGTAACTTTGCACATCAATATTAATACAAACGATTTATAATGGCAGTTGATATTCACAAACTTGAGCCCACAAAAAAGGAGTTACTCAAGTTTATCCATTTTCCAATAGACGTTATTTATAAAGGCAATCAATACTACGTTCCCGACCTTGCGAACGATATGCTCACCACTTTTCTTCCTGAAGAAAATCCCGCTTACGAGTTTTGCGAGAGCGCATTTTTCATGGCGTATCGCGACGGTAAGCCTGTGGGCCGCATCGCTGGCATCATCAACAAATTGGTGAACGAGCGCGCCGGCAAGGCAGAGGGCCGCTTTGGTTTTGTCGATTTCATCGACGATGAGGAAGTGGTGGATGCGCTCTATGGCGCAGTGGTTGACTGGGCAAAAGGCAAGGGCATGACGCAGCTCACCGGACCTCTCGGCTTCACCGACATGGACCCCGAAGGGTGCCTGATTGAGGGCTTCGACCAGCTGAGCACACAAGCCACCATCTACAACTATCCCTACTACCAGAAGCACTTCGAGCGACTGGGCTTCGTAAAAGATGCCGACTGGGTGGAATTTAAGATTGATGTGCCAAAGGAAATTCCTGAAAAGATGCTGAAAATCGGCAACATCGTGCAACACCGCTTCGGTTTGCACCTGGTGGAGAAAACCTCTCTCAAAGAGGTGGTTGGTAAGTATGGTGAATCCATCTTCTCGCTTATCAACGAGGCTTACGACAGTCTGTTTGGTTATTCTCCGCTCTCTGAAAAGCAGATGCAGCACTACATCAAGGAATATTTGCCTTTCTTGCCACTCGACCACATTTCGCTCGTGGCTGATGCCAACGACCAACTTGTGGGTGTGGGCGTGTCGGTGCCATCGCTTTCCAAAGCGCTGATTAAGAGCCGTGGCCGCATGTTGCCATTTGGTTGGTACCACTTGCTGAAAGGCATCAAAAAGGAAAAGGATATCGTCGACTTGCTGCTCATTGCCGTGAAGCCTGAATATCAGAGCAAGGGCGTGAACTCGTTGTTCTTCATCGACTTGATTCCTGCCTTCAACAAGCGTGGCTACAAATGGGCAGAAACCAACGTGGAACTTGAAACCAACGAAAACGTGCAGAAGCAATGGCAATATTTCAACTATGTGCAACACAAACGCCGCCGCGCATTCACTAAAAGCATTTAATAATCCCAAAGGCATTTAATAATCCACTAAATAATTTTACTATGTTAGAACAAATTCAGGTATCTAATTTCGCCGCTCTTGGTCAAGAAATCGACCAATGCAAGGTTAACGCGCTGAAGGAGCAGGCTGTTAACGCAGTAGAAAAACTTGAAAAAGGCACAGGTGAGGGCAACGATTTCCTCGGTTGGCTCCACCTTCCAAGCAGCATTACCGAAACTGAACTCTCCGACATCGAAGCCACAGCCAAATCGCTTCGCGAATCTTGCGAATTTGTGGTGGCTATCGGCATCGGCGGCAGCTATCTTGGTGCTAAGGCTGTAATTGAGGCGTTGAGCGACAGTTTCGACGCTTACAAGCCAGGCAACTGCAAGGTGCTTTTTGCAGGCAACAATATCGGTGAGGATTATCTTGCCGACCTTATGGACCTTTTGAAAGGCCGCAAATTCGGTATCATCGTTATCTCTAAATCAGGCACTACCACCGAACCTGCTATCGCTTTCCGTCTGTTGAAAGACATGCTGGAGCAGCAAGAGGGCAAGGAAGTGGCTTCGAAGCGCATCGTGGCTATCACCGATGCCAAGAAGGGCGCACTTCGCAGCCTCGCCACCCAAGAGGGCTACAAGACCTACGTTATCCCCGACAATGTGGGCGGTCGCTTCTCTGTGCTCACCCCTGTGGGCTTGCTCCCAATCGCTGTGGCTGGCTTCGATGTGAAGGCTCTCGTGGCTGGTGCTGTGGAAATTGAGAATGGCGACGACGAAAACGTGTTCACCTACGCTCAAACCCGCAACGCACTCTATCAGGCTGGCAAGAAGATTGAAATTCTGGTGAATTTCTGCCCACGCCTCCACTATCTCGCTGAATGGTGGAAACAACTCTACGGCGAAAGCGAAGGTAAGGACCATCTGGGCATTTTCCCTGCATCGGTTGACTTCACCACCGACCTCCACTCTATGGGTCAATGGATTCAAGATGGCGAACGCACCATCTTCGAAACCGTGCTTTCTGTAGGCGATATGAGCCACAGCGTGATCATTCCTAACGACGATGCCAACCTCGACGGTCTGAACTTCCTCGCTGGCAAGCACGTTGACGAGGTGAACAAGATGGCTGAACTCGGCACTCGTTTGGCTCACGTGGATGGCGGCGTGCCAAACTTGCTCATCACCATTCCTGCACTCACTGAGCGCTACCTCGGCCAACTCATCTACTTCTTCGAGAAGGCTTGTGGCGTGAGCGGCTACATCTTGGGCGTGAACCCATTCAACCAGCCAGGTGTGGAGGCTTACAAGAAAAACATGTTTGCCCTCCTCAACAAGCCAGGCTACGAAGCCGAAAGCAAGGCAATCCAAGCCAAACTTGGCAAATAAGCAAACATTCCTCCAAGGAATAAAGCCATAACTCCAGCGGCGAAGCACTCCCCCAAGTGCTTCGCCGCCATTTTTATCCCAAAAATTATAAATAGATTACCCCAAAAATTATAAATAGATTGCCCCAAAAATTATAAATAGATTTCAATATTTCATTGGTTTATAATTGAATAGCAATTTTTATTTTGAGATTATTTTTCCTGTTTCATAAAGCAAGTTTTCTTGTTTTTTTATTCTTTAGAAGCATTGGATGGGGAGGGAAATTTGATTAATTTTGTGATGACAAAAAAATATAAAAAAGGGAAAATGATTCGACGATTGATTTTTATTTCTGTGTTTGCTGCCGCCGCTGCGATGGCGGCGCTGGCGCAAAATGTGACTGGCACGGTGACCTGTGGCGGCGCTGGCGTGAGTGGCGTGGCTGTGAGCGACGGCATCAATGTGGTGACCACCGACAAGCAAGGCCGCTACGCCCTGCAAACCGACAAAGCGAACGGCTATGTGTTTATCTCCATTCCTCGTGACTACACGGTGGATATGGCAGATGGGTTCAGCCCTCAGTTTTGGCAAAAGTTGAGCGATGCGAAGGTGGAAACCGCCGAGGTTCACAATTTCAAACTCACTTACAGCCCTGCCGACGACTATGTGATGATTATCGGTGCCGACAGCCATCTCGCACGCCGCATCGGCGACCGCAAGACCTACAAAAACGGCTATATCGCTTCGCTGAAATACGAGAAGGAAAAGGCTGCCGAGAGCCAGTTGCCCACCTATTCAATGATTTTGGGCGACTTGACTTGGGACAACTTTTGGTACGCCAACAAATACACGCTGCGCAATTTCATGGACGACCAGCGCAAGATGCACTATCCTGTGCCGCTTTTCCCTGTGATTGGCAATCACGACAACGACCCTGCTGTGCCTCACTCGGCAAACACAGACTTCCTTGCCGCAAAACTGTGGCGCGATGTGGTTTGCCCAAATTACTATTCCTACAATCTTGGCAAAGTGCACTATGTGGTGCTCGACAACATCGTGTATCAAAACGACACGCTCCCTGCTGGGAAAAAGGCGCGCAAAGGCGTGTGGGGGCAGCGCAACTACAATGCGGCCGTCACCGAGCAGCAAATCAACTGGCTCCGCCAAGACCTCGCCCTCGTGAACAAGCAGATGCCTGTGGTGGTGTGCTCGCATATCCCCACATTCAGAATCAATCGCAATTTCAACACTTTCGGATCGCTCCAGAACTACAAGGAACTTGCCAGTTGCTTCGACGGCTTTAAAAATGTGCATTTCGTGAGCGGTCACACCCATGTGAATTTCAACGCCCACCCAAGCGAATATCCCCACATCATGGAGCATAACATCGCCGCCATTTGCGCTTCGTGGTGGATTACCGGCAAACTCACCGGCACCGACATGTGTACCGACGGCTCACCTGCTGGATACAGCCGATGGACTGTGAGGGGCGACAGCATAGAATGGAAATACGCCTCCATAGAAGACCACAGCGACCCTCAAATGCGCGTGCTGGACATGAACACAGTGAAACAATTCCTCGCCACCGACGCCGATGCTGTGGCGCTGAGCAAGACTTTCGAGTGGATACCCACCTACGATGCGTTTGAGGAAAATTCGGTGCTGATTAATGTGTTTGCGTGGGACGACGATTGGAAACTGGAGGTGACGGAAAATGGCTCTGTGCTGCCCACGGCACGCCTCCACGCCGTGGATCCAGCCTATTTGCTCGCCTACGCACTGCCACGCCACAAACGTGGCGAGAATGTGGTGCCACAGTATCACCACGGCACGCTCCATATCTTCAAGGCTGTGGCATCGAGCCCCACCACTTCCGTAACGGTAAAAGTGACCGATACCTTCGGCCACACCTACACCACCACCCTCACTCGTCCAGCCCCATTTGGAAGATGATAGAAATTAGAAGTTAGAAATTAGAAATTAGAGATCAGAAATTATACGTTAGAATATCCGAGTGCTCAGAGAGCTCCAAGCGACAACAATAAAAGCGGCTCTGCTTCACCAATCGAAGCAGAACCGCTATATTTTTGTTCAGGAATTGGGATTATTCCTTAGTGATGCGTTCAAGCCATTTGAGCATACCGAGCATCACTGCCATTGAGATGAAGCAGAAGCCGGCAAACACTGCCCAGCATTCCCATTGTTGTGGGAAACTGTTGAGCATGGTCACACCAAGAGCGATGAAGAGGTTACCTACAGCGGTAGCGCAAAGCCACAAACCTTGGCAAATACCTTGCAAGTGCTGAGGTGCAATCTTTGATACGAACGACAGGCCAAGTGGAGAGATAAACAACTCAGCCACGGTGAGGAAGAAGTAGGTGACGATGAGCACCCATGGACCTGCCTTCATTGATTCCTTAACAGCTTCTGGGAGGCTCTTGAATTCTTCGCCTGAAGGATAGCCGTTGACCATAGAAATGGAAATAAGGAACAGATAAGCACAACCTGCCAAGAACATACCAAGCGCAATCTTCTTAGGAGTAGAAATTTCTTTACCTCTCTTGAAGAGCGCACCAAACACAATCATCACCACTGGAGTGAGCACGATTACGAAGAATGGGTTGATACATTGCCAGATTTCTGGAGCAATAGAGTCGGTTTGACAGAAGTCGCGTGCAAACACTGAGAGCGACTGACCATTCTGGTGGAATGAGAACCAGAAGAAGATAGCCACACCAAGCACAGCAAACAAAGCGAACATACGTTGCTTGATTTCCTTTGCGTCGGAAGCCACAGCCTCTTGCGATTCAACAGCGGCTTTCTCCTTCTTCACTGGGTTAGGAAGCACCTTGCGGGTGAAGATGAAGATAAGGAGCGAGAGAATCATAGCCACAGCCGATGCGATGAATGAGTAGTGCACACCGGTGTTGAAACTTTCGAGATAGTTGGTGCAGAATTGAGTCATATCGCCAATCTGGCCACCGTCGATAAGTGACTTTTGAGCGAGTTCGGTGAGGTTCTTCATACCATCGCCTTCGAGGTTGCCCTGGAGGAAACCGTGGCAGAGGCGTGGAAGGTCGGCATTGTAGAAGAAGCCGTCGATCTTCAGCATTGCGCTACGGAGCAAAGGAGCCACGAATGGCGCAATCACACCACCGATATTGATAAACACGTAGAAAATCTGGAAACCACTGTCGCGACGCGACTTTGCGATAGCAAGTGCCTCAGGACCTTTCTTTGCTGCTTCAGCCTCATAGTTGTCGTACATCTGACCCACGATAGCCTGAAGGTTGCCCTTGAACAAACCGTTACCTGTGGCAATGAGGATAAGAGCGAGGCAAGTGACCACGAGCACCCACATTGGCACAGCGCCAGGGTTGCCACCAAACACGGGAACAGAAAGAATCACATAACCCGAAGCCATTACCACCAAACCGGCAATGATGGTGCCCTTGAAGTTTTGCAAACGGTCGGCAACCATACCGCCAGGAAGGCTAAGCACGTAAATAAGGAAATAGAACACAGCGTAAATCCAGCCAGCCACATCGTCGCTGATACCGAACTTGGAGCAAAGGAAAAGCAGAAGCACTGCATTCATGATGTAGTAGCCAAAACGCTCGCCCATGTTAGAAAGCGCTGCTGAAATAAGTCCCTTGGGGTGGTTTTTCTTTGCCTCAACTACATAATAGACGAGAAAAGGCACAACTACCACGAGAATCGCAAGAAGCATAGCCACCATGCGATTGTTGTTCCATAAATCTTGTAACATAAGTGTTGGTTATTAAAATGATTAATTATTTATTACTTTTAATTTCTGTCGGCGGTCGGCTGATTAGTGCGCAGCCTGCTCCTTCATCTTGAAGGCGAGCGCATAGGTGCGAATTTGCTTGATCATCGCAAGCAAGCCGTTGCTTCGGGTGGGCGAAAGATGCTCGTGAAGCCCGATTTTGTCAATAAAATAGAGGTCAGCATCAAGTATTTCCTGAGGCGTGCGTCCGCTGAGTGTGCGCACCAGCATAGAGATGATGCCCTTCACAATAATGGCATCGCTGTCGGCTTGGAAAGTAATCACTCCGTCGGCGTAGTCGGCTTGCAGCCACACACGGCTCTGGCACCCTTCAATAATGTTGTCGGGAGTCTTGTAGCGTTCATCAAGCGGAGGCACTGCATTACCCAAGTCGATGATATAGGCATAGCGGTCCATCCAGTCGGTGAAGCCTTCAAATTCTTCAATAATTTCGTCTTGTATTTCGTTGATAGTACTCATGTTCGTTTCGTGAATGAGAGGATTAGTTATGGGCACTCCACAAGCGTGAAGAGCATACTGTCACATTCAATTTCCCAAAATTAATAATTATTTCCCATTTCTGCAAATTCCATTCCACCCCACACCCCTGCTCAAATAATTTTATGCAAAAAAACCGCCCGACTGTGGAAGCCGGACGGTTAAGATTTATTCGGGGAATCTAAGCGGTGTTAGATTACTGGAATTTTACGAGGTTGTTTTTGATTTTGGCAGAGTTGAAGATCACGCCTTGCATCAACTGTTGACGTTGACCAGCGAAGCCGTAAGTAGAAGCCCACTTCATAGCGAGTTCTTCTTGCTTCATCTTCATAGTTGCCTTCTTGCTCTTCACTACGAATGCATAAGCTGCGCAGTTACCAGCCCAGAAGCCTACTTGACCTTGCTTAGCGGCTGCGGCTGCACCGATGAAGCCACCGTCGCCTTCAATACCTGCAGGGTTGGTCATGATTACCTTGTCGGCATACATGCTGCTGAATGAGAATGTAGTGGTGTCAACTGGAGCGGCAAATGCCTTAGCATATTCGTCAACTGATTTAAACTTGCCTTCATATTGTTGCTTCATAGCTTCAGCCTTCTTCAGTGCCATAGCCTTAGCCTTGCAGAATTCGTTCACGTTCTTGGTTTCCAATGGGAGGAAGTCAGCGTCCACGATTTCGTCGATAGCGACAGCCACCATAGCGCTGTTGAGTTGGAATACTGAAGAAACTTGACCCTCTTCTGCATCGTTGAGCGCCCACTTGATAATGTCGCGGCTACCTTGGATGCCAGCGATAGAAGGAACACTTGAACTGAGCATTACTTCTTGAGCCTGGAACTTAGCGGCAGCTGCATTCTTAGCAAAATCTGTTGCAGTCTTGTTCTTGTCGATGAATTTTTCCAAACCGTCGTGGAGGTCGGCAGTAGTCTTCTTGCTTGCAGCCACTTGGTAAGTTGACATATTCACAGTGTAGAACATTGATTTCTTTTGGTAAGTGGTCTTCACGAGCATCGCGCCTTTATCTGTAGATTGGAATACCACATATTTATCAGTAGCGCTTTCGAATTTAGTGATAATGCTGTCGGGGAGTTGAGCGCCTTGCACTGGCACTGGTTGCTCTGGCATCAATTGCACACCCTTCATCTTGCTCACGTCTTGACCAGCGTTGAGAGCGGCGAGCACCTTGTCTTGAGCAGCCTTGTTGCCTTCAACGGTCACTTGCTTCACCTTGATGGTGTCGAGCAATTCTTCGCTCTTCACCTTTTGGAAGAGAGCGTAGTTGAGGTCTTCCTTGAATTGGTGAGTAGCGTTAGCCTCTGAAGATACTGCCCAGTTAGCGAACACAGAGTCGCGGAGTTGCTGACCGAGTTGCTTAGCCTGAGCGTCGGTGAGTTTCATTTCCTGAACATTGCTGAACTCGTTGATGTTGCGCAAAGCGTCGATGCCTTTACCTTGCAAAGTAGCGGAAGCCTTAGCGTAGAGAGCGTCGGCTGCCTTGATGTCGGCTGCGCTTGGAGCGATAGGCACTGCAATAGCGTGAGCAATCACAGTCTTTTCGTTGAGTTTCCAGAGGTTCTTATATTCGTCGTAAACGGCTTTGATTTCGTCTTGAGTTGGCTCAAACTTCTTGTCTTCGAGTGAAGTGTAGTCCTTCTTGGTGAGTACCACTTCCATCACTTCGTCGTCGTTTTGCATTTCAAGGAGGTCGAGGTCGTTAGGCATAATAGCACCACCCACGAGCATCATAATCTTTTGAGCACGGATATTGTGTTCCATTTCGTCCTTGAAGGCTTCCCATTCGTCCTTGCTCACGATTTGGTTGATTACCTCATCCTTGCCTACAATCTTGTCGAGGTCGGAAGGAGCTTGAATGGTTTGTTGACCAGTGGCTTGCACATATTGTTGAGCCCATGCGCTTGCGCGTTGGTCTTGGTTGATCATCGCGGTGAGAAGTTCGGTACCGGCTTCCACGCCATTTTCTTCACTTTCTTCATCAACGATGGTTTCAAAAGCCATTTGACCGAGCACTTGTTGCTGAAGATCAGCGCTTTCGGTCTTGTTTTGCTGATTCTTTTCTTGCTCTTGGGCAAGGTTGAATCGGTTTTGGAATTCTTGAATACCGATAATTGTGTTGTCAACTTTCGCTGCTGAACTGTCTCTGAAGAGAGAGTCGAGCTTAAAGAGGTCTCCGAGAACGAAAGCGGCCAATGCGCCACCCACTACAATCATCAGAAACACAGATCTTTTTCTAATTTTCTCTAATGCTGCCATTATTTGTTATTTATTGTTTTTATTCCGTTTAACTTGTCCGTTCACAGGCTTTTCGCCAATGAAACACGCAAAGATAGTAATTTTCACTTGAATAACCACAATTCTAAGCCATAATTTTTAGACAAGTAGGTGCAAAACCGCTATCTTTGGCGTGGTGCGATAAGGGTGCGCTCCACCACATCGTTGTAGCGAATGCCCCACAGGTCGTAGAGGTCGAGTTGGTGGGTGAGGCGGCGTGTGAAACCTTCCCAATCGTCGTTTTTGCCTGTCCACGCCTTTTCTGCCAATGCCGCCATGCGCGGAAACACTTGCAGTTCCACCTTCCATGTGGTGGGGCAATATTCAGTCCAGCAGCAGCCTTCCACGCCCATCAAATTCCGGGCGGCTTGCACGCTTGCCGAATCGGGAACAAGTTCAAAATCATACACTTTCTTCACGCTTCGTGGCCATCTGCCCGGATTGATTTCGCTCTGGGTGGAATCTTCGCTTGAAGTGAAGTATAGTCCAGTGCTACCAGAGTTAATCCACTGGTGGGTGCTGTCGATTCTCGACTTCGGCATCTTGTCCCACGAGTGCCAGTTGTGGAGCACGCTGCCCTCGGGATTCATGCCCTCGGACCCCCCACTCCAGCCAAGCATGGTTTTGCCGTGGGCGTTGATGATGCGCTGCACATGGTGCATGAAGTGCGTTTGGAGCGCATGGGCATCGGGGAGATTATGCTTTTTCATAAATTCCTGTGCCACAGCCGACTCGTTCCACCACTTGGGTGCGCACTCGTCGCCTCCGGCATGAATGTATTTGCTTGGGAAAAGCGCGCAAACCTCGTTAAACACGTCGTCGAGGAAACTGAACACTTCGGGCGTGGGTGCCAGCACGTTGTTTTGGCGGTTGTAGATGCCCCAAGTGAGCGCGGTGCGCTTGCCCTCGCGTGGCGTGGTGCTAAATTCAGGGTGAGCGGCAAGCACCGCCATGCAGTGGCCCGGTATGTCGATTTCGGGCACCACGGTCACAAAGCGCTTGGCGGCATAGTCAATCACCTCTTTCACTTCGTCTTGCGTGTAGTATGCCTGATAAGGGCGCTCGCCAAATTCGCCGGGGAACAAGCCCTTGATTTCGCCAGCGCGGTAACTGCCTTTTTCGGTGAGTTCGGGGTGGCTTTTCAACTCTATTCGCCAGCCCTGATCGTCGGTGAGGTGCCAGTGGAAAATATTCAACTTATGGAGCGCAATCCAGTCGATATATTTCTTCACAAACGACACTGGGAAGAAGTGGCGCGCCACGTCGAGGTGCATACCACGATAGCCAAACCGTGGATAATCGGTAATCTCCACCAGAGGCAGCTGGGGAATGTCGCCAGCGCGTGTGGGGAGCATCTGAACGAGCGTGGTCACGCCAAGGAAGCACGCCTCTGGACTTCGCTTTGCGCCCATGATGGTCACGCCGTCGTTCGTCACGGCGAGGGAGTATTGCCCATCGCGCGCCTTGCCACCGAAGTCGTCGGTAAGAATATGGATAGCGGCTTCGCCCTTGCTTTTCACAATGCGCAACGGCAGCCCCAAATATTCAGAACAATAGTTTTGCAGATATTCAGCAGCCAACATCGCGTCGGCATTCTCGGCATACACGCCAGCACCACGGTGGATTTGGAATCGGCCGCCGGTGTCGGTGATGCGCACGCTACAAGGCTTAGGCAGCACATTCAACTCCTGCGCTGCACCTGTTTCTTGCGCCGCCCCAACAGTATAAATACCACTCATCATCACCATCAAAATTAAAATTTTCACACACTTCATAAAAAAAGCCCTAATTTGTGATTTGATTTTTCCACAATTTTTCCAAAAACTTTGCGACTGGCCATATTTCCACACCATTAAGCATTCGCGGTTTTTCGTCAAGCGACACCACCACCAATCGACAATCAGGATGTTCTTCTTTAAACGCCTTCAACCCTTTCAAATGGGATGAGTTTACACTCTCTGACGATTTGATCTCAATAGCCACTTCAGCATCGCCAATTACGGCATCAACCTCATACGCATTGTTCTGCGTGTGCCAAAACGATAGTTTTTTGTCCGACTCAGAGTAATCAAGATATGCAACAATTTCCTGAATAATCAGGTGTTCGAACGCATGTCCGTACTCTGCCGTGCCACGCTTGAGATTGGAGCGGCGGAGCAAGTAATTTGCCACGCCAACATCAAAATAGTAAAATTTAGGCGATACTTGCACCCTGCGCTTCACAACTTTTGAATACGCTGGGACGGAAAAACCCACCAATGTTTCATCAAGTATGGCAAAGTATTCTTTTACAGTTTTCGACGACACACCACATTCGCTGGCAATCTTTGTGTAATTCACCATCTCACCATCACTCAAAGCCGCCACTTCCATAAAGCGGGTAAATGAATCGAGGTTTCGCACAAGTGCTTCGGCTATAATCTCTTGTTGAAGATAATCACCTATGTATGCTTGAAGGCGCTTCTGCGGATTTGCCACTAAATAATGCCGTGGAAGCATACCCCCATTCACCGCTTTATCAATATCAAAGTCGGGGATTTCTGCACTCACAAGAGGATGCATCGTTTTTCTCAACGCACGCCCACCGAGCAAATTTGCGCCTTCACGTCTCAATTTGCGAGCACTTGAACCACATAGAATGAAGTGAATGTCACAATTAACTATAAGCCAGTGTACCTCATCAAGAAGTGCCGGGATTTTCTGCACCTCATCAATGATAACCACACTTCCAGCATCGAGCATCTCACATTCTTCACGCAAAAGTGAAGGCTTGAGTTTGTATTTCGTGTATTCCTCCGACTTGAGCAAATCGTAATATGGAGCTTCGGGGAAAAGCGTTTTCAACAAGGTGCTTTTACCTGTCTGACGCGGCCCCCAAAGAAACAGACTGTCGTCTTTCACGTCGTTGAGTTGCAAAATTCGCTGTAACATAAACCTATACATTAATAATTTATGAGGCAAATATACCCACAGAATTGGAATTTCGCAAACAAATGGAGTGAAAATTTGGAGTGCTACTTCAGATTTTGACAGAAAATCTGAACCGCTACTTCAGATTTTCACTCGTAAAAATTCAGTATCCCACTATCATACAGTTATTTATGATTTTTCAAGACAAACCCACATTAAATTAAGAAATCAAGAGAAAAATCAACAAGTTATCCCATGCAATATATATTATTGATGGCATGGGGGCAATCATGCAATTCGCCCAAACGAAGGGACATGCCTTTGGCGAGAGCACTGAAAAAGTCAAAAAGAGGGATTTTAGAGCCGTTGGAAACGGCATATTGTGGTTAACTCCATGCAAGCTCGCTTGCGAGCGCAGCTTG
>OJAM01000398.1_pt1 | contig 19775 bp, 15 predicted proteins | sample 1589071 | NCBI WGS metagenome assembly OJAM01 (sample SAMN03283243) | human gut metagenome | biome: human-associated habitat; material: feces | host: Homo sapiens | place: Peru | collected 2012
GGACTCCGCTGGTACTTCTGCAACAAGGCCGGACTCTGGGTGGAGGGCGGCCATGACGCGGGCTACGTGTCGGCAGGCTTGTCATTCAAGTTTTGATAGTGAGTTAAGCTACATTTCCGGCGTTTTCTAGCCGGTCTGTCCCGTAAAAGGACCGACATCCTATAATTGCGCATTTCTATATCCGAAATGATGTAATTTTAGATCGAAGGAAAATTTTACATTCGATATGATATAATTTCATAAAGTTTACTATATTTGCATCCGATAGAATTTAATCATATTATGAAGACACTATTGTCTGCAACACTCAAATCCCTCCGCAAGGAGTATGGATTGACACAGGAAGACCTCGCCCTGAAATGCGGTGTCGGGCTTAATTTCGTGCGTCAACTTGAGCAAGGAAAACCGACGCTCAGGATGGATAAGGTTAATCAGGTGCTTGCAATGTTCGGCTACGAGCTTGCACCGGTAAGAACAGATGAATTGAATGAGAAAAGCTGAGATTTACTTTAAAGACCACCTTGCCGGTATTCTTACTGAAACAGAATCCGGTTATGAATTCCGCTACAATAAGGAATATTTAGACAATAAGGGCTCAGATCCAGTGAGTCTTACACTGCCACTCTCTGAGAAGCCTTATCAATCTAAAATTCTGTTTCCGTTCTTCGATGGTCTCATTCCTGAAGGATGGCTGCTTGATGTGGCTTTAAGGAACACGGACATCAGTTCATTGGACAGGATGTCCCTGCTCCTACTCTGTTGCAAAGACTGCATCGGAGCGGTAAGTGTGGTACCTGTAAATGAGAAAAGCGATGAGTAAATGTCTATATTGCTATAAGGAACTTGTGGACGGAGAAGTGGATTTCCATAAAGGCTGTGCCAAGAAATTCTTCGGGATGCAGAATGCTCCGGAATTGCCCTATTCACTCCATGATTTGGACACTCTGGCCGCCCAGGTGATAAAGTCACAGACAACATTGACCGGAGTTCAGGCGAAACTGTCTCTCCATCTCGACAGGCATGAAGGGTCAAGAAGACTCACCATAGCAGGACTTTGGGGCGATTATATCTTCAAGCCACAGACCCAGACATACGAGAATCTTCCCGAAAATGAAGACTTGACAATGCATTTGGCCGAAATCGCAAAGATTAAGGTTGTGCCCCACACTCTAATACGACTTCAAGATGGTACATTGGGCTACCTGACCAAAAGGATAGACCGGACATCAGACGGAAGTAAGATTCCGATGGAGGACATGTGCCAGCTTACAGAGAGACAGACGGAATACAAGTACAAGAGTTCGTATGAACAGATTGCCAAGGTAATCGCCAAATATTCGTATGTGCCGCTTTTGGATCTGACCGATTTCTATGAGCAAGTATTCTTCAGTTGGCTGGTAGGAAACAATGATATGCATCTGAAGAACTTCTCTCTGTATGCACCAAAAGGCAATTGGTTACTCACCCCGGCATACGATCTCCTAAATGTCTCAATGGCAAATCCGAAAGACACCGAAGAAATGGCGCTCACACTCAATGGACGGAAGAAGCGGATAACGAAAAGCGATTTCGTCAGCGCCATGACACTTTCAGGTATTGCGCCCAAGGTATTTGACAATATGCTAGAAAAGTACAGAAAACTCCTACCGAAATTCCACAGCATGATTGACATGTCGTTTCTGGATGACGAGTGCAAGGAAGCTTATAAGCAAGGCATCACATCACGGTTGGAAAGAATATCAAATCAGAAATAAAGGAGCGGACAAGTCTTTTGAAAAACAAGAAAAGGCGGCCCATTGTAATAGTATTCCGCCTTAACTATTTGATTATTAAGCAATTACCTACTCATACTCCTCCTCGTTAAAGAGAAGGACAAAACCCTCTACAGGCCATTCAGAGGCCGTTTTTGAGCAGTCCGAAAGATTTTAAGGCAGATTTCAATTTTCTTATATGCCGTCAGATACCAGTCGTGGTTTCTTCCTAAAATCCGCTGTAAATGTCTTCGCTTCTTTGTCGCAAAAATACAAAAACCTATGGAAAAACCAATACTTTTGGTGGCATTTGATATGCTAGGCAGATTTTTTCAATAATTATAATTTTTCTAAAGACGCACTTTTTAAGAAAAATTGAAGATGCCATTATAGGCCATTATATTCCTGCCAGAGACATCGTTTTGCCCTCAAATTACCGATTTGGAAAACGAAGACAAAAAAATCTGCCTGATTTGATACCATTATCGCAGTTTTTTTCCAATGCCAGAATCAAATTAAAGATACCGGAAGAGGGATTATCGAGATTTTTCAATAATCTATTATAGGCTTCCGTAGTTGAGATATCTGCATATTTATTATGGCGTTTGACCTCGAGACTGATTGTGACCAATCGGGACGGAACAATACCACGTGCCTCTCAGAAACTCACAAATAAGATGTGATAGTTCGAAACAAGAATCGAGTAGAAGAAAGCAATTCGCTTTACTTCCACCCGATTCAAATTCGAATTAACCGGGACAGTTGGTCCACTCTATGTCGAAGATTGCCACACGGTCTTTTCTATTTTTGACCCCTGACGGGCATAGGTTGGTAAACTCAAGTTGGAATACGCCTGAGACATTGAACTCTTTTGAATACTCAGCTGCTATTGACTTTGTTGGTTCAAGATTCTCAACCGTTTCAGTCTGTACGACTTCTCCGGCTGTATTCTTGATATCAATCCGGAATCTTATTTTTTCATTGTTGTTGTACACTCCATATTTAAACTTCAGTGTTCCGCATCCATCTGCAATAAAAGGAGAGGTAAGGACACCTGTCTGGGCGGTTCCACCACAGATGACAGCTGCCAGATCTTTAAGTGAACCGTCTGTGAATGTAGTCGGACCTACAACAGCTCCAGTCAAAAGTTTCCAGCCGTCAAAAGAGTAATGTTCGCTGCCGGCCTTGAAAGCGGTAGATGTCTTACCAATGTTAAGAGTCTGGAAATCAGATTTATTGACTTTGAGAGGTACGACATCTGTCTGGGCATAGCTGACATTGAAAGTCTTTATGAATCCGGACTTGAAAGGAGTCTCTTTATCGAATATCTTAGCGATTTTCTGAGAGACAGTCTTGTCGCCGATTGCGGCATTTACATAGAGCAGTATTTCCTCCCCTGAAGTTACTGTGAAAGGCGCGACTCCTATATAGAATTTGGAGCTTTCTCCGCCTGCAATCTGAGAGCCTTCCGCCACTTCAAGACGAATGAACTTCTGTCCTGCGCCACTGGCAACAATGTCATTTCCTGCCAATTCAATACTGAAATTACCGACAATAGGCTTTGGCGTCACCAAATCAACGCTGCTTATGACTATCGGCTCCGACAAGGTATTGGTGACATTCACGCAAATCACGGATGCCACATTCCTCATCGGTATGGTCGGAAATTCGGAAGCCGGGACATTGTCTACAAAGCCGACTACCGGAAATCCGTCCCTGCCACCAGCCAAATGGGCCATGCTGTTATTGCCGATCTGAATTACTTTCCCGGCAAATGAAGACATTTCAGTCCTGCCAATGTATTTCGAAAACTTAACCGGAGAATCGCCATTAGTTATATTAATTTTCGGATAAAAAGCATACCAATCATAATTAGAACCAGCATTTAATTCTTCTGTCAAAGTTCCCGAAAACTTGTTTGCAGCGACATTGTCGCAAGTAAAAGAATTATCATCAATATAATTCTGAGTTCCTGCAATTGCGTGAAACAATCCAATTGCGTCTCCTTCCACCCATTGTGTTGACATGCCGTCATTTGCAGTTTTTGTGGCAATATCTGAAAGATATACGAAAAAGTCAGTTGACTCCACCTTGTCATTTACCCCCGGATTCTCAATCTGTTCACAAGAACCGAGAACAAATGCTATCAGGAAAATATGTATTAACTTGTTTCTCATTTTTAATTTTCTGAAAAAGGCATCATGCCGGATGATAACGACTCCGGCATGATGCCGATTGAATGTTAGTTTCCGGTAGCTTCAGAATAAGTCAGAGTATACCCTGTAGATACAGAACCAGCGTTACGCGCCCTGTCACCGTCATCACATGTCAAAGTACCACAGCCTATTCCGTCAGAGATAGCCTGAAGAACCGGCATAGGATCCACTTCCGATGACCTGCGGAGATTGAAGGTCATGATTGCACCATATCCTTCACTTTTTGCCCTTTGGGCATAAGAACGAACTAATGATGTCGCCTGAGAACTTCCAAGGTTATATGAACTTGGAGCCCACCTGTCTTTGGTTACACCTGAAATGCCCGGAGTCCCGTTCCAATATGTGAAGTCGGTATACGCATAGTCGATCAGTGCACCGGCAGCAGAACTGATCTGACTTGTATTGCCATAAGCAAATACAGTTATCAATTTGTCTGCGGGGAGCTTCGCATGGAGCTTTGTGATTATGTTGCCGAATGAACCGCTGACAAGAGAGCCTGAATAGTTGGCATACTCGTCGTCGAAACCGATACCGTCAAGACCGTATTTCCCGACTGCGTATGCGAGGATAGTTGCGAACTGCTCAGCCTGGGTGTCGTTCATGTTGGCTACACCTATGCCCTGCCAGTCACCGAGGACGGTAAGGAGGACTTTGATCCCGAGCTCCTGAAGAGGATGCACATAAGTGTCGACACCTCCATTCTCGAGAACCGGGGTAAGCTTGTCATTGAGATAGAGGGTAGGACGAACCTGAGTGCCGACAGTCTCCTTGTGGATGTTGGATGCGAACAGTTCCACGATGTCGAAGAACGGCTCACCATTCTCATCAAAGTAGTCGCCGGCATTGAGAGGATTTGTGTCGTTTGTCTCGATGTAGGCGGTGACAATAGGCGTCTTGTCGCCGTAAGCCTTTGTCATCGGTGTAGTATCATCTGTGTCCTGAACAGAAGGAGCCATTTCCTTGTTGCAGGAAATCAGCATTCCGGCAGCTGCTGCCAGAGATGCAAAGAAAAATTTTGTATTCATAATAAATTAGTTTTAATGAAGTGGGTTAATACATATATCCAAATAGATGGAATATCTTTTAAAAATCAATGCTGCCGTCATCTTTCCAGTCTTCGATTGGGCCTTTGTAGCCGGGAATATCTACCGATGCACATTTCTGGGTCACTGTAAGAGAATAGCGGACTGTCATCCCGTCAACGAAACTGATTGTCGCACTGCGCTCGGCAGCATCCTTATTCTCGGCAATTGTCATCGTTATGAACTCATTTCTTACGGCTCTAGTCAAGTCCATCTTCTCGTATGTAATCCATTCGGGGATTTCAATGCTGTAGTTGTAATTGGTGCTGACAAATAGCTCCAGTGTTCCTCCGGCTGCCTCAAAGCTAAGTGCTCCCATTACTTCCACATTGATTTCGCCTTGCTCGAAAGAAAGGATGCGCATAGACGGGGTGCCTTTGCTGTTTACTGCAAACAAGAAAACCTTTCCGTCGGCAGGAATTGGGTTTGGAAGCTGTATGGAAACCTGTCCTTTAATCTCGTTTCCTATGATTTGTGATGTTATCCCCTCTATCACTATGCCTCCGATCGCAATGGCTTCCACCGTTGTACCCTGGTCGGCAGCAGTGACGGTATAGCTGACCATTATTGAAGATCCGGGAGCATCCACAGGAATTGAAGTGTTTTCCACATTCAGTGCGAATTTCTGTGCCTTAGGTATCACTATAGGCTCTTTGTTTCCGGAAAGGATGAATATCACTTCATCTTCTCCGTCGATCACATCCTTGAATATGCCGGCTCCACCTGCAGAACCGATGTCCTGCCAGTTTTCTCCGTCAAAGGAAAGTTCGAAGTTGCCTGTGGTCTCATTAACCCTGATTTGAGGTATTTCGGTCTTGGAGGTTGCTGGAATCTTGTTGCCGTCGTCGAGCAGCCATTCACCGTTGACCTTCCAATAGTAAATCCCGTCAGCATCTTTGCCAACGCTGATGACAGGAGTTTCTCCGTTATCTCCATCAGCACCGTCTTTGCCGTTTGTGACGGTTATGCTGCTTCCGTCAGTGAACATGATGACATGGCCGCTGCCGTCTTCCAAATTGACGACTTTGTCGATTTTTACTTCTTTTTCAAGGGCGTTCACTATGGTCATGAGTGAACCCACATTGTCATTTATGCTTTTGACCGTCTGTTCGAGTTCGGTGAGGCGTTTGTCAAGGTCGTCCACTTTGTTCTTGAGCTCAGTGTCATCATAGGTGCAACTCACCGCTGAAAAAAGCAGCGGAATGAATATACACGATAAAATTCTTTTAATTTTCATTTTATGTTTTATAAGGTGTCATGCCAATAGTACTCATACTGGCATGACACCGATTAAATGTTAGTTTCCGGTAGCTTCAGAATAAGTCAGAGTATACCCTGTTGATACAGAACCAGCGTTACGCGCCCTGTCACCGTCATCACATGTCAAAGTACCACAGCCTATTCCGTCAGAGATAGCCTGAAGAACCGGCATAGGATCCACTTCCGATGACCTGCGGAGATTGAAGGTCATGATTGCACCATATCCTTCACTTTTTGCCCTTTGGGCATAAGAACGAACTAATGATGTCGCCTGAGAACTTCCAAGGTTATATGAACTTGGAGCCCACCTGTCTTTGGTTACACCTGAAATGCCCGGAGTCCCGTTCCAATATGTGAAGTCGGTATACGCATAGTCGATCAGTGCACCGGCAGCAGAACTGATCTGACTTGTATTGCCATAAGCAAATACAGTTATCAATTTGTCTGCGGGGAGCTTCGCATGGAGCTTTGTGATTATGTTGCCGAATGAACCGCTGACAAGAGAGCCTGAATAGTTGGCATACTCGTCGTCGAAACCGATACCGTCAAGACCGTATTTCCCGACTGCGTATGCGAGGATAGTTGCGAACTGCTCAGCCTGGGTGTCGTTCATGTTGGCTACACCTATGCCCTGCCAGTCACCGAGGACGGTAAGGAGGACTTTGATCCCGAGCTCCTGAAGAGGATGCACATAAGTGTCGACACCTCCATTCTCGAGAACCGGGGTAAGCTTGTCATTGAGATAGAGGGTAGGACGAACCTGAGTGCCGACAGTCTCCTTGTGGATGTTGGATGCGAACAGTTCCACGATGTCGAAGAACGGCTCACCATTCTCATCAAAGTAGTCGCCGGCATTGAGAGGATTTGTGTCGTTTGTCTCGATGTAGGCGGTGACAATAGGCGTCTTGTCGCCGTAAGCCTTTGTCATCGGTGTAGTATCATCTGTGTCCTGAACAGAAGGAGCCATTTCCTTGTTGCAGGAAATCAGCATTCCGGCAGCTGCTGCCAGAGATGCAAAGAAAAATTTTGTCTTCATGATTGAAAAGATTTAGTGTTTATATATTGTGGTTATTTTACCAGTCTTTTTTCCATTTGTTATAACCGCTGCCACCAGCAATAGACTCAATATCCGTCCTATCAAAGATGATAGCTATAGTACCATTGTCATCATGTCTTATGCTACCGTCTGTCATAAAGTTTATAACAAATGTCGGATCCCAATTATGCTCGTACTCATCTTGAAGATGGGTACGCATGTCTGCATGCAGGACGATATTGGATTTTTCATAGCCGGCTTTATTCCAGGCTGCCACTTTCTTACCATTTGATTCCCAGAATATCATGTCTGCCGTACCTTTCTGCCATGGGGCATTTATGCAGCCGTACTTAGTAGCATCCAGACCGGCGATAGGTTTTCTGATATGTTCTTTGCTTACATTAGGATCGTCAGGATGGTAAGGGTCAACGATTTCAAAAGGATAGTCCTCATCGCAATAGCCTGTCCATGCATAGTCAAGATACTCTCCTACCTTTATTCCTCCTGTGGCTTCCGTGTCCCAGAAGTACTCCGTCGGCTCTTCATGGTCAGTCAAGGTCAGCAACTTGTCCGTACCAAGCACTTCCCTTAGTGCCTTGACCAATTTAGGATAGGAAGTTGTGTTCATCGGAGGCATACCTTCCTTGCCGTACTCGGAGTTACGGTCCCAAAGATTCACTCCGTCAAGACTGTAGGTGTCAAACAACTGCTTTACCTGCACCGCAAAGTCCTCTATCTGGGCATCTGTCATATTGCAGAAGCCAAGACCGGTATTTCCGCCCTCGATGGACAGGCAGACCTTGCGTTTTGTCTCCTGTACGGGGAGGATATATGTCGTGTAGTTGTCCAGCACATATTTCATGTCGGAACTTAGGTTCAACAATGCCCTGCCCGTAGCCGGCTCATAAGTGACGGTCGTCTTGCGCAGATTGATAATGTTGCCAAATGTCATATATGTATCACTGAAATCACTGAAATCCGTTCTCAATAAATTGTAATCAGTAATTAGTCTTGGGTCATACTGCGAGGTGTTCAGGTAAAACACCATCAGAAGGTCGTCAAAGAGCGGCAGCCCTTCCTCGAACTTCTCCCTGACTGTGATGTCATAATAGACGACATCCCTTGACATTTCTCCGGCAGAAGCAGCCGCAACCACCGGGAGAAGATAATGTCCGGCCTTTATCCTGTTGCCCAAAGAGTTGGTCGCCCGGCAGGTCAGCCTTGCAAGGTCAGACGAAGTCTTGCCTGCGGACAGTACAAGCGCACCTCCGTTATCGAAACTGTAGAATGTCTCCGGAAGCGGACGGTATTTCCTTCCTGTTTCTGCGGCATAGCTTTCGACAAGCGACTGGTCAGCTTTCAGGACGACTGTCTGGTCGAAAGATGAAGGAGTGTTTATTGTTGCACGGAGACCTTCGGTAATGACACCGTTTCCCTCTGTCATGACGCAGTACACGGTATTCCGAGAGGTTCTGATGCTTGTCAGCGATACGGAGGAACTCTTAAGAGTTTCTTCATCAATCTGTTTTCCTGAAGGATAACCTGCTGGCTCCATTTCGCACGAAACGCCCCCGATTAATAATGTTGCCAAAGCAAGCATTGATATCATATTCTTTCTCATGCGCTATTCCTCCTCTTTGTTGATTTCCGGGATTTCGATTCCTTCAGCCCAGCCGAGGTCGAAGGCAGCGATTCCGTCGTTGTGATACATAGAGTAGTCCTTTACGGTGTTGCCCTTACCCTCGTCGAATTTCCAGTAGCCGATGAGCGTGGCGTCTCCCTCTGGATTTTCTATCCTGTACATATTCTCCCATATCTGCTCAGGAGTCCTGGCCACTGACCAGACCCTTGCTTCTGCAATCTTGCCCTGGAGCGGACGGTAGTCGTTGTAGGACTTGCCGATAAAGAACTGGTAGGATGTCTTTTCTTTGCCGTCCTCTACGATCTCATTGGCTCTCATGGCCAGATTGATTCCTCCTGTCGCTGTTCCCATCTCCTTGGCTTCGCTCTGTATCTTCCCGTCTACATAGACCCGTGTAATTCTCGTGTCGTAGTCGTAGGTGCATGCAACGTGATACCAGCGTCCTTCATAGAGTTTCTTGGACGGGTCGCTCTGAGGGAATTTGCCGAATGATGTGCCGCCTCCGCTGCCGTCGAACTGAAGCTGCTGACGCTCGAAATTGGTATCGCCGATTCTCAGCAGGAGATACTGCTCAACTCCCATGACAGTTGATATATTACAGTCTCCGAAATCGTTTTTCTTGTCAAACTTATCAATCCAGATGAGTGCCTCGTATGTGACGGCCCTCAGCCCGTTGTAAGCGTCCGCAACAGTGCCCGGCTCGTCCATGAGAGGGAAGTTTATCCAGTTGTCGGTGAGCTGTGCGGCCACAGTGATGGCTGATGAACGGCGCACTAAATAGTATGCTATCCCGGCATCGCCCATCACATCCATATCCGTTGAAGTCAGTCTGACCGGGAAAAGGTAGGTCTTGTCTATCTCCATGGCTCCGGCCTGCTCTTCTCCTTCACCTGCCAAGCCCTTGAACGGTATGACTACTTTGCCGGACATGGTCTTGCCTGACGGGATGGTGACCGTCTCTTCCTTGAAACCGGAATACTTCTGCGGAAGCATCTCGTAGGATGTGCCGTATTTACTGTTGTAGTCGGCAACGAGGGACTCGTCCACTGCTATGGTCGCAGTGACATCATTCTCCGCCGGATATGCCATCTTCACTGACAACTCTTTGGAGAACTCCGTGAGTTTGTTGCCGAAAGTGGCAGCCTGCACCGGTTTTCTTGAACTCACATCCATATAGATGGAGTTGCCGAACTTGTAGCCGTCCGCTTCGTATCTGTTGCAGGACACTGCGACGGATGCAAGCAATATGATGTATGTCAATATTCTTTTCATAAATATCTATCTTGAATGGTTGAGTGTCTGTATCGCACGGCGGGTGCGTATGTAGTTGCCGTCATAGCTGTAGTAGTCCACACCTAAGTCATACACGGCAAGTCCGCGCAGAGGGCCGAATGCCATCACCCTTTCAGTAATCTCCTCGACCGCACCGTTCTCCACTAATTTCTCGTCGGAGATGCTGCGCTCTAATGAGGCTGTAAGCAGGATCTTCTCTTCCGGTATGCCAATGGTGGATGTCGCTGCAAGGACTGCTATGTGCACGTCATGTACATAGTCCATCCCTTCAGTTCCGAGCACGAAAAGGTCGATTTTCTGCCTGTCTGCGGAACTGACGAATGCCGGGTCTCCTTCAAAGACTAACAACTGCCCGTCCTGTCTTGCAGAAGAGAGTTTGGAGACTATCAGCGAGGATAGTTCGGCATTGAGGGCGTCTTCAAGCCTGAATGTTCCGGTGAAGGACCAGCCGTCCAGCCCGTTGTCCCTGACCGAGGCTATTGCCTTGTCGAGGTATGCGCCAAGTTTCGCTGCATCGGCAAGTTCCTCTCTCCGTGACGCGAAGTCTATCTGATACAGCACTTTCGTGCCCACACTCCGCATCCATTCCATATCCTCCGCATCGTGCTTCGAGAAGTTGTCCGCATTGGTCAGGGAGACAATGTCAAGCGAGTCCGGAAGACTGCGCATGAAGCTCTTCTCGTTTGACGGGCGCTCCGGGGAGTTCTCCAGACGGGCATAGACAAGGAAGTGGTCGGTCTGCTTGTATTCCCTGAGAGAGGCCTTGTAGTCTTCCCACAGTTCCGGGTCCTGATCCCACGGGTGCTGCACGTCAATCCTGACTGACTCCATTTCCGTCCAGTCGGAGCAGGAGACCAGCAGAAGACTGCATATGGCCGTGTTTATTATTGTTTTCAGTTTCATTATAGTGTTTGTTTTTAGTACTGTTTGACATCCCACCATACCTGCGTTCCCATAGTGTCGCCTTTCCTCGTGCCGCTCGACTCCGAGTTCAGTATGCTAATGGCCTGCTGAAGGTTTGCTCCGTTCATTCCGTATTCCTCCACCGGGTAAGTCAGCCTGCGCGCGTGCCGGTTCAGGTCCACTGCACCGCCGCTCTTGTCCTGAGGTGCAGGAAGAAGTCGCGGATAGCCGGTCCTGCGGTATTCGCTCCAGCCTTCCACGCCTAGAGGGAAGGAGGATATCCATTTCTGGGTGATTATCCTTTCGAGGTTGCGCTCGGAGGCGTCCTCTGCCGGTACTGTGCCGTCGGCGAGATTGCCGCTCTCCTCCCAAGCTATGGTGATGTCGCTCTGCCTGCCTGCTATGCTGTAGGTTCCGAGAGGGTCAACGTATGTTGCAGGTTTCTTTTCACGGTCAAGGATATAGTCTTCCGAACCCGTTGCCCCGCGTTCCTCGAATGAAAGACGTATGCCGTTTTCGTACAGGTCTTTGGCTCTTGTCGGGTCGCCCCAGCGCAGTTCATATTCAGCCATGAGGAAGCTGACTTCGGCTGCATTCATCCATAGATAAGGGTCGGACGGGGTTACTTTCATGTTGGAGTAGTTGGTTGTGAAGGCTGTCTTGCCTGACACGTCGCTGCCCACACGGATTCCGTAATACATTTCTACGGTCTCATCTCCCTGCTCCACAGGTACTGAAGTGAACATCTTTTCGCGGCGCGGATCCTCATAGCCGTTCATGTAGTTGATGATGTCGGCCGCCACCCGGGAATCCGACCAGTCATTGTAGATGAGCGCGGTGCGGTTTTCCGGTGCGTGCATCAGCGCGTTGTCGGAGTTTGAGGTGATTACGCCTGCCGCTATCGCTTCAGCAGCCTTTTTCCTCGCAAGTTCAGGCTTCACATAGCTGAGCCTCATAGCCATCCTGAGTTTCAGGGAGTTGGCGTATTTGAGCCACTGGGAGATATTGCCGTAGTAGACATAGTCGTATCTGTTCCATGACGATGCCGCAATGCCGATGTTCTTCGTGAAGCCCTCTATGGCGGAGTCAAGCTCATCGAACATTGTGCAGTAGACGGTCTCCTGAGAGTCGTAAGTTACAAATACGGATTCGTTTGTAATCGGGTTGCTGTAGGGAATCGGGCCGTAGGAGTCTGTCATCCTGTGCATTATAGCAACCCTGAAAAGGGTGGCGAAGGCGTTTGCGACCTCGTCGTCCGACTGGTTGACTATTCCCCTGTACGGGGCGTAGGTCTCGGACATGACATTGGCGAAAGGCCATTTGCGCCAGTCGTCGGATGGGTTGAAGGTCTCGAAGCGTGCAAGCCATGTGTCCACTGTGGAGGCGATGTATCCTGCGAACGGGCCGCCGGAAAGGCTCTCGTTGAACTGGTACATGTGCTCCTGGACAGGGATGACAAGATTCTGGAGGTTCCTTATCTTGGACCCCGTGCGGTAGTTGTTCACTTCCATCTGCTCTCCGGTCACCTGGTTAGGGTTGGTGTTCATCTCATAGAACCCGGTGGTACAGGATGTCATTGACAGCATTACTGTCATGATTATAAATGTAATATTATGTTTCATAATCACTGCTGTTTAGAAGTCCAGTTTGATGTTGAATCCCATGCTACGCAAGGACGGCATCATGAAGTAGTCGATTCCCTGGTAATTGTTGCCGGTGGAGGCGATGGCCTCGGGGTCGAACGGCGCCTTGCAGTATATCATCCAGAGGTTGCGGCCGACTGCGGATATGGTGAGGGAGCATTTATCCCTGAACAACTTGCGCGGAAGGGTGTAGCCTATGGAGAGTTCCTGAAGACGGAAATTGGTCGCGGAGTAGGTGTAATACAACGGCAGACCGCTTTGGGAACCTATCGCCTGGTACCATTTCTGGGCGTCCATCCATTCGCGTCCGTTCACGAGGACTCCGCCTGCATCCCTTGCGGCGGCCGAATCCTCGGACACTCCGTACAGGTCAAGGTTGGCCTGGGTTGCGGAATAGCAGACACCTCCTATGCGGCCGCTGAACAGGAAACCGAGATGGATGCCCTTCCAGCTCAAGTCGTTGCGCCATGCGAGGTTGTATTTAGGGAAGACACTGCCGAGGAAGATATCCGTCCCGATATCATCTATGGTGATGTTTCCGTTCTCGTCAACCTCGATATATCCTTTGTCGCTGCCCATTATGGCAGATGTCGTATATAGATCTCCAAGAGAGCCGCCCTGTTTGAGGACATATTTTGCTTTTCCGAGAGCCTTGATGTCAAGTTTGGGCAGGTTGAGTGATTCGCCCGTAATCGGATTTTTCGCATCGCCGGCAAGTTCGAGGATTTCGTTCCTGTTCCAGCTGAACGTGAAGTTGCTGTCCCATGTAAAGCCGTGCCATGTGTGGTTGTAGCCCACGCTCGCCTCGACTCCCGTGTTGCGCACGCTACCAGTCTGAAGGTAGATGGTGCTGTAGGACGATGAAGGCGGGAGCTGTGGGTCGAAAGTCTGGTTGTAGGTGTCGGCGAGATACCACGAGAGGTTGATGCTGAGGTCCTGCCACAGACGCGCTTCGAGACCCACCTCGTATGTGAGCGTGCGTTCCGGCTTCAGGTCACCTATCGGATAGTGAGTCTTGTCCTTCCATATCTTTGAAGTCGCATCGTATTCGTAGGTCGGGATGGTCAGGAACCGTGGGAACGGCATTCCGACTGAAGCGACTGAGCCCCTGACTTTCAGATAGCTGAGCGCACCCATGTCCCACAGTCCAGTAGGTATCCATGAGAGACCTGCGGACGGATAGAAGAAGGATTTGGAGGATGAGCCTGCAAGCTGGGACGCCCAGTCGTTGCGGCCGGTAAGGGTAAGGTACAGCATCTTCTTCCAGCCGAGTTCAAGGCTTCCGAATATGGAGCGTGTCTGGTCATGCCAGCCTGACTTGCTCGCACGCTTCTTGGTGTCGTCGAGATCGAAGACATTGAAGACATTTGCAAGACCGTTTTCCTGGATTGGACCTCCGTAGCGGAGTTCGTCGGTCTTGATGTCGTTCAGAGAGGCACCGAGGTTCGCGACAAGGCTCCAGTCCTGCCAGCTCTTGTTTACATTTACCATGATGTCGGCATAGGTCTGCGTGTCATAGGTGCGAGCCTCGGTATAGTGACCGTTCTTTCCGCCTTCAGAAATCGTTGCCTCAGTAGTGGCGTAGTATTTCTGCGTGTAGAGGTTGTTGGCATTATCGATGCGCACGCGGCCTGCAATGTTGAGCCAGTCCAAAATGTCATAGCTCACATTCAGGGAAAGCATATACCTCCTCTTGTTATTGTTGCGCAGGTTGCGGTAGTTTATCCAGTACGGGTTCTGCATGCGCAGGTCGCCGGCGAGGTCGTCGCCCCAGAACTGTTCCATCAGCTTGGTGCCGGAATTGTACCTTTCGAAGTTGCGGTACAGGTCGAAGTTCTCGCCGCGGGGGAAGAGATATGCCGATGTCAGAGGGTTCGCATAGACTCCCTGGTTGGTCATGTTCTGGTCCTTCTGCATTATATAGCTCGCACTTGCGTCAAGTTTCAGTTTGTCCTTCAGGAAATAGGATGTATTGCGGAAAGTGAAATTATAGCGGTCATATTTATTGTTTGGGATAATGCCGTCAGAGTTCACTGCGGCGGCTGAGAAATATGTCTGGTTCTTGTCCGTTCCTCCGCTGATTGAGAATGCATTCGTGTAGGTATGTCCTGTCTCGAAATAGTCGTTCGGGCTGTAGTTGTAGCGTGCCCCTTCGGGGATGTATGCTCCCCAGCTGTACACTCCGCTGCCGCTGTCACGGCCGTTCAGCCCTGTTCCGTAACGGTTCTGAAACTTAGGCAGCACGAATGGGGCCAGAAATTCGGTGTTGCTTGAAAAGGAGACCTTCAGTTTGCCTGACTCTCCTTTCTTTGTTGTTATCATGATTGCTCCGTTCGCAGCCTGGGAGCCGTAGAGGGCTGCCGCAGCGGCACCTGTAAGAACCGAGATCGACTGGATGTCCTCCGGATTAAGGTCAGCGATGGATTCCGTCTCTCCCTTGGAGTCGAACTCCGTTCCGCCGCCTCCGCCGAAGTTGTACATAGGCACACCATCGATAACATAGAGGGCATTAGAGGACTGGCTGATAGACTTGTTGCCTCGAAGGACCACCTTGGATGCTCCGCCGACTCCTGAGGACGAGGCGTTGATTGCAACACCTGCCACCTTTCCGGCAAGGGAGTTGACGAAATTGGCGTTCTTTACGTCTGTGAGGGCATCGGCCTTGACTTCCTGCACATTATAGCTGAGGGCCTTCTGGTCGCGGCGTATGCCGAGGGCGGTGACGACAGTGCCTTCGAGGGAGACAGATTCTTCTTTGAGGACTATATTGAATGTAGTTCGTTCTCCTATTGTCAGATGCACAATCTCGTAACCGAGGCTGTTGAATTCCAACCGGGCAGTCTTCTGGTCGGACCGGATAGTGAGTGAGAAGCGCCCCTCGGAATCTGTTATAGTACCGCGGGTTGTGCCTTCGACAAAAACAGAAACTCCAGGCACACCTGCTCCGCTCTCATCCTTGACTATTCCCTTGAGGTCGCGGGTCTGAGGCTCGATGACGTCCTCAAGGTAAATGTAATGACCGTTGATTTTCCACGAAATTTTCAGCGGGGTGAAGAGTTTGGCGCAGACGCTCTCTATGGTCTCGTTTTTCACTGACAGACTAACTATTCTATCAAGATTTGTCGCACTGATGAAAAACAAGTAGGGGCTTTGTTCCTTGATTTGGCTGATAGATTCTGTAACAGTGGCTTCTTTTAGTTGAAGGGTGAGCCGAATGTCATCTTTCTGCGTCCGTTGACCGGCTGACGCAGACCAGACAGAAAGAATCATCACAAAGAACAAGCAACAGCTCCTCTTTAAAAATCGGTATCTGTTCATGAATTTGTTGTTTTCGAAGATACCCGGCAGTAGGGCACCTCCAGGTTATTAGTTATATGTAATTACTCGGTTTATGTGGGAAGACCGGGAATCAGTGGTTATTTTATGTATATAGTCCCGGTCTTGAAGTCAATATTGTAGTGGAATTTCACGCCCGCGTACTGAAGGGATTTCAATGCGGCTTCCACGCCCTCGCTCTGACGAAGTTCGGCCTCAGAGAATCCGATAGCAGGAACATTCTCCATATTGACCACTATAGTTACCCCGAACGTCCTCTCCAATTTGCGAATAATCTCCGAGAATGTCAGCCCGCTTATGTCAATGATTCCGCTCATCCATGAATTAGCTTTCCCAGAACGGTATTGACAATCTCTCATTTCCCCTCCGATGATTTCGACTTTCTCTCCCGGAGCCATCACTCTTTCTCCGGCATTGCCACGAAGTCTGATGCTGCCTTCTTCAAGGGTCACGGAGAATCGTCCGGCACTTTCATCGGCATCAAGATTAAACTTTGTTCCAAGGACCTCTACATCAGAAAAGAATGTCTTGACTATAAATGGTTTGGCCTTATTATGAGCCACATCGAACCACGCCTCTCCACTGATAGTAACTTCACGGGAGTTGCGGGAGAACTTCATCGGGTAATCGAGGATAGCTCCTGCATTGAGACAAACCTTGGTTCCGTCAGGCAGGGTAATATCCATTTTCCCTCCTGCAGGAACTTCGATCCGGTTGATTGTCTCGGCGAGTCTGTTATCTTCACTGATTGTTACGATATGCTTTGCCAAGATGAAGAACAAAGCGATTGCTGCTGCATTAAGAATGGCAATGCCGAATCTGTGGAAGGACTTTTTGTGCCTTGCAGCAGTCTTTACAGGTGTGCCGCTGCCGGCATCAGTGAAAAGCATTGCCTCCCAAAGGCTGTAGGAGGCACGCAGTTTCTTTTCATTCTCGCTATCCTGAAGCAGCCAATCGTTTATCCGGCATTCTTCTTCGTCTGTTGTTTCCGCTCCGAAGTATCGGAACAATGTCTCATCGTCTATCTTTTTCATCGTATTTCGAGTATATGCTTTCTAATATATTAAGGGACGAGAATCGATTTACTACATAAATATTTGCACTTTTTTGTGTTTTTGATGAAAAATCTTCAACTTTGATGAAGTTTTATGACTACCTAATGGTGTTCGATTGATGAAAAATGAGGACCTGACATATTTTATGAGTGAGATTAGCGGGATATATAAGGATCGCCGCAGATTCGTAGCTCATTCAATGTCTTTTGTCAGGATCGAAGCTGTCGCTGAGGATATTTATTCTGACAGCATCATGAAAATATTGGAGAAAAAGGAGAATTTCGTCGCCGGTGACAATGTCAGGGGTTATTTTCATCGTGTGTTGCTGAGCAAGAGTTATTATTATGTCAAGAGGAAGATTATGCTCAATGATGCACATCAGGAAATCAGAAATGCAAAGCTCCGAGATGCGATGTACGGCATCCTGTCGGAACGCGAGTCTGACAGCATGGCTTTTCTTACCGATTTAAATGAAAGAATCGGAAAATGTCGCAGCAAGATGTCCGGGCGCTGCTATGAAATCTTTTCGGCAAGCAGGGTGGACGGGCTGACACACAAGGAGATAGCTGAGAAATATTCTATGACCATACGGCAGGTTACGACAGAGATTCAACGCGCGCTGGAGATTTTTCGCGCCGAATTCGGCGACCTTCTGATCTTTGTTGTAATGTTGGCAGGACTGAAATAGCAACCGCAAAGCAACATCGTGTCTTCAAGCGCCATTTTCATAGATACAAAAAAATATGTGCCAGAACGAACAAGTCGTACAGACACCAACTTAGTTTGCTAATATTCAGCAGTTTAACCTTAATACTCTTCCTCGTTAAAGAAATTTATCCGTATTGATTATCAATATATCAATGCAATAATCAATGTGTTTCACGCAAACAAACTACGCCGTCAGAGACGGTCTGAGGCGATAGGAGGATTTGTCGACGACTACATCGGGTATGGCTTCTTCGATGATCCAATGGATACTTCAAGACTGGAGTTCAAATTCTACACTAGATTCCAGGAGTGCCTTCTTCCGTTCACTGTTGATAACGAGGAAGTTGTACTTGATGTGGTGCTCGATGATCATCCAACAGTATATAACACAGCTATAGACCGGTTTTTCGACTTCTGGACCGACGGACGCACTGTGGCGGCTATACTCTATGTCCAAGACTCATACGACACTTACGACTGGGATGCGGAGGTTTATGTAAATGGCGTGAACAAGCATTACCTGAACGTGGCTCCAGATGGTAGCTTGACGCTGAGGTAGTTACACGGTTGGGGCTGCAGACTTATTGTATTTCAAATTATCATGTATAATTTGCTGTTGAATAGAAATATGCTTAACTTGGAAACATGTAAAGCATATTTCTTTCATTTTTATGGATATCTATAGTCTGACGATTTATTAAATATTCCAATCAGTAGTTCAACTACTGATTGGAATATTTAATTAAAATATGATTTCTTTGCAGGTGGAAACTGCGGATTCCAATATGTTTTTTTCTCTTTAATAGGAAACATATACCATCCATTATATTTTGAATCTGTACTAATATGAATTAGCATAGTTTGGTATGCTGCAGCAAAGTAACCATCCACATTACTTGCATATGGATGTCTTGGTAAAAGATTATTCAACATAGGCAGCATTTTCATGGCAGTTTTATTTATTCTTGCATCTAATTCAGAAAGTTCTAGTAATTCTTGTAATTGCCTACGAGCATCATAAGTATCATCCTTTTTATTTCGCAAATAGCTGTATTTTATAGTATCCTCATCATCATAACCAGTAACATTCATTACTGTTCTAATGTCTTGTGTGGACCAGGTTATACCAAAAGAAATCCCCGAAATGTACTCACGTGTTTCTGTATCATATCCTTCCCATGAATCAAAGACGTATGGAATATCATAGTTACAGTAAGAATATTTTCTGGGTGAATGGTTTTTCAATTTTATGTACACTGCTTCATTAGGAACAACTTTTACCCATTCAATCAAAGGTACTGTTTCATCAAGAGTAGACCATGGCATATCAAAAGACACTTTAGTCGCTTGTGATGCATCTAATCTCCAAATCTCATATCTTAATGACCCATCAAATTTACATCCAGTAAGACATAGTGCAGACAGCAAAATAATTAGACAGTTAGTTGTTTTCATAAATATTCTTAGTTAGGGATTGTCGTTAAATGTTTTCACTCTGAGCGAAGCAGTGACCAATCCCTTAAATTTCTGCATCCGACTCATCATAATTTCAATTTTATATCTGATTCCGGTCGTTTCTGCCGGAGTTTTTGTCTGTTTTTCATGGCGAGAATACAGTTTCCCCACAAGAGTTCCGCAATGGTTACATGTTTTCGCATCAAGCCACAGCCAAACGCGCTCTTTATTCTATTTTGTCCGCCAACTGCACCACGTTTGCCGTGTGGATGCCGAAGAAGATGTAAAAGATTTCAGTCCGCTTTGTCCTTGACTTGTCCCTCACTATCGGTCTCAAATGTGGCTTGCTGAGACTCACTATCCTGTTGGGGATGCTTTCCCTGCTGTCATTGTTC
>OJAM01000399.1_pt1 | contig 19740 bp, 19 predicted proteins | sample 1589071 | NCBI WGS metagenome assembly OJAM01 (sample SAMN03283243) | human gut metagenome | biome: human-associated habitat; material: feces | host: Homo sapiens | place: Peru | collected 2012
TCCGTTGTGCGCGACGTTGAGAGAGTCGGCGTGACGTCAAAGAAGTATTACCACTTTATCCGTCAGAGAGCCGAGTCCGAAACCGCCAAGTACAGAAGCGATATGTACGAAAAGCGCGAGGAGGAGAACGAGTGGATGAGAGAGCTCTATGAGCACTGGGGAATTATGACTCCGGAGATAGAGGAATTTCTCTCGAGAAGATATATTGAGCGCATAGTCGGATGCGTTGAAAACGTTACAAACAAAAACTGCACCTTGCCTGCCGGCGAAAAAAAGGCGCAGATAAGAAAGATGATAAACGACCCCAAGGCGCGCGCGGCGGTTTCTGCGGCTGTGCCGAAGTCAAAGTATATGAAGCTTATGCTTATACCGATTAAGATGAAGAGCACCGCACTCACATATCTTGAGGGCAAGGTCATTTCTTCCGTTAAGTCGGGCAATACAAAGCTTTTCGCAAAGCTTAAAGCGGGAAGATAAAATAATCCGAAAGGCTGTGAAAAATATGAGCGCACCGTATTTCAGTGTTATAATGCCGGTTTACGGCGTCGAAAAATATCTCAGGGATACGCTTGACAGCGTTCTTCGGCAAACCTTTGCCGACTTTGAGCTTATACTCGTCGACGACTGCTCCAAAGACGGCAGCGGCAAGATATGCGATGAGGTTGCAGCCTCGGACGGCAGGGTTCGGGTTATCCATAAGGAGAAAAACGGCGGAGCGAGCAGCGCGAGAAATCTCGGCACAAAGTCCGCTTCGGGCAAATATCTTTATTATATGGATTCCGACGATAAAATAGACAGCGATATATTTGAAAAAATGTATTCGGCTTCGCGTGACGCTTCTCCCACGGTTGTGATGTTCGGCGCGGTGGAGGAGTATTACGACAAGACCGGTAAGCTGTATATGACAAATCCCGTGTCATATGAGAGCAAAGCTCTCTCGGGTAAAGAGGATGTGGCAAAAGAAGTAATCAAAATCGAAAACACCACGCTTTTCGGCTACCTTTGGAATAAGATTTATCTTAAAGACGCGGTGGTTTCCTCCGGAGTTACATTTTGCGATATGCCGCTTAACGAGGATTTTAAATTTAATATAGATTTCTTCAGATACGTTGATTCCATGGTAATTCTTGACGACACGGCATACCACTATGCCAAGAGAGACAATCAAAGCCTTACGTGCCGCTTTGTCAAAAATTACTTTGAGCTTCAGGAAATGCGTATAAACGAGCTGCTCGGTTTTTACCGTGAAAACGGTATGTGTGACGGAGATATACTTAAAAATCTTGCCGGCATATACGTCAGAAGCGTATTTTCGGCTCTCGAAAAAAATAATGACAAACGTTCCGGAATGTCCGGGAAAGACAGAAAAGACTGGCTCAAGGCTCAGCTTAAAAGTGAGCTTTACAAGGAGCTTATGCCTTACGCCGAGCCTGACAGCAGGCTTGTAAAAATTATGGCGAACCAGCTTAAAGGCGGAAATACAGGTGTGCTTCTTTTCACGGGCAAATTTATTTCGGCGGTCAAAAAAAGCTTCCCGTCGCTGTTTTCGGGGCTTAAGCTAAAAAAATAATGTGGAGGGCAAACAGTTGAAAAAGGTTCTTTTCGGCTATATTATGAACGGAAAAGCCGGCGGAATTGACAAGTATATGCTCAACTTTTTTGAGCACTTTTCCCCGGGTGAGGTGCATTTTGATTTTCTCACAACACAAATAGATAATGAACTCAAGGAAAAGCTTGAGAGCAAGGGCGCGGGGCTTTTTGAAATACCCACTCTTAAAAATCCGCGTGCTCAGTATAAGGCAATTTGCGATATAATAAAGAAAAACGGATATGATACCGCATATTTCAATATTTCTACCGCCATATGCTATCCGGGTCCCAAAGCGGCGCATGACTGCGGCGTTAAAAAGGTCATCATTCATTCGCACAACACGTGGTATGATTGTCCGAATCCGAAAAAGCGTGCGCTTATGATAAAGCTAAACAATATTTGCCGTAGTTTCCTTTATAAATACGGAACCGATTTTTACGGCTGCTCGGTGCTTGCGGGAAAATGGATGTTCCCCGAAAAAATCGTTGAGTCAGGTAAATTCCGAGTTATAAAGAATGCAATAGACCTTACAAATTTCGTTTATTCACCGGAAAAGCGCGAGAAGATGCGCACCGAGTTAAATCTCGGAGATAAGTTTGTAATAGGAAATGTCGGAAACTTCCTATATCAAAAAAACCACGATTTTATGGTTCGGGTATTTTCCGAACTTTGTAAGATTGACGACAATGCGCATCTTTTGCTCGTCGGTGACGGTTTGCTTTTCGAAAATGTTAAAGAGCAGGTAAGAAGCCTCGGCTTAACCGACAAGGTCACCTTTACCGGCAGGCAGACCAATGCGTATGACTATATGATGGCGATGGATATATATCTTATGCCGTCTCATTTTGAGGGCTTCGGCATTGCAGCCATAGAAGCTGAGGCGACAGGGCTTATGTGCTACCTGAGTGATCATATACCGTCCGACGCCGTGATAACTGAAAACTGCATTACTCTTTCCATAGACAGGGATGAGGACGCAAAAATTTGGGCGGAAAAAATCGAAAAAGCCAAGGGCTATAAACGGTTTGACCGTTCGGATGAGATACGAAAAGAAGGCTATGACCTTTCTGCACAGAATTTTAATGAATTGGTGTGAGGAGTCAAAATGAAAGAAAACTTACTTAGGAAGGGGTCGCAGGCGACAGGATTTAAGCTGCTTTTCCTTGCGCTTACGCTGTTATCGTTTAACAGCCTTATGGCAAACCGCTCGGCACTTACATGGATTGCGTATGCGGTAACGGCGATAGGAATAGCGGTTCTTGTAATAAGAGTCGTCTGCTTCAAAAAATACTTACATGCAAAAGGCTTATTCTTGCTTATTGCATTTTGCGGAAGCTATGCGCTGTCGGCGCTGCTCACAAGGCAGTACGGGCTGTCGGAAAACGCAAAAGCGCTTGTTTGGATGGCATTCCAGTATTTTATACTGTATACCTACGATACCACGTCCGACGGCACGGCGGAGAAAAAGGAATTCTACATAATTTCACACTTCTTTATGGCGTATACATTCCTGGCTGTTGCGGCGGGAACTGTGATGCTCTTTACGGATTATTATTCGTATACCGAGGTTAACGGTGTTGTTGTAATACTCGGTTTCCTCTGGAACAGGCTTTGGGGCGTGTATTCCGACCCCAACTACGGTGCAGTATTCTCGGCAATAACCGTAATAATGAGCCTGTATTTTTACAAGGACGCAAAGAAGCCGTTAAAAGTTTTGTACATCATAAACATTGTTTTGCAGATATGCTATATAGCTTTTTCGGATTCGCGAACCGGTATGGTATCGCTGTTCTGCGCGCTTTTGGTCTATGTGTATCTCACCGCGCTCAGGAGCAAAAAGCTCGAAGCAAAAAAAGCGTTCGCAAGGGGCGTTATATGCGTTTTGCTTGCTATTGCAGCGGCAGTCGCGTCCTTTGCCGCGATAAAGGTTGTGTCGGTTTCAACCTCCGAATTCAAGAAATGGCAGTATGAGCACATCATAAGCAGCGATAAGGATAAAACCGAGGCTCAGAAGGAAAAGGACAAGCAGAAGCTTGAAATCGGCCGTCAGAGTAACGACATAAACGGTGACGTGAGCAACCGCCGCTTTGCTATTTGGGGCAGCGGACTCGAAATATTCAAAACGAAGCCGTTAACCGGCGTAACCTTCAGGAATTATGTTCCCTATGCCGAGGACAAGCTTCCGGATACCTATATAGTCCACAATGATTTTGATAAATTCCGCAGTATGCACAACAGCTTTGTCGACATACTTGTAAGTCAGGGCATTTTGGGCGTTGTGATTATCGCGGCATATATAATATTGGTGCTGGTGCTCATATTTAAGAATTTCTTTAAATTTAAGGGTGAAAAATACAAATATAATACCGCTCTGCTCAGCATTATAGCTCCGGTATTTGCCTCTATGATGTTCTATTCGGAGACGTTTTATATGAACACAGGCGGAGCGTTCCTCTTCTGGCTTGCGCTCGGCTATCTCATTCAGTCCGTCACATCAAAGAATTCCGAGGCAAAGGAAATAACTCAGGGCAAATAAATTTTTAAATCGTATTGTTTCGGAGAGAATAATACTGCTTCACGGAACTTATTATTGAGGTGAAAATTATGGATAAGCTTCTTACGGTTGTAATACCGTCGTACAATGTCGAAAAATTTTTGAATCAGACGCTTGACTCGTTTGTTTGCGACGAGGCTGCAATGAAAAAATTCGAGGTTATCGTGGTTGACGACGGCTCAAAGGATAACACCGCAAAAATAGGCAAGGAGTACGCCGATAAGTACCCCGATACATTCAGAGTTATCTCAAAGGAAAACGGCGGTCACGGCTCCACCATTAACTGCGGTATTCGCAATGCCGTCGGCAAATACTTTAAGGTTGTGGACGGTGACGACTGGGTCAACACCGCTGATTTTGTGAAGCTCGTCGAGGATCTCGAAAAAACCGAATCCGAATATGTGTTTACAAACTATTATGAGTATTATGACGATGTTAACCGCCAAAAGGCTGTTGATTTTCCGCAGTTCAAAGACGGTACGGAATATGACTTCGCCGATGTTGCAAATAAGGTTTATATACCTATGCACGCCCTTGTAATAAAGACGAGCGTGCTTAAAGATAATAACATTGTCATTGACGAAAAGTGCTTTTATGTGGATGTCGAATATGTTATGTTCCCGGTGCCCTTTGTAAACAAGGTGACATTCTTTGACCTGCATGTTTATATGTACAGGCTTGCGCTCTCAACTCAGAGCGTGAGTATTCTCGGTTTCCAAAAGCATATAAACGACCATCTCAGGGTTACATTCCATATGTTTGACTTTTACAGGGACTATATTTCCTCGGATAAGGCAGACAGCGCAAAAGCGGATTATATGAGAACCTGCATAGCAGACCTTATAATTACGCAGAGCGCAATATATTCGAGCTATCCCGACAGCGATATGGAAAACAGAAAACGCTTTATGGAATTCGACCGCAAGGCAAAGGAATTAAGCCCCGAAATATATGAGCTCAGCTCCGTTAAGAGCGGAAAATTGCGTTTGCTTCGCAAATATAATTTTAAGCATTACAGGCTCATACAGTCGCTCAGCCGTCTGCACTTCAAAATGACAAATAAATAAAACACATATAGCTTAAAAGCCGTTCGCACTCGTGGTTTTTCAAAGGGTGCGGACGGCTTTTGTCTGTCATCCGATTATCAGCTTTTCCCCGACGTATATGAGATTCGGGTTTTTAACGGAGTTCAGCTTTACCAGATTTTCAACGGTGGTGCTGAATTTTCTCGATATTCCCCAAAGCGTGTCGCCGCGCTTTACCGTGTAAATTACGGCTTGTTCCGAGCGGGCAGAGGGTATTTTAAACACTTCGCCCGCATATATGAGGTTCGGATTTTCAATGCCGTTAAGCGCGACTATGCTGTTTATGCTTGTGCCGAATTTTCTCGATATTCCCCAAAGAGTATCGCCGCGTCTTACCGTGTAAAGCGTGTATCCGGAGCTTTCCGCAGACGTCATATGGGGGATTATAAACACTTCTCCGACGTATATAAGATTGGGATTTCTGATGTTGTTTGCGTTTACGACAGCCGACACCGTAACGCCGAATTTCTTTGCAATCCCCCAAAGCGTGTCGCCGCGCTTTACCGTATATCTTATGGCATCGGGCGACTTTGTGGGCGTAGCTTCGTTTGCGCCGTTTAAAAATACCGACGAAGTAAACCTGTCGAGGTCAACATTGCCGTAAATCCCCGGAATTTCGCCGCGGTCGCTGTACTGAAATCCCGCATAGCTCTGCCAAATATTACTTGTAACATACGGTTCTTCCGCGTCATAATCGGCAACCCAGAGCGGAAACTGCGCAAAATTCCAGTCCCAGGTTTCCGAGGCGTTGTATGCGTCGGTGTAAAGAATCGGCACTATTCCCGTAAGCTCTCGGAGCTTTTGCATAAATGCGAGCCCCACAATATTTATGCCGTTTTTCCCGAGACTGCCGAATTCCTCAAAATCCATGGCAGGTCTTGCGGCAAAGGTTTTTCCGCTTATAAGCTCGGCAAAGCGCGTTGCCTGCAAATATGCCTGCTCGGTATTTCGTGCGGTCACAAAATAGTACGCGCCGCATTTAAGTCCGGCTTTTGTCGCGTTGGTGTAATTTTCCTCGAATTTCGGGTCGGTTACGGAAAAACCGTATCCCGCTCTTATATATACAACTTCGATTCCGCTGTTTTTAACCTGTTCAAAATCTATATCTCCCTGATAAACGCTGACGTCTATTCCCGAAAAAACCTCGTCGGTGTCGGCGGAAATTGCCGAAACATGCAGCACAGATGCCGAAATCGCAACAAGGAGCATTAAAAGAAAAGATAGTATCCGTTTTGCCCGCTTCATAAAAAAATCACAGCCTTTCCGGTGTTTAAAGCCTCAATGCATTATATTTTAAATAGCACGCGAGTGTGACTTTGCTTGCCTGCCGTAAGGACGATACCCTTGAAAAACCACGGTATCGACGATAAAATAACGCTGAAATAAAAAATTCGGAAGCGAGAAAAAAGAAACTTGCGATTTTGTATCAACAAAACGAACCGCCTGCAAAAGACGGCACAAAGGAGCTTGCTAAAATAAAAGAGGATTGTGTTGCCGCGTCACAGGCTTTAAAAATAAAAGGGTTTGTACGCATCGACTGCCGCGAGGATAAAAACGGTGTGTTTAAAATATTTGATTTTAACGCGAAGCCGAATATCACCGGCGGTGTTCGTCCGCACAGAAAAAATCAGGATTGCCTCACCATGATAGCGGCGCGTGCCGCAGGACTTACGTACCGCGACCTGCTTTTGAAAATGCTCGGAACCGCCTGAACCGTGTAAGCCGAAACGCCACCGTTTTATGCACCGCCGGGGTGCGCCGAATAAAAAAGCACTCAGCTTTACGCTGAATGCTGCCGCCTCATTCGTCAAACCGTTTCTGTCGCATGTAACCGCTGCGATTATGAGCTTGGGATGGTCCGTATCGAAATCCATGCACCGAAAAATTTCCTTTTTCATGTTGCTTATCCTTTACATCAAAAGAATACCGATTTTCAACCCACTGTATGCACGGTCTCATGATAGCAAGCGGTATGCCCCGTTTTTGTCCCTCGCCTGCTTGTAAAATTAAGGAGGGTCTGATAGAATTAAAAAGGATGACCAACAGCAAGACCGGAGAATTGGAGGAGAGCTACATCCTTTCGGATTTTTACCTCAGCCGGGAATTCACCGATGGGGAGCTGCGGCTGCTGATTGACAGCTTGCTGTTTTCTCAGCACATTCCGTACAGCCGGTGCGGGAACTGGTGAAAAAGCACGTTTAATATGTATTACGGCGGCAACTGCCGGGCGGTGTTCCGGGTCTGTCGGGCGTTGATCGGCGATGTGATCGACCTGTTCGGCAAGGATGTGGTGTTTTCTGACGAAACAGAGGAATCGGTGACCGTTTCGGTCTACACCAACGAGATGTCCGCCGCCCACTTCGCCCAGAGCTTCGCCCCGGATGTGACGGTACTGGAACCGAAAAATCTGCGGGAAAATGTAAAAAACCAGCTGGTACAGGCGCTGGAAAAATATCAATAATGGGAGGAAATGTAAAAAATGAATGATCTTGAAAGAAAATGCCATAATTTCATTTTACAGTGCTATTTTGGCGATATGGAGAACCCAATTGATGCCGCAATTGATCGTGCTTATGTAGATATGGCATCCCACACGCTGAAAGGATTTGCAGAGCATCAATATCAAGAAAAATGGGAACTTCGGTTTGAGGCATCATCAAAAATAAAAAAAGCGTTGGACCTTCTTGACGCAGAAAGCGATTATACCAGTTGGCATTGCGAGCTATGTGGGAAATTGCAGAAAGTCTATACCGAAAAGAGATTGTCTTATGGTCAAGCGCAGAAATGGGTAAATATGACCACAAAGTATCTGCAAGTCTTTGCTGTTATTTTTAAGAGCATAGATGATGACGAAGGTTTGAGCAAAATCCCGGAGTTCTTCTGGAATGCCGCTAATATTAAAAAACTCCATATACCGTTGGATAGATATATCATGGAAGCGTATAATATCGGCAGCTTTGGGCCGTGGAGTAAACTGAACGACAAGCAGTACGCAGAATGCTGCGCCCGAACAGGTGGGAAGACGTTGGAAGATGAACTCGCTGACTGGGGAGAAATTGCAAAGAAGCACCGTGCAGATAACCACAAGAGTTACGCATATTTTGTTGAGAACAATGAGAACAAAAAGAAATAAGATGGCCATATTAGGACATCGGGAATTTTCTTCCCGGTGCCCTCTTTTTATCTCACCTGCTTTGATAGACTCTCTGTCAGGAGGCGAGACAAATGAACGATGAACCGAAAAAAGAAATCCTATCCTTGTTGGAGTCCCCGGAGCTGCGGGAGTACCTGATGGCACCGCCGGAGAAGCTCAACTGCACGCAGTATGCCGAGATCATCTGCGGCGCACCGGTGAGCCTGTACCGGAAGCGGGAGCTGCTGCTCCGGCTGAAGGCGGAAGCATCCGAAGAAGAGAGACATGACGTGGAGGAAATGCTGTATGCTTTGGATACGGCACGAAAACCGCTGGAAAGTGCCGAACTTCCCGGCATCCGGTTCATCGTGGAGCTCCTTGGATATAATGAGAAAGAGCGCAGCGTAGACACGCTGGACGGGCCGTTCGCCGTGCGGAGTCTGGCGGAGGCACAGCAGTCAATCCGTGCCTATCGCGCTGAATACGACGATAACTGGACAACGCAGTTCTGGACCATGGAGCTGTATGACTGGAATGCAAAACCACTCTCAGATGGGTTTCCCATTGCGGTACGCACCTACATTCTTTCGCCGGAGGGAGAGCCGCAGTATTTTATACAGCGGCCGAAAATGCCGGGTATCAATCCCCGCTGTGCACGGGCTTTTGGCGGCAACGATCTCATCCTTCCCACGCCATACAAGCCGGGGGATATTCTGCGCATCGACTGCCGTCCCTACACACCGCTGCCGTTTTACTGCCTGCTGATTCAGGTGCGCAATGGCTGCTGCGGTCTGTGGTGTTTGTTTCCCAATCTGAATGGCAGCATTGGCCGGGGTGCCTTGCTGCACGGGCACTACTATGCCACGGAATATCGGTTTGATTTCTATCGCCGGATCTCTCCCCTGTACCGGGCGGAGCTGTTCACCGGTGAGCTGCCGGAGAATTGCAGCTTCATGAAGCTGCTTTCGGAAAAAATCCATGCAGACCCCGGCTACGGCGATAAAGTCGACGAGGTGCTTTGTGATTTGAAGCTGTGAAACGAGGAATAGCGAAAGGACCGGCAGCCTTGCCGGTCCTTTCGCTATTTCCCTGCGTCCGCCTCCGGCTTGCCGGCGTCGGACAGGGCTTCATTTGTGTACACATATTACAAGGTGCTTAGCTGTGTTTCCCGGATTACCTGCTGAAGACGCACCGAGTAGGTATTGGCCGGGAGCTCGATATCGTGGTTGCCCTTTAGGTAGTTGCTGACCGGCCGCAAAAGGCACTGGGCGCCGCTGAGGGGCTTGTGGTAATACTCCGGCTCTCAATAATTGCAGAAGGGAAAATCGTCGCAATACAAATATGGAATCGTGTCTTGTGATGATATCCCCATGGTATAACCTCTTGTCATGGTGTCACCGCAGCCAAACTTCCGGCAATGAGCCAACTGCTTATTTTGGAAAAACAAGAAGCCTTCCGAATACACCGTGGGCGGAAGTTCCTGCCGGATACGCTCCAAATCCCATGTAGAAATATCTGTCAGCACAAAGGACTTCCACACACCGCTTGTAGGGGCATAGACAAGGTCTCCGGCATGGAATTGTGTGGGAAATTCCATCCACATCTCCGTTCACATTCAGGCAGCACGCATCCCCAATGTCATATAGTCAATCCCATACTTGCCTGCTTTGTACACTTTTTTCAGTCTCCGCTGTGTCTCCTGCCGTCTGCCGTAGCCCATATCCATCACCGTCCCTGCGAAGCATTTCCGCATCCAGCGCCGCTTTCAGCTTGTTGTAAACCAGTTGGTTGGGGTAGTAACGGTAATCCGCAAAAATCTCGATGCCCTTCCCATAAAAATGCTCCCGGATTGCTGCGGCACAGGCGGCGCTGCGGCTTTGCCCATACTCGCACTGACAGACAATGTTCCCTCCGTTCTCCATGGCGTCATAAATGAATGCGGCAAGAGCGGGCGCTTCCGGAAAATAAGTGTCGTAGGAAAGACCGTATTCCTCCAGAATTTCAAGGTCGATGTCATGTAGAGGCACATAAAATACATCCAGAGGCATTCCCCTGTAATCCAGCGGCTGGGATACCTGCCCGGTTCGCTTGGATGGGGGATCATAGAAGCTGATGACGAACGTGTTGCGCGGAAATCCGTCCTGCAGCAGCTTTTCGGCAGCAGAGCGGGATAAAATATATGCCGGCTGATGTTTATCTTTCATGATATGTTGTTCACTCCCTTCTGCAAAAAGAATACCCCATGACATGGGACAAAAACGGGAGATGTCATGAGGTAATATAGATACGAAATAAAGAGAAGGGATGTGCATACAGGATGGATCACAGCAATACGGATACCGGGACACGGGTAGAACTGCACTGCCATACGAAGCTTGGCAGTGTCGGAGCCGTCAACAGTGCGGCAGAAATTATAAAAGCGACCATAGAAGAAGCTATGTCCGCCGTGGCCATCACCGACGTTGGTGTTGCCTATGCTTTTCCGGAGGCAGCGGAGGCCTGCAAATCGCTGTGGAGCGCAACAGCCAAGGAGTGCCGGGCAAATGGAATAGATCCGGGCGCTGAACAGGACTTTTTCAAGGTCATCTATGGGATGGAGACTTGTCTCCTGCGCCCCACGCCGGAATCCCGGGATAAGGGCGGATATTCTATCGTTCTTCTGGTACAAAACGAAATCGGAAAACGGAATCTCTATCGTTTGATCACCGATTGCAGCGGGAGACCCGCCGCCGCATCTCACCCGAGAGTATCAGAGAAAGAACTGGCAAACTATCGGAAAGGGCTTCTCGTGGGCAGTGCCGGTGAGGATGGGGAAGTATTTCAGGCAATACTGGATGGAAAAAACGGTGAGGAACTCCAAAAAATTGCAGCGTTTTACGATTATCTGGAAATCCAGCCTGTTTTCTGTGACGATTCGGAGATTGCGGCTCGGGTACAGACCGTGAATCAAAAAATCGTTGAGTTGGGTGACCTGCTGCATATTCCGGTGATTGCCTCCGGCAATGCATATCTGTTAGATGCCAAGGATGCACTGGGATGGAAAATTCTCAGCCGGTTGAAGGGCGTGGAAACGGCAGAAAATGCAATCCCTCCGCATTTCAGAACTACGGAAGAAATGCTGCAGGAATTTCGGTATCTCGGCAAAGAAAAGACTGTCGAAGTCGTCATTACAAATACAAATCGGATTGCGGATAAAATCCAAGCGATCCGACCGATTCCGTCAGGGCGGCATCTCCTGTCTGCACCGGGCAGCGATTCCATGCTGAGAAAGATATGCACCGAAAATGCCTATGCATTATACGGTGACCCGCTCCCGGAGGTTGTAGCATCCCGGCTGAACCGGGAATTTGAAACCATCATTCGCAGTGGTTACGGCGAGAGCCTCCTCTTGGTGCGGAAAATCGTACAAAAATCGATCTCAAAGGGTTGCTGTGTTATGACACGGGGCACATTGGGAGCTTCCTTTGCGGCGTATTTGTTGGGTATCGTTGACGGAAATCCCCTGCCGTCCCATTATCGCTGTACAAAGTGCTTTTACACGGATTTTGAGTCCGAGACTGTCCTGCAAGCCTATGGCGGCACGGGCTTTGATTTGCCGGACAAATGCTGTCCTTGCTGCGGAGCGCCGCTGCAAAAGGATGGCCTGAGCATTCCGTTTGAAACCTTTATGGGATTGCATGGGGAAGATAACCCCGAAATATCGATAAGCTTTTCGGGAGAGTATGTGTTGGAGCTTCGCAGATACACGATGGACCTGCTTGGCAAAGATCGGATGTTCCGTGCAGGAGAAATCCGAACCATGAGGAGAGTCAGCGCCGATACAATAGACGATCCGATTGCTTATGGACTGGTTCACGATTATTTAGACGATCAGAAAATACATACAAGCAAGCAACTGGATGCGCAGCTCACCAAGCTTTGTGCCGGTACATTCCACGCCCACAGTTGCCGACCCGGCAGCTTTTTCATCCTGCCGGAACATGTGGATGTTTTTGACTTTACACCGCTGCAGCGCCAACCCGGACGGGGTGAATCGGCTTTTGCGGAAACGCATTTTGATAGCCGGGCACTCCGGAACAGCTTCCTTGAATTGTCTGAGCTTGGTTACTCAGCTCTGACCCGGCTTCATGATCTGCAGGCTTTGACCGGAGTTGATTTTGCCGAAATCCCCTTTGATGACGAAAAAATCCTGTCATTGTTTTCTTCTCCCAAGGCGCTTGGGTTAACGGCAGAGGATATTCTTGGTTATTCGGCCGGGCTGCTCGGAATCCCGGAATTTAACAGCACTTATATGATAGAACTGCTACTCCGGATCCATCCGAATCGGTTTTCTGATCTGATTCGTGTAGATGCTCTGGCCCATGGATGCGGAGCGTGGGATTCCGTTCAGGAACTGGTGAAAAACCGTGTTTGTTCGTTTCCTGCCACCGTATGCTGCATGGATGACATCTGGAACGAGCTGCGGCACAGAGGGGTTCCGGCAGAAACAGCATTTGGCGTTATGAGAAATGTTCAGAATGGGCGTATTGCGGGGGGAACCTGTAAACGATGGGCGCAGTGGAAACAGGAGCTTCAGACGCATGGCGTTGCGCCATGGTATCTTCACTCCTGCGAGCAGATTCGTTATTCAGCATCCAAGGCGCACTGCGCTGCCTACACCATGGCGGCATGGCGGATGGCTTTCTTTAAGCTGTATTATCCGCTGGAGTTCTATACGGCATGGCTCAATGCGATGCCGGATCGGATTCCCTCTGCGATGCTCTTTGAGGGGATCAAATCTTTTGACGCTTATACAGCGCAGCAATACCCGGCTTCGAGGGTTCCCGGAAAAGCGAAACTTTTTATGATTCAAGAGGACGGATTACTGGTCGTGCGGGAGATGTATGCCAGAGGGTTTGCTTTTTGCCCATTTGACAGAAGCATAGCGGATGCTGAGAAGTACAAGATTATCAACGGGAAAATCATGCCGCCGCTTTCCATGTTTCCGGAAGCAAAGGCCTGATGCGCCTCATTCGAATGCGTAGCCAAATTTCAACAGTGCCGTACTGCAACTGGATCTGTCCGGTAGTCAAATCGTATTCCAGCCCCATATTCAGTTTTGGTATCTTATCAATAAACCGCTGCAGCACCATAGGCCGGCGGGTATTATCCGTCCCATACCATTTTCGAAGCAGATTTTCCTCCTCGGGCACACAAACCTTCTCATAAATTCGCTGCGCATCAGCCACCTTGCCCTCCATCAAGCTGCGGATAGTAAAAGCCGTCATGGTATCGGTATAAAGCCGTTCCAGATCCTGTACCATTTCTTCCACATGGATATAATAGTATCCCAGAGCATTTACCATGACATTCTAATAACTTGCCGGATCATACTACGCATATATCGTCAGCTTACCACCCTCTGTTCCCATTCTATATGAGTGGAACCGGATGGTGTGTTTTTTATATCCCCGATGTCGCCAATCTCATAATCCGTCAGTTCTTGTTTTAGATCCATATCATAGCACTCCTTTATCACCAAAAGGCTTACCGATAGAAGTAAGTATTTTTTCATTAGTCTTACCGATAGAGCAAAGAATTGTGGCTCTATTATATACGATAATACAGCCAACACAAGAGAAGGGAGTGAAATATATGGAAACAAGTTTGCGCAAGTCCGTATTTAACCTCAAAGAAGCTGCGGCTTACTTGGGGATCAGCGTCCCAACTTTGGTGCGGTTGCTGGGGAGCGGAGTCATCCCATACCGCCGCGTGGGGCAGCGATGGCTGATTGCCCGGGCCGCACTGGATGATTGGTTGAACAAGAAGAACTGAGAAAGGAGTGATCGCCATGACCGAAATAAAGCCAATCGTCGTATATACGGCAGACTGCATCGGCAACGCAGCCAACTGCCGATATCCCAACGAAGTTAAAATCACGGACGAAGTCTCTGCAAAGCAGGCTTTTTCCACGGATATGGTCTGCGACCGGTACAAAAACAACTACCGCAGCACCGCGAATTTTGAGGTTGCCAATGCGCTGCCAGGAGACTGTGACAATGACCTTTCCGAGATAGCGGCAGAGTGGATCACCCCGGAGGACATTGCGTATCAGTGGGATTCTGCACGTCATGAAATACCCCAAGGTTTCCATGTTCGATGCCGTTGACCGGGAGACCATGGAGCATGCCGTATTCATCGGCAGGTACTTTCTGGCGCACGCCAAATCCGCCTATTCTCTTATGGATGCCGACACCGTAAACAAAGACGCCCAACTTTTCCTCGCTGCCGTCAAGCGGAAGCGGTTGGCGGAGTTTTCCCACCGGGATGCCATGCGGCTTTGCCGCAGTTTCAAGACCGCAGATTCTCTGCAGCCCGTGCTGAATCGGCCATGCGAGCATGGCTACATTGCCGTCAAGCCCCAGGAACCGACTTCGGGCATTGGCCGCCGTCTCAGTGCGTATGTTCACATATTAAAATGCACTGATTTTGGCAAGATATTCGACTAACTTGCTATATCTTGTCTATTAACTATATTTTCTTGAAAATTGCCGATAAATCGGTAGTAGATTGTGATTTTTTGCTTGTAAGGTACATTTTTGCCTGCAATTTTTTTGTTGTCGGGCAGTACCTTTTCGTCGATTTCAATTCTCTCTATGGAGGTGCGAACGATTTCTTCCGTCAGCTCATCAAAATGCTCATACTGTTTTACGAGTGCAAAGAATTTTTCATAATTGTTTGTTATCTCGTTCCCGTTTGACTGCTTGCGTTCAATTTCGGATAGCTGTTTTTTCAGCTTTGCAACTTCGTCGGACATTTTTGAGACCGTTGCATTCAGTACATCTTCCGAGATTGTTCCCGCTGCATAGTTGTTGTAGAGTTTCATAATGATTCTGTCGATTGTTTCGATTCTTCCCTCGATAGCAGATTTATTGTCCTCTGAATTTTCGTAAATATTAACTTGACCCGACCTTTGAATTGCCTGTTTGATAATCTCTTTTTTGTCCTTATCGGACAGAGAAATCAGCTGGTTGAGGTCGGCTTTTATTATTTCAAGCAAGTCTATATATTTTATTCTCGCTCCGTGTTCGCAGTGATTTTTGGAACGCTTTGGAATATTGTTGCACGAAAGATACCAATATTTCATTCGCTCGTCTTTATACACTGTTCCCGACGAACACATTGCACCGCCGCAATGCGCACAGAAGGTTAAGCCGTTGAAAATGCTTGAACGGCATTTTTCGTAGCCCTGCCAATTCTTTGTGTTCATTCCCATAAAGTAGGCGGCTTGGTCAAACTGCTCTTTTGTAACAAGCGGTGTGTGCGTGTTTTCTGTGATAAACCAATTTTCTTCCGGCACGGCAAGATTCTTTTTTGATTTGAGACTTGCCTTTTTTGTTTTGCCGAGAATTGTGTGCCCAAGGTAAACCGGGTTTTTCAGTATTCGCTTTACCGTTGTGTAATTCCATTCATCAACAGCTCTTGCAGCACCTCTTTCGCCGAAGTTATCACGATAAAGCACACGGTATTTCAGCGGTGTTATGTCGCCGTTTTCGGTAAGCGCCGTTGCTATGGCTCTGGCAGATTTTCCGTCATGTGCCATGGCAAATATCTTTTGCACTATCGGAGCAGTTTTCGGGTCAGGTTCAAGCGCCGTGCCGTCTTTATTCTTCATATAGCCGAACGGAGGGCAGGCACAGTATTCGCCTTTTGTCCTTTTCTGATTTATGACTTGCTTGATTTTCCGTGAGGTGTCTCGCAGATAAACATCGTTCATCGCAAATTGAAATGGAGCCATAATGTTGACTTCGTTCGAGTCGAAGTTGTCACTGATTGCAATATAATGAATTTGATTTTCGGGAAAGTAGGTTTCTGCATAGTAGCCCGACTCGGTCATATCTCTGCCGAGTCTTGACAAGTCCTTGGTGATAACCATATTTGCAAGCCCGTCTTTAAGGTGTGCAATCATTTGGCTAAAACCCGGTCTGTCAAAGTTTGAGCCTGAGAAACCGTCGTCAACAAATTCTTTTACAATGGTAATACCGTTGTCCTCACAGTATTGCCTGACGATGCTTCGTTGGTTTGTAATACTCGATGATTCACCGCCGTTGGCCTCCTCAACGGATAGTCTGTAGTATGCATCGGTTAATTTCAAGTTCGTTTTCATTGGTGAAACCTCCTTGAAAAAAGGATTACATACCCAACACGGAGTTAATTGCCGAGTGGCTGAGCAGTATGAAAAATCAAGTTAAGGCTTGCACATATCAAAAATACGAATGTGTTTGTCGAAATCATATTATCAGTGATTTAGGTGCGATTGCCGTTCGATATATTTCTCGATTTACAATTATGAGTTTTACCGAAAGGCTTTTAGAGAAAAATCTGTCGACAAAAACGGTTAATGATATTTTAATTGTGCTTGGTCTTGCTCTTAAATATGCACAAGAATCATATAGCATAACCGTTCCGAAAATCAACTATGTTACAGAACACAAAAGAGAAATGCGTTTAATTTCATAACAGAAAATAAAATAATAGCCGTCAGATTTATGGTCACGAAACGCCATAAACCCTGACGGCTATTATATTTTTTAGTCATTTTTCGTTTATGTGGATAATAAGCGAAAAGTTTTATTGTCGTTTCACAATTTGTCAAGGCGAATAAATAATGAATGAAATTTTACGAATATTTTACTTTTTTGTAAAGTGTACTCAAACAGCATATAGGAACAATCAAATATTTTAGATATAATCAAGATTGATATAGAAAGCAAATTAACATCAAGCTTTCTTTAATGGATGGAGCCAAATAGAACTTGATGGTGTTGTTGTAATCCGCCATTGTGCGGTGAATCTTAAAATTAAGTTCCATAAAAATTTAAAGTTCATTGGAACTAAGCAATTTAAATTTGGATAAAGCAAAAGGCTTTCTATGTTTATTATAATATTTTCGATGAAATTAATCAGAAATTACACGGATTGGATATTATCAAAACAAGTTTTGATAATAGGAAAAATTGTTAAGCAACAAATTCGTTCCTTTATTTAAGGTATAAAACGTTAAAAATAGGGAGGCAAAATAATGATAATAAACTTAATAAAATCAAAACAAATGTTCAGTTTAACATTGCCTAATAAAGTTAAAGGTCAATATTGGTTAAGTGATACAGATATAAATGGTAAGCCGCGTGATTTGATTAGTGTTGAAGCAGTAAATGGTGAATGGGTTTTAAAAAGTAATAAGAGAGTTTCCATTCTGAACTCTAATAATGATCCTGTAAGCAATACTGTTTTGCGTCCATTAGGGTTTTTCAATCTGAAAATTACTGGCGATGATGATCGTGTTATTCTATTCGCAGAAAAAATTGATGATACACGACATACTTTTAGAAAGGTTTTGGTAAGAAAATCAGATGTTTTTAACATCGGAAGGACAAACGATAATAATTTCTGCTATGAAAATAAATTTGTATCAAGCAAACACGCAAGAATGTCATACGATGGAAAGAATTGGTCTATTGTTGATTTAGAAAGCACAAATGGTACATATGTAAATGGCTATAGAGTAGATTCATTAAATTTAGTCCCTGGAGATTTTATTTATATAATGGGATTGAAAATAATTGTTGGATGTAATTTCTTGGCAATTAATAATCCTGATGGACTTTTAAAAATCAACTCAGCAAGCCTTTCTGAATATCATCCGCAAATAATTAAAGAGGATATTGAACCTACAGAAATTCCTGAAAAAAAATATTTTTTTCGATCTCCTCGTTTTCATAGAGAAATTGAGCACTCTGAAATAAAAATCGACCCACCTCCTCAATTGCAGAAATTAGATACAGTGCCGTTGGCGCTTATGTTGGGTCCGTCAATAACTATGGGAATGACATCATTAAGTACGGGTCTATTAACATTAAACAATGTTATTTCTAACGGAGGTGAAATAACGCAAGCACTGCCGACTTTGATGATGTCAGTAAGTATGTTACTTGGCACAGTTTTATGGCCAGTACTTACAAAAAAATACGAGAAAAAGAATAGAATTAAAAATGAAAAGAAAAGACAAGAAAAATATCTAGCCTATTTAGATAGTATTAGGGATGAAATAAAACGAAAGTCAAAAGAACAAAGTGATATACTGCAAGAAAATCTTATTACATTGGAAGAATGTGCCGACCGTGTTGCAAAAGAAAGTTCTAATTTATGGGAAAGAGCACTTGGACACGCTGACTTCCTTAAGTTAAGGCTTGGACTTGGCGATATTACGTTAGACGCAGATGTTAAGTTTCCAGAGAAAAAATTCACTTTAGATGATGATAACTTGCAAGATGCTATGTTGTCACTTGGTTCAGAACCTAAACAGTTGGTTAATGTGCCGATTAGTGTATCTTTAGTGGATAATATGACAGTTGGTATTTATGGCGAGTATATTCAAACTGTTAATATGATCAAGTCACTTATTTTACAGATGGTTTCTTTACATAGTTACGATGAACTAAAAGTAATTTTAATCTGTGATGAGAGTGATGAAAAAGAATGGAGTTTTACTAAATTTATTCCTCATTTTTGGGATAATGACAAAACCATTCGTTTTTTTGCTACAAATGCAGATGAAGTTAAAGAGATTTCTGCATTTATTGAAAAAACCATTTTATCACGTGGTGATGTTTCAAACCAAGACTATTCCGAGTTGTCTCCTTATTATGTTGTGATTTCAACGAGTAAGATACTAAGTGAAAAATGCGAATCTATGCAACAGTTGTTGAAATATAAAAACAATAGGGCTTTCAGTGTTTTACTGTCAGTGACTGAATTAAAGGATTTACCGAAGGAAACAAAAACGGTCATCTTTGCTAATGGGAAAAACTCCAAAATGTTTGAAAGAGAGGATACTACAGGCAAGGCTGTTCCTTTCTCTGCGGATATAGTTAATGAAGCGGCAGTAAACAGCATAGCAGAAGATTTAGCTAATATTGAACTTGATTTAAGCACACAAAGATACTCCTTGCCATCAATGATTACATTTCTTGAAATGTTTAATGTCGGTAAAATTGAACATTTGAACTCGTTAACTAGATGGAAAGAAAATAATCCAACCATTACGTTACAAACTCCAATTGGTGTAGATTCCTATGGAGGAATATTTAATTTAGATTTGCACGAAAAGTTCCACGGTCCGCACGGACTTGTCGCTGGTATGACTGGATCAGGTAAGTCTGAGTTTATTATAACTTATATTCTTTCACTTGCAGTTAATTACCATCCTGATGAAGTTGCATTTATTTTGATTGACTATAAAGGTGGCGGACTTACAGGAGCGTTTGAAGATGATGATAGAGGAATAAAATTACCGCATCTTGCTGGAACAATTACTAACTTAGATGGTGCAGCAGTT
>OJAM01000402.1_pt1 | contig 19693 bp, 20 predicted proteins | sample 1589071 | NCBI WGS metagenome assembly OJAM01 (sample SAMN03283243) | human gut metagenome | biome: human-associated habitat; material: feces | host: Homo sapiens | place: Peru | collected 2012
ACAAAAAGAGAAAAATGACTTTTCTCTTTTTAATGTACAGGTTTTTAATTAATGTCTACCAATTGGGGTTCATATCAGTGTCCAAGAAGCGGGGTTCATATCATTTTTAATCAGTTCAAATATGTTTAATAAATTTTATTTAATTTTAAAATTAGTTCATCAATAGGTTCTGTATATATACCCTGTTTTAATTTATCATTTTTAAATTGTATTAAGGCATTTAAAATTATGTTAGTTTCTATATTCTTAATAGGTAGTTTTATTTTTTCATTATAACCATACTCCCTCTGTTTCTTATCTATATTATATAGGAATATGGTTAATAAGTTAATTGTGCAATTTAGTAAAAGCTTTTCATAACTCCTACACATTTATTTTTTTAACATTTTTCAACAAAAAATATGTTTTAAATGTAAAAAGAGTTTTTATTTTTTCCTTTATTTTCAAGGGTTTAATAGTGTTTTTTCATAACTTCCCACTTACCAGTTGATATTTGTCTTATGAAACACCTCTTGATTATTATTTTCCATAAATTTCACTTCCTTTTTATTTTAATCTTTTACCATAATATTCAACATCTATTTCTGCTCCATCTGGATATGCTTCTTTAGCATTTTTAATATATTCTACAAAACCATAATGATTATATATTTTTTTGTTTCTTATTTCTTTAGGCTCCACTCCTAATGTTAACAAAGTGTATCCTTTATTTTTTAAATCTTCTTCCATAAATTTATATAATTTAGAAAAATATCCTTTTCCCTCATACTCTTTATTTGTTCTAAAAGCAGTCAAATATGCAGTTGTGTCATCTACTAATTTATCACTATTTTGAACAATATCACTAGTTAATACAGCAGTTGCTTCACATATTATTTGACCGCCAAGAATTCCATAGTAAGGAATAATTTTACCATTTTGATAATTTTTAATATTTTGTTCTTTCCAAACAATCCAATTTTCTTTGTTATTTATTGCTATTGATATTTCATAATCCCATTTTATATTCATTTCTTCAATAGTAGCAATTTTACATATATAATTTTGCATTAGTTTCACTTCCTTGTTTTTAAATTAAAATTCTTATTAATTATAACAGATCTTTTTTCATTTATAATCAGTGCTTATTGTTTTGTCATTATTTATATAAATAACATTTACTTTTTCGTATAAATAATTTCTTGCTATCTCATCTACTTTTAATTCTTCTAGTATCATTCTTTCAAGTTTTGTTTTTTCAATTGAATAGCTTGTATATTTTTTATTAAAGTAGTTATTATAATTTATTTTTTCCAAATTTTAAACACATTTTACCTTCACAATCCTTACATTTTATAAAACCTGATAATGTATCCAAATTCCCGTTCTTATTTGTTCTAGTAACATAATTATCCAAAAATATCTTGTACTTTATCAAATATTTCTTTACTTATAATTGCTTCGTAATTATTTTCAGTTATAATCCAATTTTCTTTATCTATATTTATTTTCTTATTAACTTTATTATTCTTGTTTTTATCTTCTTTATTACTATAAATTATTTATCTTCTAAATAATTTACTTTCTTACCAAGAGATTTTGCATATTCAATTTCTGACTTTGTACTCTCACCAATATATCCATCTACATTTATAACAAAAATCTCATCAGCCATATCTATTTTTCTTTTATGCATATCATCTAACATTTCCTTTGTTTTAGTTAAAGTTCCTTCATCCATATTTTCCCAAACCTCAGAATCTCCAGAATGTCCAAACAATCCTACAGAAATCACAATATTCCCTTGTAATGTTAAATCTTTTTGAACCTTTAAAAATTCATCTTTAAATCTAGTAGAACCACACAACGTTATTACTTTATAGTTTTTAACCATTTTCTTTATCTCCTTTTCTTTCATTTAGATATTTATTATAAAGCTCATCATAGAAGAAATATATTTTTGTTCTTTGATCACTCTATATTTTTCATATTTATTTTCTGATTTTCTACCGTTTTTTTACGTATATATTTTTAGAATTATCAAGTAGTTTTTCTATATTAATCCAATCTTTCATTGTCATAACATGTCTTTCTTTTTTCTATTTTATCATATAGAAAGAATAATTTTATAAATTAATTTTAACATAACTTCCTTAAACAATTTATTTGTTCTATTTTCTCTTTAACTTTCTTTCAGAACTATTTATATTTTTTAATCGATATTTAATATATAGGATATATAAAATTTAGATAAGTTTATTACTTAATCTTTTGTAAGAAAAAATAGTATTTTTGGATGATAATACTATTTTTCATTAAAATTTATATTAGGATTTTCTCTATCATCACTATCTATAGTAAAGAATAATTCTGGTTTGAAATTAAATATATCAGCAATTATATTTGATGGAAACATTTCTAGCTTATTTTTATATTTTAAAACAGCCTTATTATAAATTTGTCTAGCATATGAAATATTATTTTCTATTTCTTTTAAATTTTCTTGTAAATTCATAAAGTTTGTATTAGCTTTTAATTCTGGATAATCTTCTTGTAAAAATAATAGTTTATTTATGGCATTACTCAAATTTTTATTAGCTTCAATTTCTTCTTCTTTAGTAGTAGCTTTGATAACTTGATTTCTAGCTTTAGTGATATTAGTTAATGTCGATTTTTCATGCTCAGTGAAACCTTTAACAGATTCTACAATATTTGGAATCAAATCAGTACGTTGCTTTAAGAAAATGTCAACTTGACTCCATTTTTCTTTAACTAAATTAGATAAGTGAGTCAATTTATTAAATATTAAAATTATATATATTAGAGGAATTAATATTATAATACTTCCTATTAATATGCTTAATATACCTTTAGTTTTTATAGATAATTTATTCATATTTTGATTATTAATATTATAAATCTCATTATCTTTATTTTTTCTTAATCTATCTAACTCAGAAGATTGATTAGATTTTATAGTTTCTATTTCTGCTTCTTTTAAGTCATCATTATTATCTATTTCTTTTCTCTCTTGGCTATCTATTTCCCATTTTTCATTTCTTAATGCAGATATTTCATCACTTAAATTGTAGTATTTTTTACTAAGTCCATTTTTAAAGAATTCATTATTTCTTGCTACTTCTTTATCGCTTATTTTATTATTTATTTCTTGTTCTTTTTGATCATATTTATCTTTTATCTGTTGTTCTAAATTACTATATTTATCATTAATTTCTTTAATAGATGGCGTATATTTATTGTTTACATCTTGTTCTAATAATACATATTTCTGATTAATCTCATCAATTAGTTTTGTTTTTTCTTCATATGTTAAATCTTTAATCGTGTTTACTTCTTTTAATTTATTAATTCCTGGGATAATTGCATAATAAATTGAAAGAGTAATAATTGCTAAATAAATGATACTACTTGTTATAATAAGCATCCAATTTTTTTTCATTTTCATCATTCCTTTCTTTTTCTTAAAATAATTCATAAATATTAACTCTATATTTGTCTATAATATTATTTTATATATTCAAGATTTTATTAAAATATCTATCTTTCCAAGTATAGTCATAAAAAGTATTCTTATCCATACATATTTTCAATATACTCTCTTTGTATTTGACTCAATTTATCATACAAAACTTCTGTTCTCTTTACTAACGGAATAAGTTCTTTATTCTCATCAAATAATAAAACAGGCACTTTGGCATATGGAAATAGTTTAATAAAATAATTACCATTTATAATATTATCATAGTTATATTTCGAAATTAATTCACTTATTTCATAATAATAGTAATCTTCACCATCACCAATTATCATTTTATAAATTATATCATCTTCTAATATCTTACTTTTTCCTTCTAAATCGATTTTCAAATGTATTGGATCATAAATTGTATTTATCCTTCTTATGTATTCACCTTTCTTTATTTTTCTCTATGATATTAATATATAATTATGCTTTTCAAATTCAATAAATTTTATCAAATCATCATAAGATAATACAATAGTTTTGGTATTTGTATTTGGGTGTACCAATATTTTTTTCCTTTTAATTCATTATCTATTATTAAAGTAACTATATTATCTTTGTCATTCATTATTCCAAGTGGTGTAACACTACCTGGTTTTAGTTTTAATATATTATTTAGTTCTATTTCACTAGCAAATGATAAGTGAGATTCATTAACTAATTTGGCAATATCTTTTATGTTTGCTCTTTTTGTTTCTTCCAATAATACTAGGTAATAATTTTTCTTTCTGTTAGTTAGAAATAGATTTTTACACCCAGTGCCATTAATGTTTTTAATATTTTGGGCTTGTTCAATAGTAAAAATAGGTTCGTGTTCTGTTTCTTTAAATTCAATATTTAATTGTTTAAAAATGTCATATATATCCATATTTTAACTCCTAAACTTCAATCTATATAGCTATCTTTTTTATTTCCATAGTAATCATTATAACGAACTTCATCTTCAAAGTACATCACTTCTTAATTATTATAACATATTTTTTCAATTATTTTACAAATTATTATCTAGTTAACTAAATCATTACAACTATCAAAGTCATTATCTATGTAATGAGCAATAAATCTAGCTTTGAATTTTCTATTATTGCATATTGAACTTTCACATCCACTTACGTCTAACTCTTCAGGAAGAACAAATCTGATACAATTTATTTTAATATCACGACATGTAAGATGTGAATGTGCTGGTATTACCATAGGTTTCATTCCTCTTTTATGTTCTATATTATTCTGTGTCATTACATCTACTAATTGTAATATCTATTGGTATTTGGGTTAAATCACTACTCTTTTTTCAGCCTCTAGCGTATTGCTTGTAACAATTTCACCAGATGTAAGTAGTTATTGCTAACTTTTCCATCTGCTAAATATATTACCTTATTTAAGATATCAGAAAATGTCCTTTGAAAATTATTGGCTATTTTCTTATCTTCGTTATTTTTTTCTGTAAATCCCATTTCTAGAAAAAAACTATGTTCTTTCATAATACGGTCAAAAAATAAGTGTAATTCTAATGATAAATTTATATATTCTTTATAGTTCATTTTTCCTCCTGATAATATATATGCTAATAGTATAAGAAATAAAAAAAAATAAATTTAGATTATTAAATATTTTATATATATATTAAAGAAAAAAAGATAATTTTTTATTATTATCTATTCTTCTTTAATCTTGTTAAAAGTTGTATTTGGGTTAACATTAAACATTGAATTCATTATATTAATATCAGCATTTTCATACATTTTAACTAACTCTTCTATGAGTAATTTTATTTCTTTTCTTTTTCCAATATTCTTTTTAGTAATAACACATGCACAGTCTAAAAAGTTAAGTTCACTATATTTTACCCAAGATATAATATCTTTTTCTTTGACATAAAATAATGGTCTAATCAACTTCATGCTAGGGTAGTTGTCACTATCTAATATAGGTAACATTGAAGAAAATGTTCCATTATATATTTGATTAAGCAAGATTGTTTCTATAACATCATTAAAGTGATGTCCTAAAGCTATTTTGTTGCATCCTAATTCTTTGGCTTTACTATATAAACATCCTCTTCTCATCCTGGCACATAGATAGCAAGGATTAGTATTATCTTTTATAACTTCAAATATATTTGTATCAAATATTGTAATTGGTATATTTAAATACTTGGCATTATCTATTATTGCTTGTAGTTTTTCTTCACTATATCCAGGGTTCATAACCATAAATACTAATTCATAATGGAATTTGTTATGTCTTTTTAATTCTTGCATACATTTGGCAAGTAAGAAGGAATCTTTTCCTCCTGAAATACATATAGCTATCTTGTCATTTTCTTCAATTAAATTAAATTCATTAATAGCTCTTACAAATTTGGAAAATATCTCTTTGCGATATTTCTTTTGAATTGACCTTTCTATATCTTTTAATTCTTTCATGTAAATCTCTTTCTTTTATTATTGAGCTAAAACCTTTACTTTTTCATTAGTATTTTCTTTTTTATATGTACTTCTTGATAGCGTAAAATCATTAGGATTATTTAATATATTAGGTCCAATATATAATGTATCATACTCTCCAGGATTATTAAATACTTCATACATTATATTATTAAACATATTTACAATACTACTAGTTAATCCACGAGCACCTATTTTTCTTTCCATAGCGTCATTTACAATAATATCTACTAAATCATCTATATTAATATTTTCAATGCCAAATTCTTTTAATATTCTTATATATTCCTGAAGTTCACTAGTTTTTGAATTTAATATAATATCTTTTAAATTATCCTTAGTTAAAGCATTAAATTGCAATACAATTGGTAATCTTCCTACTATTTCTCTTTTAAGTCCATAAGAAACTAATTCATCACTCATTGATTGATTTTCTTCATCCACATTTTCAGAAGGTATAGTTCCAAAACCTATTCTGCTTTTTTCTGGTGTTTTTTTCACTTCATATAATTCTTGAAAGGCACCACAACATACAAAAGTAATATTATTTGTATCAAATATATATGTATTTTGTCCGATTTTTACATTGTAGGTATTTCCTTCTATAATTTTTAGTAATTCATTTTGAATTCCCATAGTTGAAACTGAGCCTGATTCTTCTCCTTTATAAGCTAATTTATCAAATTCATCTAATATTATTATACCTTTATCCATATTTGAATCTTTTCCATATTTTACTATATATTGTGAGAGAATGTCTGTTAAGTCTCCACCTTTATATCCTACCTGAGACATTCCTGATGTAGATGTTACTAGAATTGGAAGACCTAATATTTTAGATAATGTTTCAAACACTAGTGTTTTTCCAACGCCAGTAGGACCCATTACTAGCATATTTCTTTTATTACCTGTACTATATAAATTAACCCATATTGTAGTTACAATAGTTTTAAGAAATTCATCTTGTCCTTTTACTGTCTTATAGAGTTCCATAAGTACATCTTTAGGTAATGCTTTTCTTTTCTCATTAATTTTATTTATACTACTTTTAGCTTTAGGAGTTTTCTTTGGCCTATTTGGTTCTTGACCTTTATCTCCATCAGTTTCTGTAAACATTTCTTCATCATAATCATATAAAATGCTATCTTTGTCTTCGAAAACAAATTCTTCATTAGTTACTTTATCTATAAGAATGATTATTCTGTTATATTCATCTAAAGTAGGAATATATTTATACTTTAAGTGTTCGCTTAGATATTTTCTTTTTATTTGTTTTAATGATTTATTACGGTATCTTTTTACAAATTCTACAACTGGAATTCTATAAGCATATTGCTTTACATTATCATAAGGCATTAATATATGCCAATATGTATTTCCTTCATCACCAATAAAATTATCCATTACTTCATCATAATATCCTGTTATTACTGTATTTGGCACTAATTCCATAGTACCATCTTCTAATTCTTTTGGTTCAAATATAACTGCTAATTCCCATTCCTTATCTTTCATGTCAAAACCTCCATACTTAATTAATCACTTATTTTAATATGTGCATCTTTTAGTTGTTTTGGGAATACTTCACTAGGGCATCCCATCATACTATCAGCTCCATTTGCTCCCAATGGAAAGGCAACAACTTCTCTAATATTTTCCTCATCTTTTAAAAGCATTAGAATTCTATCTATTCCTGGTGCCATTCCAGCGTGTGGTGGTGCTCCATATCTAAATGCTTCATATAAGGCTGGAAATTTACTTTTAACAACATCTTCACTATATCCTACTAATTCAAAGGCTTTCTTTAGTATATCTCTATCATGATTTCTTACTCCACCAGATGCCATTTCATATCCGTTACATACAAAATCATACTGATAAGCAAGTATATCTAGTGGATTTTTGTTAAGTAAAGCATCCATACCACCTTGTGGCATAGAGAATGGATTGTGTGAAAAAATAATTCCGCCATTTTCTTCATCTTCTTCAAAGAAAGGAAAATCATTAACTATACAAAATTCATATTTATTTTTATCTATTAATTCTAGTTCTTCACCTAATTTATTTCTTAGATTACCTGCTAATTTATTTACTTTCTTATCTGCTAAAATAAATACTGTATCCCCTTCATTTAAATTTAACTTTTCTATAAGATTATTTCTTATTTCATCAGTTAAAAATTTATCTAGTGAAGATTTAAATTTATTATTTTCTACAACTTTAATATAACCTAAAGTACCATTTATAGATTTAACATATTCTTCCATTTGTTTAAACCAAGAATTAGATTTATCAATACTACTTACTTTAATACCACGAATTTGTGTATCTTTGAATGGAGAAAAATCTGATTTTGATAAAATGTTAGTTAAGTCTTCGATGATAAGAGGATTTCTTAAATCTGGTTTATCACTACCATATTTTAACATAGCTTCTCTATATGGAATTCTTCTAAAAGGAGGCTTACTTACTTCTTTTTCAGAAAAGTTAGTAAATACGTTATAAAAAACTTTTTCTCCTACTTTGTATACATCTTCTTCTGTAACAAAAGACATTTCAAAATCCAATTGATAAAACTCACCATATAATCTATCACTTCTTGGATCTTCATCACGAAAACATGGTGCTATTTGAAAGTATTTATCAAATCCTGATACCATAAGCAATTGTTTAAATATTTGTGGAGCTTGTGGTAAAGCATAAAATTTACCTTTAAATTTTCTAGATGGTACAATAAAGTCCCTAGCTCCTTCTGGTGATGTTGCTGTTATAATTGGTGTCTGTATTTCTGTAAATCCCATATTTTTCATAGTTTCTCTAATATAATCTATTACTTTACTTCTAAATAAAATATTATTATGAACACTTTCATTCCTTAAATCTAGATATCTATATTTTAGTCTTGTATCTTCCAAAGATTCTTTACTTCTAGATATTTCAAATGGTAATACGTTTTCACATGATCCAAGAATATCTAGTGTATTAATTACTATTTCAATTTCTCCTGTAGCCATATTTTTATTAATCATATCATCATCTCTTTTACGAACGGTTCCACTAACAGTAACAGTACTTTCCTTGGTTAAATTAATAAATTTATCACTTTCTTCACTAATTAATTGGACAATACCAGTTTCATCTCTTAGTGTTATAAAAAGTAAACTGCCTAAGTTTCTAATTGAATTTACCCATCCACAAACTCTAACTTCTTTTCCAATATAACTTCTGTCTACTTTACCACAGTAAACACTTCTATAAATATTTTCTTCCATATATACTCCTTTTCTAAAATAAAAACACGTTAAAAATAATATAAGGACGAATTAATCCGCGGTGCCACCTTATTTCACTTACGTGCTCTTTATTTATATAATTAAATTGTTTTATCTTCATTACTTTTATGTGTCACTCATAAAGAAGAACTAATACTATTATAAATAATATATTTTTTTTGTCAATTAGTTTGCTTTTATTTGCTTGAATTTTTTTGGTTAAAGCAAACTGATAGTATAAAAATATTTCAAATAATTTAAATCATCTCCATATGTTAAGTATATCATAGATTAAGATAATTTAAGAAAATATTTTATAACTTCTACTTTATAGAAATATTATTTTTTATTTTTTCAAAAAGTTTTGGTTGTATGTCTGGATATGTACAATTGTCTGGAAAATCATCGAGTAACACTATTTCTTCAATTTCATTATATAATTCTTTTTCAAATTCTTTTACTTCAGCCAAATAGAGAAATCCAAAAGTTTCTTCATTTTCATCTTTATTTATTACTGAATAAACAGAAATTGGTTCAATAGTATAATTAATTGCTCCCGTTTCTTCATATAATTCACGTTTTGCTGTATCTATTATGCTCTCTCCTTTTTCTCTATGACCGCCAGGAATTTCTAGTGTTTTTCTGTCTTTATGTCTACAGAAGCCCCATTTTCCATTATATCTAGTTGCTATAACTGCATATTTTAGTTTTTCATCTTTAACTTCTTCATAAAATTTTACTTCTATCATATATCTCCTATTGATGATAATTCCATATATTTAGATGTCCTTTAGTTTCAATTGACTTTTTTAATGGTGTAACATCATCTAGTATCCAAGCATATCTGCCTTCTTTATATTTACCACAAATATATTCTTGATAATTATTTCTTTTTATTTCTTCTATATATTCTTTAGTCATATAGATACAATCTATTAAATTACATTTACAAATAATTTTTCCATAATTTAATGAATTAGCTCCTAATAACTCCATGAGGGTCTTATCTTCTTTCCACTCTCTTGGTATTTTTGTACTACTTGCGTGTATATATAATTCGCCACGATAAGATGTTTTCCAACTTCTCGTTTCTATTTTTTTCTTACCTTCTTTTATTAGAGTTGCAAAAGGTTCTTTTATACTCAATACTTTCATTATTTCACCTTTGTCATTTCTTTTTCTATCCATATCATTATAACATCTACAATATAATCTATTTGTTCTTTATTTAATTCTTTCTGTGGTTCTATCTTATGCCATTTATATAAACAATTTCTACAACAAGTTGCTGTTGCATGTTGTGAAATAAACACTGGATGCCCTTTCATTGGGGTCTGCTTTCCATCATTTGGTATATCTTTTGGTGCAAGTCTTTTATTTATAAAAGTATATGCATGCTCTTTTATTTTCTCTATACCCTTTTCTTTGATATATTCTTTATCTTTTTCTTTTAAGTGAAATTTATTCCTAAAGCTTGATTTAGATAGTTTATTTAATATATTTTCTATTTCATTTCTTTTATTTATCATTTTATTATCTTTCTATATCATAAAAATAAATTACTTTTGTATTATTTCACTATTTAATAACTTATTAATTATTTTTATTTTACCTTTACCCTTTGTACTAGAAAATAATTCTAAATCTATTACTTCCCATATTGGAACCCAACCAGTAATTAGTAATATTTCTTTCCATATTACTTCATTATTGATATTGCTTGATAAAAACAAAAATATGATTCCTAAAATTAATAGACATATTTGTTTTATATCAGTAATTTTGTGTTCTTGTATACTTTTATTATATTCTTCAATAAGTCCTTCTTTTAAAAACTCTTTACAATCTCTATTTATATTATTACATTTTACATTTATAACAATTTTTATTTTTTCATTTTTTCTAATAGGTATAGCTTCCTTTATAATATATTTTATTAATTCATTTGATATTTTATTTTCATTATATTTTTCTACTAAATCATATTTATCATGTAAGTCAATTTCTATTATTTTTTCCATTATTTTTCCCTTCTATAATTTTTATTGTTTTTCTATATCTAGTATTAAATACACTATTCAATATATAATTGGTAGCATAAATTTTCTATTATGTAATCAACATCTTTTTTTATTATATATTAAAACATATCGATTTTACTTATTTAAATCTTTATCTACTATTACACATTTATAATTATTTTTTATAACAATTTCTCCAATAATTAATCAAGTTCTTTTAATAATGTAGTATTCTTACCTCTTTCATTCTCATATTCATCAGTAACAACATAATTATCTTTTAACATATTATTTAACGAATAAACATTATCTGAACACACTTTTGTAAATATGTATTTTTTGTTAATACTCTTACAGTATTCATCTAAAATTTTCATCATTTGTCTTTGATAACCATTGCCAACATAATTAGGATTAACCATTATAGGACCTAAAGATCCTACTAATTTTTCATCATAAAATATATTATGCTTTTTCAAACTTTTATTGTTTGATGGTATGTACATCATAGAGCATACCAAATTTTTATTATCATAATATAACCATATTTTTCCTTTATTATTTAATATTTCTATTATTTCTTCTTTAGTAAATGTTCCAAGCCATTCTGGATTTTCCATATTATCTCTAACATATTTATAAAGATACAAATAATCATCTAAATTTACATTTTTAGATACACAATTTAAATTTTCTAACATTGTTTTCCCTTCTATAGTTTTTTAATATCTATTAATCCTCTTGTATGGTATCCTTGTTGTTCATAAAATTTAATGCCATTAGTATTATAGGCAAATACATCTATAATGATATATTCGCAATTAATACTTTTAAAATAGTTCTCTATTTTTTTCATTAATTGTTGTCCTATCCCTTTACTTCTTGCTTTTTTGGAAATAATTAGTTCTGTTATTTTGCCACATTTTGGACATTTATAATCTAAATAATCATATTCATTGTAAGAACGAATACCCCCCATTATTAATCCTATTGCTTTTTCTTTTTCTATAGCAAGATAACATTTTCCTTCATTATTTTTTATCTCTTCTAAATCTAATATTGCCATCTTATCTCTATACTCTGGATGTAATCTATCTAAGTTATCTTTATCTATAGTGATGATATACTCTTCAAGTTCTACTAATAAATCTTTTACATCTTCTAAATATTTATCTTCATATTCAATTATTTTCATAATCTGTCATATCCCCACCAATTGGGAATTAATTCTTCTAATTTGATTATTTCATGAGTATCTATATTTTTTAATATTTCAATATCTTTGCTTGATTTAGATAACTGCATTAAGTATTCTCTACATATTCCACATGGATAACCAACATTTCCTTTTGAATCAATACATACAAGTTTAATTATTTCATTTTCCCCATTAGTTATCATATTTGCAATAGCATTTCTTTCAGCACACATTCCAAGTGATGATGCTGTATCAATGCAAACGCCTGTATATATATTATGATCTTTAGTTAATATTGCAGCAGAAACCTGTCCAGCACTAACCATACCAGAAACTTCTCTTTTATTTCTAACTTTATTTGCTTTTTCTATCAATTCTTCCCATACAGTATTTACGCTATATAAATATTCTATATGAATTGCATATACTCCGTTTTTTCTTATTGCTTCTTTGTATCCATCAAGTTTATTTACATTATTAATTGCTTCATTATAATCATTGGTAGAAGATGTTGTATATCTTGTTCCTTCCATAGTAAATAATTCTTCTAGTGAATTATAATAATTTACTTCTTTTACTTTAACATAAAACACATCTAAATTATTACTATTAAATTCAATAATATCATTTGTTTTTAATGTGCCATAATCTTTACCTGAATCTTTTTTATTTGCTCTTATTTCTACTTTTTTACTTCCATTTTTGATAGCCAAAGCTGCTCTATCATTAATATTTAATTTCATTGTCATTTATATTCTCCTCTTATCATATATTATTTTTGTATCTCAAAATCTAAATTTAGTTGCTTTTTTTATAATTCAATCTATATCCTACGCCAATAATAGCATCTAAATTATAAAATTCTAATTCTCTATTTACATTTCTATTTTTTCCTTACTACACTCAAATAAATCTGCCATACTTTTTTTGTGTTAACCATATTGTTTCATTTTTTTTATATTACATCTACATTAATTTTGCCTTCATCTGTTTTATATAAAAATATATTACTTTCATTCATTTATTTCACATTCTTTCTAAAATAATAATTAAAACATGATATGTTTCCTTATATTAGTAATGTGGTATGTGGAATTATATACTTCAAAGACTTCCTATTAAATAAATTTTATAATTTTTAGAAAATATATGCTTTCTTTATTTTTCAAAGGCTTTTCTATGTAGCACTGATACACACTCCACATGATGTGTTTGTGGGAACATATCTACTAAAGTTATATTTTCAAAGTTATATCTTTCACTCATATCTTTTATATCTCTTACCATAGTTATTGGATTGCAAGATACATATACTATTCTTTTTACATTAATCTCTTTTAAAACTTTTTTCGTATGTTTATCTAGTCCACTTCTTGGTGGATCTACAATTACTACATCATACTTTCCCATTTTTAATACTTTAGATACATCACCACATATAAAGTCTACATTATTTATGTTGTTTATTTTGGCATTAATATTGGCATCTTCTATGGCATCTTTATTTATTTCAATTCCAAGAACACTATTACAATGACTACTTATATATAAAGAGATGCTTCCAGTTCCGCAATATAAATCTAGGACATTGTCTTTAAGTGTAAAACAACCATATTTAACTATTTCTTCATACAATGATACAATGTTATTGGTGTTTATTTGAAAGAAAGAATTAGCCGATATTTTATACTTAATTTCTTTTAGAGATATATAACTATCTTCTTTCTTATATATTTCTTTATTATTTAAATATATACTTATAACATAATCTTTTAATTTTTCTATTTCACTAAGTTTAATATTACCATTTAATATTAACATAACTCCGTTGTCTGACACTCTAATAATAACTTCTGTAAGATTATTAATATTAAGACTATTTAATACTTCGATTAGTTTATTAACTTTATCATTTACTAAATAACAAGAAGAAATATGAACTATATCATGAGAATTTGACTTTAATAATCCTAATGTTTTATCAACACTTAAAGTTATTTTATTTCTATATTCATATTCTTCTTTACTAGGAATGATATTTGGTTCTATTTCTAATTTTAATTGTTTGTGAAATAATTCTTTTATTTTATTTTTTTTAAATATTAATTGATTAGAATAACTTAAATTACTTATATTACATCCTCCACACATTTCATAATATGGACATTTTGCTTCTATTCTTAAATTACTCTTTTTATTAATACTTTCTAACTTTCCTATATTATAACTTTTATATTCTGTAATGGTTTGATAATTAATATCATCACCAGTTACTGTTTTAGGAACGAATACTATTTTATTATTATCTTTTCCTATTCCATTTCCTTCAAAACTCATATCTATTATTTTCATAACTCACATCCTATTGGGATTAACATCTATAAAGACATCAACCTTGCTATCTTGTTTGTATCTATCATCTATAGTATGAAGTATACTATTTAACTTAATATCATTTTTATATTTTATAATACATTGATAATGATATATATTATTTATTTTAAATATATTAGCCATAGATGGGCCTAATACAATTGTTCCTTCACTAACATTTTTACGTAAATATTTACTTATGTTATTGGCTTCTTTTAATCCTAATTCATAATCTTTACTATTTATACTTACTAAAATAATATAGTAATATGGAGAATATTTAAGACTTTTTCTAATTTTCATTTCTTCTTTATAAAACCCTAAATAATCATGATTTTTTGCATAATTAATACTGTAATTATTAGGATTATACGTTTGAATAATTACTTCTCCAGGTAGATTACTTCTTCCTGCTCTTCCAGATACTTGATTTAATAATTGGAAAGTTCTTTCACTACTTCTAAAATCTGGTATATTTAGACTAGCATCTGCATTAATAACTCCCACTAATGTAACTAGAGGAAAATCAAGTCCTTTGGCAATCATCTGTGTTCCTAATAATATATCATAATCATGTCTACCAAAAGAATTAATAATCTCTTCATGACTTCCTTTTCTTTTAGTTGTATCTACATCCATCCTAACTATTCTAGAATTTGGATATATTTTATGTAATTCTTCTTCTAATTTTTCTGTTCCTATTCCATAATCAGATATATTACTACTTCCACATTTATCACATTTATTATTATTTTTTTTGGTATAATTACAATAATGGCATCTAAGGGTATTACTTGTTTTATGATATGTTAATGATATGTCACAATTAGGACATTTAAATACATTTCCACAATCTCTGCAAGTAATTATGGAAGCATACCCTCTTCTATTTAAAAGGAGTATTATTTGTTCTTTCTTTTCTAATTTTTCATTAATCTTATCTTTTAATATTTTTGACAGAATAAAATTACCTTTTTTAACTTCACATGTCATATCTACTATATTTACTTTTGGTAGCTTACTGTTTCCTATCCTATTGGTTAAAGTTAATAATTTATATATACCATTTCCTGCTCTTGCAAATGATTCAAGGGATGGTGTGGCACTTCCTAAAAGAACGGGACATTTATGATATTTTCCTCTTAATAGTGCTACATCTATAGTGTTATATCTTGGGTGATTATCTTGCTTATATGTGCTAGTATGTTCTTCATCAATAATGATAATTCCTAAATTTTCTAGTGGTGCAAATATGGCACTTCTAGCTCCTACAACAATATTAACTTTCTTTTCTTTTATTTTTCTATATTCGTCATATCTTTCTCCATCGGATAATCCACTGTGAAGTATTGCAATATTTTCTTTAAATCTTGTAACAAATCTATCTACTATTTGTGGAGTCAAACTTATTTCTGGTACTAGCATTATAGCTGTTTTTCCAAGACATAATACTTTATCTATAAGAGACATATATACTTCTGTTTTTCCACTACCAGTTACTCCATATAATAAATAATTATTATTTTCTTTTAATTCAACGCTATCTACTACTTTTTGTTGTTCGTTAGTCAAATTTACTACTTTATATTTACCACTTTCTGATATTTTATATCGATATTCTTCTTCAAAAATTAACTTTATTAATTCTTTTTTTATTAGTGTATTTATTGCAGATGTCATTTTGCTTATATCCATTTTTCCATGTTCTTTTAAATAATTAAGTATTTCAATTTGATTGTTATATCTACATTTAGAAATATAATTATCTATTTCGACATTATCTTTATTTAAACTAATAGTCTTTTTCTCTTTTTTATTTATTGAAGTATTATTCTTAGCTTTTAGAGCTTTTGGTAACATTACCTGGTAGGCACTTATTAAACTACATAATGTAGTATTAGCTATGCATTTACCTAGATAAAGCATTTCTTCGTTAAGAATAGGTTCTTTATCTACTAGAGAAATTATTTCTTTTAATTCATAGTTTCCTTCAAAAGTGTTATCTATCTCTAAAACAAATCCTTCAATAATTCTAGATCCAAAGCCAACTTTAACACGTGAACCTATTTTAATATCTTCTTTTATACTTTCAGGTATTATATATGTAAACATTCTATCTACATTTTTAACACCTATTTCAACGATAACTTTTGCATACATATATATACCTCCATATAATTATATAATAGCAAATGTCATTTTTAAAGTCAATATACATCGTACACTTGTTTTTATATTATTATATAAAAAAACAAATACTATTTTAAGTATTTATCTAAAGTATGTAATATTTTATTTTTATCATTTGATTTTATGATATAATCTTTAAATCCATATTTTTGATAACTATCATCATATTCTACATTTGTATTTTTAGTAAGTAATATGCATGGTATATTAAAGTTTCTTATTTCTTGTAATTTAGTCATTATTGTATATCCATCTAATGGTTTTAATTCATCTTTAATTAATATTAAATCATATTTTTCTTTACTTCTAATTTTATCTAAACAGTACTTACCATATTCTGTTCTTTCTATGGTAATATTACTACCTCGTAATATTTTTTTTATTATTTTTTCACATGTTTCACTATCATCTACAAGTAATATTTTTTTATCATCATATTCCTTTATATAGACATTTTCCTTTGTTGGCACTATTTTGGCATCTAATACTATTTTCATAGTAGTTCCTTTATTATAATCACTATTTGCAATTATTGTTCCTTCCATCATAGTTATTATCTTTTTAGCTGTATAAAGATTATTCTTTAAGTTATTTCTATTTAATTCTTCTTTCTTTTTATAAAATATTGTATCTAATTCTTCTGTTTTAATGCCTATTCCACTATCCTCTATAGAAATTATAAGTCTACAGATATCTAGTTTCTTAACAAAGTTTACACTTAGTTCTACATATCCATTATTCGTATATTTAATGGCATTATCTAGTAATGTTATCATTACTTTTTTTAAATTAATACTGTCTCCATATAAATATTCTGGTATATCACTAGCTATATCTGTTCTAAACTCTAGTCCTTTTTCTTGACATTTTTCTTTATATATACTTACTAATCCTTTAATTATTAATTTAATATTAAACTTAGTATTATATATTTTTATATTAGAGGCATCTATATTAGAAACATCTAATATATCATTAGTCATTGTATTAAATTTAGATATATCATATTTTATTTCTCTAGCATTATCACCAATATTTTCAATATTTGTTTCTTCTTTTGATACTTCACTTAATATATTATCAGCATGATCATCTATATTCCTACTTATATTTCTTATTTCTTTTGTCATATTAAATAGAAACATACTTTTTTCTTGATTAGCATTATCACTTATTTTTTTTGCTTTATTTACTTCTTCCAACATTTTCATATCTGGATTTTCTATTGTAAAATACATGAGTACGGTCACAAATGTCTCCATAGATGTTGCTAATAACATTCCTGGGTTTATTAGTTGAATAATAGTAGTTATTGTTCCTATTATAATAAATGCAATGATTGGAATTAACTTTTTATCTTTTAAATTAGTTTTACTTAAAAGAATGTTTATGATTGATATTATTATATAAACAAAAGATATTATATACACCCAATAAACGCTTAGTCCATAAGTATAAATTAATTCTCCATCATTGTAATAATTTATTGGCAAATAGAAAATAATAATAATATTTATTATATATGTTATTATTATTGATATTTTAGTATGTTTAAATTTTGATTGTGGATTATTAACTATGATAAATGTATATAATGAAAGTAAAGTTACCCAAGTCAATAGGTACACTAAATACAATTTAGTTATTAAAAAAGTTGTTTTTGGTATTTCATTTAATAGTGGAATAGTTAATCTACATCCTAATTCTAATAATACTCCTATAAAAGAAGTAATTATTAAAATACTATATATTTTATTTTCTTTTGACTTGTATCTTCTTTTTGAAAAATATATAAACATTAAGAGTATAATATACACTAATGCATTAAATATAAAAAACTTACCTGTATTCATTTTCTATTCCCCTTTTTTTAATATTCTTGTTTTTGTTCTACTAGATACTTGTTCTTCTGCTATAATTCTAAGATGTTCATAGTCTATTTTGTGTGATTTTACATTTTGTGGAAACTCATCTACAACTTGAATATATTTTGGTATTTCATATGATTTAAGATTGATTGGCTTATTATTAAAATATAATGTAGAATTACATTTGTCTAAAATCTTTTTTTCTGTTATGCTTGGTTCATAATTATAATCACTTTTTAATTTGACAAAAGCATATCCTACTTTATCTCTTGTTGAATCGGATACTCCAACTACAACACAAGAGTCAATAAAATTAATTGATGCAATTGACTCTTGAACCATATTGCAATAAATTTTATATGCTGAGCCTGTTTCACCGAATGTTATAATAAAATCTCTATCTCTTCCTACTATATGTACATATCCTTCTTCATCAATAAAACCAAGTGTATCTGTAATATACCAGCATACTCCTTTTTGATCATATTTTTTAACTTTTGATGTTGTTTTTTTATCGTTAAAATATTCTTTAAATACATGTTTTCCTGAATAGCATATATATCCTACTTCATTATATTTTAGTTCTTCTCCAGTTTCAGGACTAATTATCTTAACATTTGTTCCTACTAATGGTTTGCCTACTGACATTGGATTATATTTTATTCCTACTGCATTAGTATTTGCTCCTGTTGTTTCGGCATTTCCAGATCCATTACAAATGCTTGCATTGCTTCCGTGTCTTTTCAAAAATTCTAATAATTCTGTACTTTTTTTAGGAGAAAGAAAATCACCACCTGA